>JAABUQ010006231.1_pt1 | contig 18257 bp, 19 predicted proteins | sample 5560001 | NCBI WGS metagenome assembly JAABUQ01 (sample SAMN10711888, study PRJNA513371) | rock metagenome | isolation source: Antarctica rocks | place: Antarctica: Victoria Land, Finger Mt nord | collected 2015-12-18
GCGGCACAGGTCGGCGGCTTTCGTGCCGGCTTTGAGCTCCTTGAGGATCCCGACGATCTGCCCTTCGCTGAAACGGGACTTGCGCATGTGGTCTCCTTCGAGGCCAGGGCCTCAGAGTCCACATATCCCCGGCGGCGTTTTACGGGATAGCGTCAAACGCTCTCCACAATTTTGGTCACTTCGAAGACGACCATATTGATAACAGGTGCAGCACTCCGCCGGGCGGCGCGTACTTTGACGTGACGCCGGCACCTATCCCGCACCAAATCCTTGTCACGGCCTTATTGGCAGATGGCAATGACGCCGCGACTTCATTGATCGGCGTGTTGCAGCAGGAAAACCTCGATGCTGGAAGTCCTACAGAAACGCCATCGCCACAACAGCAGGTAGAGTACGGGGAAAAGGCCGTCGGGCCGGTGTCGGTGGCAATTTCAATTTTTTCGCCTTAGCTGTCACAGCGTAATGCTGAGGGTTCTTGAAAGTAGCGGCGCCGGGGGTCGAACCCGGGACCTGCAGCTTATAAGGCTGCCGCTCTAACCTGCTGAGCTACGCCGCCCCGTTGGTATGGGGCGAGCGTATTCGAGCGTTCAACGGAATAAAGTCGATGTTCAGGCCGTTCCGAGCTGCGCGGTGCATGATAGCCGCCTCTTCGCGCGTGATGACGCCCGTGTCGGGCCAAAAATCATCGGGGGGAACGAACGGCGTACGATCGAGTGCAGCCTCGAGCGCATCTCGATTCGCAGTGGAAATCTCCGTAATCTCATCTTGGTTAAGTCGAGCGCGTTCCTCGCCGGCGCGAACCACTCCGCGGCGCTGCGCAGCCTCGAGCGCAAGTCGGTAGCATTTCGATGCTTGGGGCAACATTGTAATAGAATTATAGCGTACGCGCCTAGCTTGCATGGTGTGCCGCAGTTTATCCGCCGACCGGTGCAACAGCCACGCCTTCGTAGGCAGTTGCCACTCCGATTTCTCGCCAACGCGTCAGGTCGCGTTCAAGTGTCGCGCGCTTCTTTTCCCAGAGGCCGTAGGAGTCGGCGCCAAGCATCAGGCGCAGAGGCGGATCTTCGCTCTCGACCGTAGCGATCATCGCCTGCGCCGCCTTTGCCGGGTCACCGGGCTGCTTCCCGTCGCTACCGTACAAATAAGTCTCGACGGGATCGATCACCGGTCGATACGCGTCGATGCGCTGATTCGGCCGCATGTTCTTCGCGCCCGCGAACTCCGTGCGAAAAGCCCCCGGTTCCACGATCGTCACGTGAATACCGAGCGGCTTGACCTCGTCGCGCAGTGCCTCACTCCAGCCCTCGAGTGCAAACTTCGCGGCACAGTAGGCGGAGAAACCGCCCACCGACACGAGACCCCCGATGCTTGTCAGATTGAGGATGTGGCCGCTGTTCTGCCGGCGCATCGCCGGCAGCACAGCGCGGGTCATCTCAGCGGATGCAAAAAAGTTGACTTCCATCTGCTCGCGTAGTTGTTCGGGCGCAAATTCCTCGGCCGCGCCGAGCGATCCACGTCCTGCGATGTTCGCGAGCACGTCGATCCGCTCAAATCGTTCGAGCGCGCGTTGGACCGCTTCGGCACGCGCCGAAGCGTCGGTGATGTCAAGGGCGACAGGGAATGCAGCATCCCCGTACGGCTCAGCGAGTGCATCGAGCGCATCGGTACGTCGCGCAGCGACGACGGCCCGGTCGCCACGGGCGAGCACGGCTTCCGCTAAGATTTGCCAAACCCGCTCGAGGCCCCGGTAATGAAATATACTCGCATCACTCCAGCTACGCGGCCTTCTGCGAGGATTCCTTAGCAACTAAGCAGCGAACGAGCCGACCGGCGCGCAGTTTACTCCAGATGGCGGTACAACGTCGAGCGTCCAACGCGCAAGATGCGGGCGATGTGATTCGGACGCTCGCCGCGCGCGAGCATTTTTTGGCCTCACGCACCTGCGCCGGCGTCAATGCCGGCGGGCGCCCGAGCGTCTCGCCCCGCCGCTTCGCGGCGGCAAGCCCGGCGACGGTGCGTTCGCGCAGCACGTCGCGTTCAAACTGCGCTACGGCACCGAGGACCGCGTACAACATACGGCCGGCAGCGGTGCCCGTGTCGATGTGATCCGTAAGCGATCGGAGCGCGACGTCGCGTTCACGTAGCATTTCGGAAATATCGAGCAGGTCGCGCAGAGAGCGTCCGAGCCGATCGAGCCGCCAAACGACCAGGGTGTCGCCGGCGACGAGATCCTCGATCGCGCGCTCAAGGCCCGGTCGCGATCGCGCTGCCCCCGATGCCGAATCTTCGTGAATAACCGCGCACCCGGCTGCGCGCAGCGCGTCGAGCTGGAGCGCCGTCGTTTGTTCGTCCGTCGAGACGCGTGCGTAGCCCACCAGACGCGGCGAGCCTATTTTGATGACCTGGGAGTCATCCCGCCGGGCTAAGCGCCTTCCTGGCGCTTTCTTCGAGGCCGTTTTCGACCGTTTCGGGCTCATCGACGGTTTCGGCACGATCGTCGACGCGGTAACAACAGCCCTGCCATACCGAGCACGAAGGTCGTCGAGCCGCGCGTCGCCGGCAACGTGCGCTGCGAGCAGCTCGTCGAGCGGAATTCCGCCTTTCTTTTTGGGACTAATTTACGGGACACGGAAACCCGCTTCGCGCTTGGGCCGACAAATCATCCCGAAAACGGTTGTTTTCGGGATGGAAAGCGATCAGCGCCTAATACCGAACGCCTCAAGAAACGCGCCTACGCGTTCTCGCTCTCCGGGTAAATCCTCGAGAGTAAGGCGCCGGATGCGGTCGTTCGGTCCAGTTTCCACGTGCATAAGACATTCGTGTCGGACCTTCTGACCACGATGTTCAAAGATATCGACGAAACGAATTGTAGCCGCGGCTTGAGAGTGCACGAGCGTGTGTTCATAGGTGACCTTATCGAGGTTTGCATGAGCCCAATCGGATGCTTCCACGAAAGAGGCCATTACGTGCTCTCGTCCTCGAATTTCTGTTCCATGCGTCGAGTAGAGGCAATCTTCTTCGAGCAAGTGCGCAGCTTGAAGAAAATCGTCAGCATCTAACGCCTTCGCGAAACGATCTGCGACATCTGGCGAATTCATTGGACGATTACTCGGTGCATGCACATCATTTTTCGGCATCGTTGGGCACCACGCTGGGCTCTACCAAAGCGACTTATTCCCGCATCCCACAATGGGTAGTTTTCGGGACTGTTCTGCAAGGACGTGAAACCCTTAGGAGGGCTTTATTTTCAGGAAGCGTTGATGCGATCGATGATAGCCTACTGTTTCATAGAAGGCATGAGCAGCGCTCCGAGAATCTCCGCTCGTTACTTCGACTCGACTGCAGCCAACTTCCCAAGCGAACGTCTCGGCAGCCTCGATAAGCGCCCGACCGACGCCGCGCCCTCGGCTGTCCTCCTTCACTACGAGAGCAGTGATGCGCCCTAAGCATGCAGCGTTCGTGAAATAAGGGAAACACGTGAAAACTTAATAGGCCGACGATCCGGGCCCGGCACTCTGCGACGTAAATGCGATCATTGGCGCTCGACGCAAGAAGGGCAAGCCGTGAGATGATGAAGGTTTCGTCAGCCGCATATCCGAGTTGACGTATCAACACAGCGATGGAGCGCGCGTCGGCGCTTTCAAACGTTCGTACAGTTACGACGTCAGCTTTCATTTTACGGAATATCGCAGAGAGAGCACTCTCTCGCCTTCAACTGTCTCAAAAACGGTCATTTTAGGGACTCTGCATTCCAGAAGGATCGCCCCCTTCTTCAAGCTCGGACGTTCTCGTTAAGTTCGCGCAAATACCGCACGCGAGCGGTCTGTCTGGAACAAAGTACTCCTTGGCTTCGCAGGTTTCTAAAAGCGTGACGAGCTCATGAACGTCAAGATGCGCAAGTTCGAGTATCGAGGAGTAGGTGAGGTATTCCACCAGGCCTTGTTGCGCGCGGAATTTTGCCGTATCGGGTAGGCCCCACGGGGTGAACCCCACGCCCTCGTGCCTTAGAGGCCAGTGAATATGCGTTTCCCCTGCTTCGATTGCGATGCGAACCTCCAACGGCGGGCCAAGAATTCGGTAACGCATGCCGATCAACGTGTGGAGCGACTCGTCATGCAGCTCCAGGTTTCGCAGTCGATTGAACGAGTTAAGTGCTTTGCTTTTATCGCGAGTGTGCTCAAGCCATTTAACAGCGTCGGGACCGCGTTTCTTGACCTCCGCTTCAAGGTAATCCATTAAGCTTGAGTGGGCCGCCAAGAAGGCTGAAAACATCACGCGAACGTGATTCTCAAGAGCTCTCGTGTTCTCAGTAACAGGAGCATGCAGATCGAGAACGCTACCGCAACGGCGGTGCTCCTCCTCGATCAGCCTTATATACCGAGTGGAGTAGCGTAACATGTCGGCATAAAGCAGATGAAGATCCGCAAGCTTTTGCGCGATACCGCTAACGTCTTCGGGGAAGCAGGCCGTGATGACGAGATACTCGGGCGTGCGTACTGCGTTAAATTTTGTTCGCGCCATAGAACCGATTCAACGAATGTCCGGGGGCTTATGCATACGAGTCACCGGTCGCCTTTGAGAGAGATCCGGCCCTTTCCAACCTCGAAGCGAACGTCCTTACGTAGATCCCTCATGCACGTCGCTCGTGGAGTCTTGCGCGTCGGACTCGTCGCCGTAAGCTCCGGATGCGCAGCGCGTAGCGCAGTCCAGAGCTCTTCCGACGTCGCGGATGTTAGCTTGTGCTTTCGCATCCACGCAGAGGCGGCGTCCCCGAATTTCGACACCTACAGCCTTACGAGCTCGAGGGGCGGCGCTTGCACCTGATCGCCCCATTGATGCCAGCCCGATCGATAATGCCTCGCAAACAACTCGAGGCGAGGCCCTGGGGAGCATCGCTCGAGAAGAGTCCACATCTCGTCAGGTTTCCGGCTATGTTCGCGCTTGCGAGTCCCGATGATATTCGTCTGAGTACGACCGGGCTTTAACGTGCGATTGTTTTTTCCGCGGATGCCGAAAAGCACCAGCTCGGTAACATTACGGAAATAAAAGCCGACGCCGCGGCCGTCGGGACCACCGTCTTTGCGAATCTTGAACCAAACAATGTTCGACTTATATGTGAAGCCCCAGCGCTTCATCGTTTCGAGCCCCTCGGCGAGTTGTGCGTTCGGGCACCACAAATAGAGATGCGATTGTTCGGACGCGATGGTAGCGACGGGTAGCTCGTAAATATCGTCCAGGGTCATTGTCGCGTAGCGGCTGAGGCGTTTATGCTCGGGTGCCATTTTGCCCGTGCGGTTCACGAACCGCCAAGGCGGATCGGCGTAAATTGTGCGATAGCGCGTTTCGCCAGCGAAGCCGAGCAGCGATTCCGCTGGCGTTTGATCCGGCGTAATTACTGCTGGTCGTCGTACAAATGCTTGGTTATGCCGAATACGAGAACTGGGCATCTGCTGCTCCCCCTCCCTCAAGCCGCGGTAGCAGCTTGCTCATGTGCGTAGTTGACGCGCCATACTTGCTGCCAATGCCGAGGCCGTCGAAAATGTCTTGAAGATGATCGGACCGCGTTACAATCACGCCGACGTCCAGCACCCTCAAGTCGAAAAGCACGCGAAAATTGTTTAAGTCGCGGACGTAAGTTTGGTCTTTCGAATTCCACTCGATTTCGAGGCCTACTTTGTTCTTTGCACAATCGATGAGATGGGAGCGGCTGTCGCGCTCCACTCCATCGACGCTGAACCTCGTTCTGAACTCGCGTTCGCTCCAACCACGCGCGTAGAACGCGCGATCGATTTTCCCCGAGATGTTTGACTTGGCACCGCCACCAGCCATAATCTCGCTCTTCAAGAAGCGAAAATCCGTCAGCACTTCGACGATATCGTTCCACTCGTCGGGAAAATCGTTCGAGAGAATCGAGATCGCATGACGCCATTCCCTGACCTCGTACAGACGACGAAGCTCCGCCGGGACCAGGTCGTTGTCGGACGCGTCCATTGATGGTCGTCAATGACCTGAGGGCCGATGGGATCCTGCTAAATTCGCGACGCAGGTGGCCGCATTTACGAGTCCTCGTGCCAGCGTGGGCATCTTGTCGCATGGAGGAACTACAACTGTCTCGGACGGGTGAAAACCGTTTCATGCGCTCTTCGTGACCGAAGTTTTTGCAATCGGTGGAGAGCTGTTGTGGAGCGTGACTCCGTGACCATTCAAGCAAATCTTCGCGTCACGATACTGCGAGAGAACAGTTTGGAGCACTGCTCGGAAGTCACGCTTGAAGTTGTCCATCCGGCCATAGCCGGGTCCGAATTGTTCTTTTAGAGACGCCCACCCAATAAATTGTGGACGGTGCGATGCGATACGGTGTAGGCGTTGTGCAAGCCAGACGTAGACGTCGAGCGCCAACGCGCTATGAGCGAGTGCGACGACGGCACGGTGATCAAGCGGAACAGCATGGCGCGCAAGACTTTCGAAGTACTCCTGCGACAGACGCACCGTGCTCGGCCAAAGAACGCGCTGATTAACGTCCTTGGGAAACCAGAGGTCGAACGCGCCGACGATTTGAGTATTGACGGTGACGGCTTGCTCGCCGTTGACCATGCCGAGGGTGATCCTCGCTGCGGCTAGGCGGGCGAGCTGATCTTTGATCGTCCGGACGTTGCGGCCATGCGTCGCGAGGCCAAGCGAGGCGACAAAGGCCGTCATGCTGTCCTCGACGTTTATCTCGGGCGAGCTTGTGCGGACGGCCTCGGTGTTGAGATGGATTAACACGAGGCGGGCCTTCTCTCCCCAAGGCAAGCCGAGCTTAACGAGTCCGCTCTTGCGGGGATCCTTCGCCTTGCCAGCCTCGATTGAAAGCGTAACGTGGCCTTGTTCGCGTTCCCACTCACGCACATCGTCGCCAGGGTTTTTGTACGGCAGTGCGGCTTGGCAAAGAATCGAATGTTGGTAATCGATTTGGTCGCCGGGAGCAGCGAAGATATCGGCGCTGCTTGCAACGAGCCGGCGGACCGTAGCGCTCGCCGCCGGAACGTTCACGAAGCGAGCTGGTTCTCGTCGAGCAATAACAGCTGTTTTGGCGCTGATGCAACCAGCAGTGAAAGCTTCTGAGAGCGACGCCGAGCGGAAATGCCGAGCTTCGCGAGCTCGAGGCACACTGCGACGTCTTCTTCTTCATACACGCGCCGGTCGCGATCGTCACGCTCGGGCGTCAGTAGCCCTTGCTCCTCCCAGCGCTTGATAGTGTCGACACTGCGCCCAACGCGCTTCGCGAGTTCTGCAACAAGCATTAATCTGGAGGTATTAGCGCTTTCAACCTTACCCCCTTTGCCCCAGGTGGAGCGGGCGGAGGTATTCTAGTGAGCATAGTGACGTGATGGCGTGACGGCGTCATGACGTCATACCGCTATAACTTTGGTAAACCGCGCTCGCCAAAGACGTGCGATAGGCCGCGCACGGCAAGCTGCTGGATGCTGACACCTTCGGAAACAGCGAGCTGGTGGAGGCGTTCCCATTGGGACCGTGTCAGACGGACGGTGAGGGCGACCGTAGCCCCTTTTCCGCGCATACGCGGCCCAGGTTCCGTCTCAGCCGCAGTTGGCGTCGACTTGTTCGTCTCTGGATCGACAGGAGAAGCGGGAGACGGCTTGCGGGTGAACGCAGCGAGGCCGGTCGGCTTACTCACGGGAGATGCTCCTTGATCCAGTTCCAAAGTGCTCGGATCTCTTCCGAGGCGCGACCATTGGGCTCAAACTCAGTGACGGCGCGTCCGGTCGCAACGGCTCGTGAGTAAGCACGCCGGTCACCGATCGTTGCTGGTATCAGCGGCAGTTCGTAGGCAGCTAGGGCCTCGCGCGCTTCTGCGATCTCGGGAGCACGGGACGGACATGCGTTAAGAACAAACGCCGCAGTTTTCCGGGCCGCCTTGGCGATCGATACCGCACCGCCGATCGCAGCCAAATCAAAAGCGGTCGGCCGGCACGGCAAAACAATGAGGTCGGCCATTGCGATAGCTTGAGCAGCTCCTGGCGCCGCATGTGGAGCGGTATCAACAATGGCTAGAGTGATGCCATCTTCTCGCGCAGCCGCCACGACGTCCCCAACTTGTCCCGGCGAGACGGTCGCAACCGGCGGGGTCTCGGCTTGGCGGGATTCGGCCCACACTGTTGCACTCGTTTGGGGGTCGGTGTCAATAATGACGACGCGTTCGCCAGCCTCGAGGGCAGCTACAGCCACATGGACTGCGAGCGTGGTTTTCCCGCTGCCGCCTTTCTGCCCCAAGAATACTACGACACGAAGATGGCTTCGTTGCGCCATGACGTCATGATGGCATAAAGTCGTGACGTCTGCAACTGAACCTCATGACTAAACGGCGATCGTCTTAAAAAGGCGATAGCGTAAGGCCGGGTGACTGAGGTGAAACGCAGTACTTAAAGCCGACAGATATCCACGAAAGCTGCTAGTAAAACGACTTATCCACGATCACTTACTAGGAGCTGCACGATCACTTACTAGGAAAAATCACGATCACTTACTAGGAGAATCCACGATCACTCTCTAGGACAAACCGTTAGTAACCTATAGCTACCCGATAGTTCTTAACCGATAGTCACTCGCAAAAATTGTTTAAAACCACTATCCGGATCGCACGGAGTCTCGGTCGGGGTCCCCTTTGGGGTGACCGAGACGAGTACGACCCAACCGCGCGCAGCGCGGAATACAAGATAATCTCGCGCGCGAGCACGGACGCAGGAATAGGACATGGTAGCCCGAGGCTACGCCTCGGCGAATTAAAAGAATACGCTCCGGCTCATGGCGTCACCGCAAAGCTCTCGCCGTTCACCGCCCCGTGACGGTAGCACCCGGCGCAAGGCTTCCCTCGCTTGCGCTCGGCGCCGGCCAAAGCCGGCGGTCTTGCGCCGCGCGCTAGGGCTACGCCCGACGGTGAACGGCGAGACCCCCAGACGGCGCAGCAAATGGCCAGCCCATGCCTCCGCGCAACTAGAAGACGGTCCCAACTCGACACCCTCCGGCGCAAACAGCTAACGAGCGCACGAATCAGGGTCCCCCTTCCGGGTGATCGCGTTGCAGTCCGGCCTCACCGCGCGTTTCTCGCGCGGAACGGGGCCAGCATCGCTCAGGAGCGTCGTCGCAATGGGGCCGACGCGTTGAGCATCATCCGCTTGGCTTAGACGGGCTCCGAGGCCAAGAAATGGCCTAAGCGGGGGCCGGCGGAAACCTTCCGCCGCTCGCGGGGCCCATGGTCACAGATACGTGCTCTTACCGCGCAAAAAAAATTACTTAGTGCGGCCGCTCGCCGCTTTGTTGATCGACTTGCGCGCGACAGACGGCTTCTTTGGCACCGCGCTCTTGCGCGCAGGTCGGCCGCCCTTTTGCCCGTTATGGCGGGCCGCGGCGGTCTTCAGCTCCGACCGTTTCGACCCGCCGACGCGGCCGAGCTCCGCCATCCAGCGCTCCGACCCAAAGATCCCCGCAAGGAGCCCCGCCACGCTGAAACCGACGTCGGGCTCGTCCCACGCGATGGCCGTTCCGGGTCCCAGGATTGCGACGCGCTGCAGCTGCTCGGGCGAGGCGTCGCGCAGCCCCTCGAGCATCTCTCGCGGAAAGCCGAACAGCACGTTGGAATCGAGCACGATCATGACGCGATCGCCAGCCAGGTCGTAGCTTGCTTCGAGAGCGAGGGGCTCGCTCGTCAGGTGCTTGCGACCACGCTCGCGTGCGGCGTCGATCTCGTCATCCGTCACGGTCTCACGTTGTGCCATGTATGCGCTCCCACTCGGCCCTCAGCCATTCAAACTGTTCGCTGACCGCCGCGACGGCCGCGCGGACATCGCGCCGCGTCAGCTGCCCCCGAATCTCGAGCAGCTTTACGCGACCGTCCGGCAGGAGCTCGACGAGCACCTGAGCCTGGCCGCGGAAGGCGTGCGCGTGCGGCGGAGGATGATCGTTGGTAAAAACCTGAAGCCGGAAGCCCGCATGCCGCAAAGAACCCAAGGGCTACAGGTTAACCGAACGCTTGGGTTTCGTCAACGGGCCAGCCATTTTTGATAGGCGCGGGCAAGGTTGTGAAGATACGCCGGCTGTGCCGGCCGCAAGCGTCCCAATGGGCCGCCGCGAGAGGCGGCTTCGTGCAAAGCGGCCGCAACGTCAGGCGACAGCGCCGCGACGAGTGTCACAACCTTGGCACATAGCTCGGCGAACGCGGCGCGCTCTTGCTGCAGCGCGGCTTCGTGCTCACGATCGCGTTCGCGCTCGCCGGCCGCGCGCACAAGCAGCGAGCGACACCGTCGGCAAGCCCACACGATCTTTCCCGGCTCCGTCGGATCCGGATGGGTCGCGATGACCTCTTTGCGCCCCCGACAGGCCGCGCACGGCCCCGGAACCACGTCCCGGCGCCGCAACGCCCGCGACAGCCGCTTTCGCTCCCGCACGGGCTCCGGAGCGGAAGAAGGCGCTGTCTTTGTAGCGCCTGCGATCGATCTGCCGGCGGCGCGACGGCGTGCACGCCACGTGCGCATGGCGGCCGCATGATGGGCGAGGCAGAGCGCGCCACGTCGCGATCCGCCCGGGCGCGCCGGTTCCGGCAGCGGCGTTTGGCGCAGCGACGACGTAACCGATCATCGATTTCGTGCTCAAACGGCGCACTCATGGCAGAAGCCTACCACACGTGACGGCCTGGTTAACTTGCGAGAACGCCGCCTTCTCACAAGTAACTTTTCGAGCACCGCCGAACGCAGTCGCGACATGCTCGATGACCCGGCAGCGCCGCTCCCGGCCTCCCTCGCGACCCTCACGGCCGAAATCCAGGCCGACGTCGCCGAGCTGCGCACGATCGCCCGCGCAGCCGCCGATGCCAGCCGCGCACCCTCGACCGAACGCGCCTACGCCGCGGACTGGCGCGATTTTTCGACGTTCGCGAATCGGATCGGGCGCGATCGACTCCCGGCCGAAGCAGAAACGGTCGCGCTTTACGTCGCGGACCTCCGGCGCCGCGGCCGGCGGCCGGCGACGATCGCTCGAAAACTCGCGGCGATCGCCGTTTATCACCGGTCCGCGGGACACCGGAGCCCAGCCGAGCACGACGTCGTGCGCGCAGTCGTCCGCGGCACCCGCCGCGAGCTGGGCGTGGCGCAACGCCAAAGCACGGCCCTCAGCCTCGAGGGGCTCACGCGCGTTCTTGCCGAGATCCCGCCGGATGTGCGCGGCTTGCGCGATCGTGCGCTGCTGCTCGTCGGCTGGGCCGGTGCGCTGCGTCGCTCCGAACTGGTCGCACTCGAGTTCGCGGATCTGCGCTTCGAAGAAGAAGGGCTCGTCATCCGGATCCGACGCTCGAAGACGGATCAAGACGCCGCCGGCGACATTGTGGCGATTGCGCTGGGGTCGGAGGCGACGACGTGTCCGATCGTGGCGTTGCGGACTTGGATTGAGGCGGCCGAAATGACATCCGGACCGATCTTTCGACGCGTTCGGCGCAATGGTGCGATTGGTACGGACGCACTGACCGGATACGCTGTTGCGCTCATCATGGCTGCGAGAGCGCGGGCCGTCGGACTCGACGGCGACTTCGCTGGCCATTCATTGCGATCGGGTTTCGCGACGGCGGCGGCACGTGCGGGAAGCACCGAACGGGCGATAATGCGACACGGACGGTGGCGTGATTCTGCGAGCGCGCGGCGCTATATACGAGACGGCACTCGGTGGGAGAATAACCCAACGTCGAACATTGGCTTATGACAGCAAAAGGCGTATTGAGCAGTTCATATTTGCCATCGCAATGCTACCATATAGCTAATAAAGTGCAGTATGGCATCGGCCAAGACGGTGACCTTTAGGACAAGAATGGTCAACTCGGCGGCACATTTGTTAAGTGACGCTAGCAAACCATTACATGACTCTAAAAACGCCCGAATGCGACGGATGCTGATTAGGAATTTTTCTACTGGGATCATACGGGCAGTGAACAATGCGTACATACCGCGCCGTCAAGCCGTCAGCGGGAAAACCAGTAACCGCCGAGTGTTTATCGCGATTCACGGAAAATGCCGTACATAGGGATGCTGCGGATACAGCGGCCGAGCTGCTGCTCTTTTTCGCAAAACGGGCGTTTCCAGAGCTCACAAGAAAACAAATCGAGGCTCGCTTAGCTGAAGAAATAGGCGTTAGTTTGCCGAAGGCGACGTCCTGGCTACGGTTCAAGTCTGCGAACCGTCTTCCGTCAGACCAAGAGCGTATGAAGATCTATGCGCTTCTTAAGCGGCAACTGGAGAGTCTTAACGTCTTCGGCTTCATCGTCTGTTTAGATGAGCAGCTGCTTGAACGTGCCTACGGGCCTGAAGCATGGCAGGGTATCATGGCAGATCATAATGCAAATCTTGCGCACTTAAGTTCACTCGATGCAATTGAACGCGACGAGAACTACAACCCGACCGCCAAGAAGCTGCTTCTGGTGGAAAGACCGAGCCTAACCGAAAAAATCGCTCGGGGCAGATCGCTATACGTAGAGCTACTCATGATTCGATGGCAGGACGCTGCCGCAGAGACCCTTTTGGCTCCCGCTTATACCACGGATATGGAAGCTATCACGTGGCCGGCTATCGCCCATTATATTGAGTACCTTGAGCCACGATTGAGTAGATCGAAGGACGTGCGTCCCTGGAACCGCATCTGTGTTGGGGTGGATGCAGGCGGTTGCGGTGGTATGTGGCTTGTCAATTTTCAGAAACTACAGACTGATAAGCATCCGGCGAACGAACCGTTTTTAATCGTGCGATATAAAGGACGAATTTGTTTAGGGAGACAGTTCGCGCATAATCCTAAACTCGGTGATAAAAGACCAATTAGCCTTAGCGCTGGAGAGCATGTGTGGGCCGGCCCGGCCCCTAGTATCTGCCAGTGGGATCCGACGCCGATTGATGAAGCACTTAGGTTCCAGGCCACCCAGGTAGAGCTTCATGAGGTTCAAGTAGTTTATGTAAGCACTGAATCTGAAGCCGACATTATGAGACTACAGGCAAGTGAGATCGCAAGGCTTACTGAGGAAGTTGAAAGCCTACACGGGGTTCTCAACAAACATGACATTGTCAAGGGCGTTGATGGATGGGGCAAGCGTAGGTTAGCTGGACGTTGAAGTACGGCATCTCTTAGTTATGCGAGGTCGTCACTCGTAATTTGCGGGACGCGCAGCACGTCATCGTACGACGTCCCGTAGACCGAGAGCAGGGCGACGGCTTGGTCCGGGGTCAGCGAGCGAAACGTTTGGGCGCTCAGAAGCCGCTGACGCTGTTCGGCCGCCGAGCGCCCTTCGTTTTTCGAGACTTCGCTCAGAAAGCCGGCGCTCGTTTTTCCGGCACTGTAGGACTGCTTCCAAACGTCGACCTCGCCGAGCTTGCCCGCGACGTAGTCCATGGTCCGTTCCGTCGAGCGGAAGGCGACGACGTTGGTGAAGTTCCCAAGCAGCGCCGCAGTGGCCGCGTCGCTGCCGATCGCATTTTGATACGCTTCGAGCGACTGTGAGGCCACGATCGCGATCACGTTGAGGGCGCGTGACGTATCGAAGAAGGCCGCGTCGCCGGCGCTCGCGAGCTGCTGGTACTCGTCGCACAGGAACACCACCGGGCGCGTCTTGGTCGGCCCGTCCGACATCTGAGCGCGGGCGTTGAGCGCTTGGAAGAAGCGCTCTTTGAGAAACAAATAGACAACCCGGGCGGCGGCCTTGAACTGCTCGCGCGGGACATTGACGACGAAGACCGCGCCGTCGAGGACGTCGGCGAGCCGGGCCTGGGCGCCGTCCGAGGTGCAGAACGCATCCTCGAGCTCAGGGTCTGTAAAGCGGGCGAGGGCGGTTTCGATCGTGCGGTTGACGCCGCTCCGTTCTTTCTCGGTGTAGCCGGCCGCAACGGTTTCCTCGTAGTCGAGGGCGCCCTTCAGACGTCGGGCCGCGAGGTCCGCTTGCCGATCGCCGTCGATGCCGCGCAGCTGTAGATCCGCCAGGAGCTTGGTCGACGCCGTGATCGCGTCTTTGCGGCGGTGGTCGTCGAAGACGTAGGCATAAAGTCCCGCGAGCGAATAGCGTCCTGGGACGTGTTCGAGCACCGCCAGAGCGTTCTGGCAGCGCGCGATCGCAAGCGACACCCAGAAGCCGGAGTCGCCTTCGCCTTGGCCGAGCAACTTGAATGCCGCCTCGAGGAAGCCGGCGGCGGTGTTCGGGGTGAGGCCTTCCAGCAGATTCACGCCGAGCTGCCCGATGCCGATGCGCTGGACGGTTTTGCCGGTCAGGCGGGCCGCCCGGGCGGCGGTCTCGTGGAAGTCGCCGCGGACGTCGAAGATCAACGCGCCGCAGTCGAAGTCGAGCCGGACGAAATAGAGCTCGTGCATCGGGCGGTGCGGCAGCGCGGCGGCTCGGTCGCGGACTACCTCATTGCGACCGTCGATGCGCAGCCGCGCACGCTGCTGAATCTGGGTGACGCCGCGCAGCTGTTGGCTGCGACGACGGCGCTTGCCGATGCTCCGAAGGCGGTGCAGGACCTCGAAGCAGACCTCGGTCGGCTCTCCGGGCGGCTCGCACACTTTTTCACGATCAACCGCGATCGGGCTGAGCTGCACCGCGACGAGATACGCGAAACGCTGTGGGCTGTGCAAGAACTCATGCGCCGGATGCTGCCGCAGATCGAACGGACGCAGCGGCTGGTCGAGCCGGCCCGGCGTTCGATCGCACTCCTCATGCGCGCCGTTGCTCAGGGCTTGCGCAACAACACGAGCGGGTCGGACGCGGCCGGCCGGATGGCATAGAGGTGGTCGGCAACCGCGGTTGGGGCCGCTTCATCGGGACGTCGAGTTTCAGCGATGCCCTGGACTACATTACGCGCGAGGGCGACCTCGCGCGCGATCACGAGACGCCGCTCGCGGTGTGGAGCGCCAACGTGGCGAGCATTGAGACGGCGGCGCTCGAGATGGAGGTGGCGGCCTCGCAGAGCCGCGCCAAGGACCCGCTCTACCACCTCATCGTTTCCTGGGACGAGGGCGAGCGGCCGACATACGAGCAGGCGCACGAGGCGCTCGACACGCAGCTGCGCCATCTCGGCTTCAAAGGGCTGCAGTGCGTCGCGGCACTACAGGACGACGGGCTCGGTGGCAAGGTCCATTTGCACGCGATCATCAACCGGGTCGACCCGCGGACCAACGTAGCGCGCGACGTGTGGCAAGACCACGGCAAGATCCGGGCGGCCTGCCGCGAGACGGAACAAGAGCAGGGCTGGCGGTCCGCCGAGTTCGGGCAGCGGCCCGAGTTGTCGCGCGGCGCGCGCGATATCGAATACTACGGACACAAGCGATCGTTCGAGCGGCGCGTGCACGAGGAGATCGCACCGGCAGTCTGCGCCGCGCTCGAGGCCGGAGGTTCTTGGAGCGATCTTCACCGGGTTTGTGCGGAGCACAACGTCCGCTACGAGCCGGTGTACCGCGAGGGCCAGGACGTCGGCGGCCGGCTTGTCGGCAAGGAGCGGGGCGAGTACGCCCGGGCGCGCGAGCTCGGGCCCGAGCTGACGCATCGGAAGCTCGTCGAACGACTCGGCCCCTTCGAGCGGGGTGCAGAACGCCGCGCAACCTTCGGCGAACGGTGCGCCGCGGCGGCGAGCGACGTCGCCGAGTTGCGCGGCAGCGGTGGGCAGGGTGAGACCGGTTGGCGTGAGGTGCATGCGACCTTCGAGCGCCACGGCGTCGGCTACGAACGGTATCGGACGGGCGCCCGGCTCGTCGATCTCGATAGCCCGGAGACGGCGCGCACAAAAGACTTCGATCGTAAGCTCGCGCTCGGTGAGATGACCAAGAGCTTCGGCGCATTCGAGACGTCGCAAGTCATAAAAGATCGAGAAGCGGCGCGCGAGGCGGTCCAGCACGCGGAGAGCCTGGCCGTCGGGGCGCAGCTGATAGCGAACCCCGCGCCGCTGCTCGAGCGGCTCACGGCGACCAACGCGACCTTCACGCTGACCGCCGTCCAGAAGATCGTCGCCGAGAAGGTCGTCGATCGCGACCAGCAAGCGGAGCTCGTCGCGACGATCGTCGATCAGAGCGTCGAATTACGAGACGAGCGCGACAAGGCGCGGTTCACGACCACTGCCGTGCTCGAAGCCGAGCAGACTGGCGCGGAGGCGGCCATCGCCCTCGCTGACAGCCGTCGCAACGCCACGATCGCACGGCCAGCGGCGGAGCGCCTCGACGCGCAGCAGCAGGGCGCCTACGCCTACGCGATCGCGGACGACGCACGGTTGAAGGTCATTACGGGCGTCCCGGGCGCCGGCAAAACGACCCTCATCTCGGAAGTGGCCGCGGCCTACCGGGACGCCGGTTACAACGTGCGCGCGGTTTCCGTTGCAAATTCGGCCGTCGACGTGCTACGGCGCGAAACCGACGTGCCTGGGCAGTCCATCGCGAAGCAGCTATACGAATGGTCGCAGGGGCGTGAGCGGCTCGGCGATCGCGACCTGCTGATCATCGACGAGGTCTCGACCCTCGGAACCGCCCAAGGCGCGGCGCTCCTCAAAGAGGCGAACGACCGGGGCGCGGTCGTGCTCGCACTCGGCGACGACAAGCAGTTCCAGGCCGTTGCGCACGGCAATGCACTCGCGCTGATGCAGCGTGCGGTCGGCGAGCACACGGTGGATCTTCAGACGACGCGCCGGCAGCGCGAAGGTTGGCAGCGCGAAGCGACCCATGCCGTTCGTCGCGGCGACGTCCGAGAGGCGATCGAGGCGTATCGCGACCATGGCGCGGTTCACGAGGTCGGCACGCAAGCCGACGCGCGCGAGGCGATCGTGGCGCGCTGGCGCGCGATCGAGGAGACGGGCGTCGAGTGCGGCATCGAGGCGTTTACCAACAAGGAGCGCATCGGGATCAACGCGTTGGCGCGCGACGAATGGCGCGCGATGGGACGGCTCGAGGGCCGCGAGCGCATGCTCGAGACCGTCGACGGCAAGACGCCCTATGCGGTCGGCGATCGCGTCGTCGTGCGCGAGACGATCAACGAGGCGGGCCTCTTCAACGGCTCGGTTGGCGTCGTGCGCGGCATCCGAAACGACACGCTGCAGATCGAGCGGCGCGACGGGAAAGTCGTCGACGTCGACACGCGCGAGCATGCCGGCGTGCAGCACGCGTACTGCTCGACGGAATATCGCGAGCAGGGCTCGACGCGCTATGCCGAGCTGCAGCTCGTCACCGAGCACGTGAACAACCGATCCCTAACGGTCGGGATGACGCGGCACACCGACGATTACGAGATGTTTTACTCGCGCGAGGCGGTCGGCTCGTTCGACGAGCTCGTTGCACTCGGCGAACGGACGCGGTCAAAGGAGCTCGCGCTCGACTACGCCCTCGTCGAGCGCCGGCGAGAGCCGGAGCGTGAGCGCGAGGAACTTACCATGGCTGCACTTCGCGATCGCGTCGACGACATCGCAAAGGGCTTTACGGTCGAACCCTACGATCGCGAGGAACGGCGTGCGGCGTTCACGATCCACCAGGCGATCGCGCATATCGATGACGACAAGCGCGTGATGGTGCTATCGGATCCGCACGACATGCTTGCCAACGAGGGCGAGATCGTGCTGCACGAGATCGGCGAGATTAAGGAGCAGGTAAAGCGCGAGCGTGAATTAGGACGGGTGCAGGAGCGAGGGTACGGATCCGAGCTGGGACGTTGAAGTGAACAAATACCAGCGACCATAAAGAGAGAAACGTTATTGCTTTTACACCTCCTGCCTATAACCGAAGCGGCAGAGCGACTTCTACTGCTTTGGGCGCTTTCGCTCGCTTCATTTATACTCGCGGCATACAACGAACAGGCGAAGTGGAAAGGTCGGAAGCGTTGGGAACGTTTATTCGTTTGGTTATTTATTACTTTCGGATGCGTAGGCTCCCTTGGCGGCGCTTACTGGACGTTTGATTCCGCTCAGCGTGATGCCGCAGAAAACAATGCTCGATTTATTCGTAATGAGACCTCAATTGATACCGTTGCCCGAAGGAACGGCGCGCAGCTTTTACGTGATAAGCAACAACAGATGCGCATCGGCGCTGCTCTTCAAAGATACGCGGGCCTGCGCGTTCAGATTAGTAGTACAACCGATTCAGCCGAGTTTTGCAGAAACCTGGTTAACGTGACGCTATCCCGACTACGCCACCGATGATAAGTGGAGGTATTCGTTTACTTGGGGTACCGTGAACTGCCGAGCGTACTGCTCGGGCGTTTGCCAGTT
>JAABUQ010006232.1_pt1 | contig 18251 bp, 26 predicted proteins | sample 5560001 | NCBI WGS metagenome assembly JAABUQ01 (sample SAMN10711888, study PRJNA513371) | rock metagenome | isolation source: Antarctica rocks | place: Antarctica: Victoria Land, Finger Mt nord | collected 2015-12-18
TCGCGCCCGACGGGGCCGAAATCCGCATCCTGCTCGACCGCCCGCAGGGAACGACCCGCCTCAGCCTCGCGGAAGCCCTCGTCAAGCCCGGTGAGAGCACCGCCAGCGTCTCGCACCGGACCATCGAACTGCTCTGTCATGTTTCCGGGGAGGCTCTTCGCTGGGAAGCGCGGGCAGCGCAGTAGGGCAGGGGACCTAACTGCCCTAACTTCTTAGGCCCGCCGGTCACTGACCGGCGGGCCTTGCTGCGTCACGGCGTCTCCCATACAATCGCCTCGTCGTGTCCCGGCCAGGGCGGAGTGCCGCAGCAGAGGAAGACCAGGTCGTCCGGCCCCATGTTCTCCACCCAGAAGCGGTAGCCGGTCGGGATGAGCAGGGCGTCACCGGGCGCAACGTCTGCCGCCTGCTCCTCCCCGCCGTCCGGCGTCAGGCGGTGGAAGCGGCCCGCACCGTTCACAATAAACCATAGCTCTTCAATGGTTTTATGGGAGACGCAGGCCGTCCGCTCACCGGGCCTCACGAGGGCTTCCGCGAGGCTCAGGCGGGTCGTCCCCTGCGGGCGGTTGAGCAGGACGCGGATTTCGGCGCCATCCGGCGCAACGGCGTCCGGCGTCTCCGAACGTGCGCTTTTTAGCATCGGTGTATTCAAATAAAGTTGTCCTCGATCCTATTTGCGGCCTCGAAAAAACCGAAACCTGCGCCCGGCCTCTCTGCCAGAGAGGCCGGGGACGCTCCTCAACTGCTCCTTGCCCATCTGCTATTCCTGCCCGTGGTATGGGAAGAGGGCTTTGAGAACCCGAAGGTACGTCTGTTTCATCTCCGAACGGTCGAATAACTTCCCCTCTTTCTCTTTGTTCCATTTCGTCGTCATCGCTTCCCACCTGAACTGGTCGCCGGGCTTTGTCTGTTCCAGCACGAACCGGAACACGGCCATGTTTTCCTCCGACGGCAGGGGGCGCGCTGCTTCTTTTGGCCGGATGTGCCGCCAGAAGTCGGACAGGTCCTGCGGGCTGATCCACGGCTGCACATAGAGCTTGTGCGGCCCCATCGCCGTGAAGCTGGCGGAACTTGGCTGGCTACCATTCGCCTGCGCGGGCGAACGGTAGTCAAAGAAATGGCCGTCCAGTGAGGGGATTGAGAACTTACCCGTCATCAGGAAGATGAGGGCATCCCATGCGGCGACGGGGCAGGCTTCCATGATGTGCTGACACAGCCCCAGCGCTTCCAGCGCCACCGATCCTTCCAACCCCTCCATGTAGCCCTTATCGGGGTCGAAAGGCAGCCCAACCGCTGGACTGAGATACGGCGGCGCAAGGTGGAAGATGCCATCATCCTCCGGGAAGCCGAAGAAGGACGTGGGTCGGGGGTAGCTGATGCAGGCGTAGCTCGCAGTCGCCAGTGACTTCACCTTGATAGCCATTTCCCCATCAATTTTGGGAAACGGGACATTGATGGCTACGATGAAATCCATTTTCTCCGGCAGTTCGTCGCGGCGAACTGCGTGGTAAGGGCGCCCTGTGGGGAACAGCATTTCCACCAGTGATGTGACTGGTTGCTTTATGCTCTCGTCCCATTGTTCAGCCCAGAGCAAGACCTTACCTGTGCAGGTCACCGGAATAAGCCTGAGCGATGAGAAGTCTTCCACAGAGAGGACTTTGGCGAGCGGCGAAGTGATGAAGCGGATGCCCTGGTCGTAGTCGGTTCCTTCCTCGTCCCCCAGGACGCGGCGGCGAAATTCCTTTATTTGGTCGTCGTGGTTCATATGCCAAGCCAGGTACTCGGAAGCGGTTTTGGCTGCGGCAGCTTCCCTTCTGCCCGCGCCCGGCTTCGGCTCCTTTTGCCGATCACGATTGGCCTGCTTGTGTGCGGCAGGATTTGCCGCATCCGGCGGCTGCCGATTCGCGTCGTCCGGCGGCGGCTGGGCTGCGTTGAGTTCCCTGATGAGTGCATTCTTTAATGTAATGCTGAGGTCGCGTATCCCCTCCGAGAGTACATAGTTGTCGTCAAAGTCAATAATGTCATTCTCGTCAGGATACTCCTCCATCACAAGCAGTGCCATTTCCTTCATCTCATCCTGAACTTCTGGGAAATCTTGCCATCCTGGTAGTAATGATCCGATTGTGTCTTTGCAGACCCGCTCTAACTCTGCTTCAACCGAGTTCTTAGCCTCATCCTCCGTTCGCTTTCTCATCCGCGCCATTGTCGCCCTCCGATGTGTATGAAGTCCAGCTAATCTAATACACGGATAATAGTACCTGATTGTGTCAAGACAATCCACCACGTTTTTTTTGCACCACAAGAGGAGGCTTTATGAGTGAAGGACGGCTGTTAAAGATACCAGAGGTTGCTGCGCGCCTGTCCATATCCCGCTCTGGTGTCTATCGCCTAATGGAGAGGGGTGAACTTCGCTCTGTCCGCATCGGTCGCGGCGTCCGGTTCCCACCTGCCGAAATTGAGCGTCTGATGAACGGTCGGAAGGAGGAGCCGAGCCATGCCGAAGCCGCCTGAACCCCAGCCGACAAGCAAGAATTGGATGCCCGTTTGGGCCGCGATCCGTGCCGCCGCCGAAGACTTGCGCGAGCGCCGGGCACGGGAGAGGGCAGAGGCAGAGAGCACCCAGCCCGAAGGATTTCAGACGTGAAAACGCCCGCCGAGCTTTTGGGGAAAAGCATCGGCGGGCGATAGCGAGAAGACCAACAAGGCAGAGAAAAGGAGCGCGTATCAGGTGTGACAACCGGATTATACCCGCTCCTGCCAAAACAATGCAAGCAACAGGAGCAAAAAATGAGACCACCACTGCCCCGCATCGGATCAACCGGCACGCGCCGCCCTCTTCCGCCTCAGACTTACCGCTTTGTGCCGGCCAGCGAGCTACGAACGGCTCCCGCTGACACCGGGCAGGACCGGAACCGGCTGACCGTCCTGGGCTTCTTCCTCCCCGCCGACGTGAACCCGAACGGCTGCCCCCGGCCCGACCGGATCATGGCCGACTGCGGCTTCCGCGTGGGCGGCGACTTGGCCGGCAGGGCGCGCGTCGAGCGGAGGGTCGAGGGGCCGGGCCTGGCCGTCACGACCGACGCCTGGGATGCGCTCATGGGGCGTCGTGTGCCTCTGGGCCTCGGCCTGGGCATCCTGCGGGCGCTGTACGCCGAGTTGGGCCGCCTCTACGTCGGCGAACAGGCGCGGCGGCAGGCGCGCGGCGCGGGGAGGAACTAGGCCATGCTCCCCCGCTTCATGCCGCATGGAAAATACCGAGGCCAGCCGATACGTTTCCTCCCCGCGCCCTACCTGCAATGGGCGCTCACCCGCCAGTGGCATCCGGCCCTGCGCGCCGCGCGCAGAGCGGAAGACGGCTTTCGGACGATGGCCGGCGACCAGCGGACGGGAAGGCTCTGACGCAATGCCCCTGGACGCCGAGGACGTGAGGGCGCATCTGGCCGGTCGCTGCGCCGACATCTACACCCGGTATACGCAGTTGAAGCCCGTAGCGGGCAGGTTGCGCGGCCCCTGCCCGCTGCACGGCGGCCAGTCGGCCAGCTTTGCTGTGAACCCGGAGGATGGCGGCTGGCACTGCTTCAGCGCGTGTCAGGCCGGCGGCGACCTGTTCAAGTTCCTGATGCTGGCAGAGCACTTGACCTTCCCTGAAGCCGTCGAGCGCGCGGGCGCCTTCGCCGGCCTCTCCTCAGCCTTTGGCGCGGCAGACGCCCCGCCCCGCCCGCCGATCCGCCGCCCTGCCGCCGTGAAGCCCGCTCCCGCCCCGCCCCAGCCGCTCGACCTGTGCCTCGCCGAAGATTTGCATGAGCGGCTGATGCGGCGCAGGCCGATGGTGGAGTGGCTGCAAAAGGAGCGCGGCCTAACGACCAAGACGCTGACACGTTTCCACCTCGGCCTGCACCGGGACGACCGGGACGATGGTTTCTACCGCGTCTGCTTTCCAGTCTACGACCGGCAGGGGCGGCTTATGAACATCCGCAGGCACTTGTTCAGTTACCGGCCCGAACTGACGGCGGAGCGGCGGCGCGCTTTGGGCAAGACGAAGCCCTGGACGGCGGGCCTGCGGGCCGACCTGTACCCGCTGCACGTCCTGGAAGGCGCGCGGGAGGTGCTGATCGTGGAAGGGGAGGCCGACGCGCTACTGGCGAACCAGTTAGGCTTTGCCGCCGTCACGGGCACGGGCGGGGCTGGCACTTGGAAAGAAGAATGGACGGAGGAGCTGCGCGGCCTGGCGCGGGCGACCATCCTGTACGACGGCGACGCGGAAGGCGAGAAGGGGGCGGGCCGAGTGGCCTCCTCCGTCTCCGCCGTGGTCGCCGACGTGCGGATCGCCCGCTACGCCGACGTGTTTCCGAGACTTGACGAAAGATAAGAGGCGACCTGTGAACGACGCATCGAAGGACATAGAACCGAAGGACTTGACAGATGCCGTGGTGAGGAACGGCGCGGGCCGTGAGGACGTGCAGCGGGCGATTGACGCCGCTGTGCCCTGGGAGGCTCACGCGGAGGCTCATGCGGAGGTCCAAAAGCCCAACGGCACGGCCTCGAAGAACGCGCCCGCCGAACGCGCATCGGAGAGGACGGTGACGACGATTGAACCGATCCCCTCACCGGCAGCGGCGACTTGGCCGGAGGCAAGCCATGTCATCTTTCACGGCCTGGCGGGTGATTTCGTGCGAACCGTGGAGCCGCACACCGAGGCCGATCCCGTCGCTGTGCTGGTGCAGTTCCTCCTCGCGTTCGGCTCGGCCTGCGGGCGGCACGCGCATTTTATCGTCGAAGCCGACAAGCACTTCACGAACCTGAACGCCGTCCTGGTCGGCGTCTCCTCAAAAGGGCGTAAAGGCACTTCCTGGGGCCAAGTCCGGCGGCTTTTTGAGAACGCCGATGAGGGCTGGGCCAAATCCTGCCTGCAATCGGGGCTATCGTCTGGGGAGGGTGTAATCCACGCCGTCCGCGACCCCATTGAAAAGCAAATCCTAAACAAAAAGACAGGCGACCTGGAAACCGTGGTGGAAGACGCGGGCGTGAGTGACAAGCGCCTGCTGGTGCAGGAAAGCGAGTTTGCATCAGTTCTGCGCGTGGCCGCGCGGGACGGCAACACCCTCTCGGCGATCCTGCGCGACGCCTGGGATAAAGGCAGCCTGCAAACGATGACCAAGAACAGCGCGACCCGTGCGACCGGCGCTCATGTCAGCATTATCGGTCACATCACCGCCGATGAGCTGCGGCGCGAGCTAACCTCCACGGAGGCTGGAAACGGCTTCGGCAACCGCTTCCTCTGGGTCATGGTGCGCCGCTCCAAAGAACTCCCGGAAGGGGGCAGCTTGCAGCCCCATGAACTGAACTCGCTGACCCAACGTTTGCAAGCTGCCATCACCAGCGCAGGGAATCGGCAGGAGATGAGCCGTGACGCCGGGGCGCGGGCCGTATGGCTGGGAGTTTATTCCGCGCTGTCGGCGGGCGGACTAGGACTACTAGGAACCGTCACATCACGGGCGGAGGCTCAGGTCATGCGCCTGGCACTCCTGTACGCCCTGCTGGACCAGGACAAAGCCATCCGCCGGGTTCACATGGAAGCGGCATTGTCTCTCTGGGACTATGCGGAGGACTCAGCGCGGTACGTTTTCGGCGACAGTCTGGGCGATGCCATCGCAGATACAATCCTGCGCGGCCTGCGCGGAGCGGACAAGGGGCTGACCCGGACCGAGATAGGAGAGCGTTTCAGCAGGCATGAAAGCAGCGGGCGCATTGACGCCGCCCTTGCCCTGCTGCACACCGCCGGTCGTATCAAAGGCCAAAAAGAGACGACCGGCGGCAGGCCCGTCGAAAGATGGTTCACTGCACTGTAATTGTGCGCGAAAAGCGCGAAAAGATTTGATGCTACCCTTTTCGCGCTTTTCGCGCACAATTACAGAATGATTATTTTGCGTCTATGACGCTGACAGCAAACAGGAGGGCATGATGGGACGACTACTGGACATTGCTCAGGCGGTTCCTGTGACAAATACGAGGCAGGAATCAAAACAAGAAAGCCTGCGCGAGAAGCGCGAAAAGGTGTCCCTGTTGGAGATGAACGCGGAACTGGAACGGCTGCACGGCTACATCATCCGCCTGCGCTGCGAGGACCCGCCCAGGGGGAGCCGCGACCAGGCCCTAACTTACCAGCAGAAGCAGATGGAGAGGCTGGCCGCCCTTTCCATAGCCGCAGGCGGCACGGAAGACGGCTGGCCCGATCCCGCCGACCCCTTTGCAGACGGCGATCAGCTCACCGGCCTGCGCGCGGCCCTGGCCGAACTGGAAGCCGGCCCCTATCCCGTGCCGCTGCCGGAAGGATGTACGCTGCTCCCACAGGCGAATTTCGACCCGTTCGAGCACGCGCGGCTTTACAACGGCATGGTCTCCACATCCCCTTGTCTCAGCCCGGCTTGTCTCAGGTGAGACAAGGATTTGATACAACGAGACAACGGGGCCATAGCGCTTTTACGGGTCCTTCCGCGCCCCCGGCTCCTCAAATCTTCCTTCCTCAACGTGCGTCATCACTTCCCAAACCTTGTGATACGCATTCAGCTTCGCTCGCTGCCCTGGCCTCTTGCCCACCTCCGACTTGTAGTTGCTGTAGGTGATGCCCTCCCCCAGCTTCGCCAGCACGTCAAGCACCTGCGCGCCGGTGACGATCAGCCGGAAGGGGTAATCCGCGTGGGGCGTCGCGACCACCTCCTGCCCGATGCCGGCCAGCGCCCGCAGGTTTTCCAGGTCGCCCTTTACCCGCGCCCGGACCATGAACGTGTCCGCCTCCTCCCGATGCTTGACGATTGAAAACCATCCTTCTACCGTTCCCAGCCACATGATGCGTGTCTCCCTCTCCGTGTTCCTCTGTCTGCCGCCCTCGTTCGCCGCGCGTCTGCTTTCTTCCTCCGTCCGAGCGGCAGAATGCCCGCGCAAGCTGAGTGGACTGCGCGGGCGTCCCCGTCTCCTGCCGTGAATTGAGCTACAGCCGAATTTGGGGCGACCTATGCCATGCCTCACCTATGTAAACCCGAGTCTTGGGTTGAAATTGCTGTGTTTATGCCATCAGTTGCTATTAGCAGCATTGGCAACAGAAATTACTTTCTGAATTTGAGTGGCAACCTGCTTATCTGAAATAGAGCCAAGCGAACGCTAAGATTGAGACGGGTTAACTGTTACTATTATAAGCAGGTGACAGCTAATACCCAGTTTTCAACTCAAGACTCGGGTTATGTAAGACGGGGCGGCTCTTGCACCGTCCCCCGCCGCTGACCCTGCACGGTCGGTTCGGGCCGCGCCATGTCAGCGTCACGAACCGGAGACGGTTCACGGCATTGCTGGCCTTGTTCCGACCCGTCTTCTTGGGAACGGCCTTCTTCGGGTCGGCCTTCTTCGGAGCCATGCTGTCATAGGAGCGTTGCCACGAGAGATGCCCCGGCAGCGGGTCGCCAGCCTCGCAGGCCCGCTCGCGTTCGGTGATGATGCGCTGGCCGCCGGGGACGCGGAAGGCTACTTGGCAGTAGCCTTCCAAAGCGCGCGGGCGGCTCCAAGCGGTGAGCGGGCTTTGGCTCATGCTTTGGCTCATGCCGCGCTCCTTTCTGTCGTCTTCTCTCCCGTCGCGTCCCCTTCCGCCGCGCGGCGGGCGAAGTCGGAGACGGCCTGGTCTATAGCCTGGTCTATGAGCTGGTCAATGAGCTGGTCAATGACGCTGAAGAGCATTTCTGCCGCCTGGCTGGCCTTCTGATGCGCCAGGGCCGCCGCCCTTGCCGCTTCGGGTGTCCCAATTTGCTCCTCAAACGGCGTTGTGTAAAGCTCGTTCTCCGCGTCCGTAAAGGCCAGCAAGGCGTCACGGAAGGCGGGATCGTGCTGGATGCTCCCCGTCGCGCGTGGGGTAAAGTCGCGGGACAGGTAGCTGGTCGTTGTTTCGTCGTTGGTCATTGCTTCGTTCATCGTCGTTTCGTTCATCATGGTTCTCCTCTGCTGTCTGGAAAAGCCCCCTCCCTGAGCGGGAAGGGGCGGCGGCGCGGCGGTCGTTAGCGGATGTAAAACACCTCCTCGGCGGGCAGCAGCTGCACGAACGGCAGGGCCTCCCCGGTCGTCAGCAAGGTTTCGGCCAGGGCTTTCTTGTCCAGTGCCTCGGTTACGGCGGCAGGCAGGTTGAAGCGCGCCCATTCCAGCGCGGCAGCGGGGTCGGTGACACTGACACCCGCTGGGCGCGTCCGGTAGCCGATGACGCCGTGGAACAGGCGGATACTCTTGCGCTTGCCGCCGTCCAGTTCGGCTTTCAGCCAGGCTTGGATCACCCAGCCGAACCGCCACTCCAAAGCCTCTGCTTCCCGCTCCTCGGCGCTGGCCATCTTCTCGGCGTTCTCCCGAATGCGGGCGGCACGGGCGCGGCGGTCGGCAATCTTGCCCAGCACCCAATCCACGCCCCGCTCGTCGTCGGGCATGAACGCGGCAGGCGTCTCCGCCGGGGCGTCGGCGATGAGGGCGGCGACTTCCTCGGCGGTTAGGGTTTCGGCTTGTGCTGTTTCGATGGTTTGCATGGTCGGTGTTCCTTTCATCCGGGTAGAGGGGCCGGGAAGAAGCCCGGCCCCTCTTTGGTAGGGGCTTGGTCTAGGCGGCGAGTTGACGGCCCCAGCAGGCCAGCAGCGCCATGTCCTGCCGCTCGGCGGCAATCTCTGCCTGCGCCTCGTCTACGGCGGCTTCCAGGCAGGGCAGGCAGTAGGCGCGGCCCGTCTCCCGGTCGCGGAAGGTGGGGACGGCGCGGTTGCAGCCGGTGCAGGGCGCGGCGTCGGTGAAGATGCGATTGAGGATGTCTGATAAGCGTTCCATCGGTTGGTGTCTCCTTGTCTCTGTTCCTGTGGGGAAGGCGGGGAGGGCCTTTCGCCCTCCCCGTCGTCGGTCAGAAGTCTTTAGAACTCCGGGTATCGGTCGTCGTCAGCCTCGGCCAGCGCGTCCCCTTCCGCGCCTTCCTCAATGGCGTTCACGACGGCTTGCAGGTGCTTACAGGTCTTGCGGGCGATGAAGCAGGGGCAGGTGCAGTAGGAGCCGAACACTTCGCAGTCGGGGGTATCGGAGACGAAGACGCTATACATCTCCTTTGCGGGCGAGGTGACGACGTAGCGGCCATGTCCGAGCGGGAGGGCGGTGTACCCGTCCTCAAAGAGTGTGGAAGCGCGGCGGGCGATGTTTTTGAGCGTCCGAGCCTCGGCGCGGGCGGCGGCATCGTCATTCAGGAAGGCGGTCATCTCGGCGTTTGTCATCGTGGTAGGCATGGTGGGTATCCTTTGCTTTAGTTGTTAGCGGATAGTATTTCTTTGCTAATAACTCTATTATGAAGCCTAGCACAGAAGAAGTCAAGCCTTTAGCAAAGATATTTTCAACATTGGCAAAGTTTTTTTCTTGGGTAGCAAAGACGTTATCCTTGACAACGAGGACAGCAGGGAGTATACTAAGGAGGGGGACGAAAGGGGGCGCTATGATACGGAGTAATGTCGGCGTGTTGATCGCGCAGAAGTCGGCGCGCGAGGAAAGGAAAATCCCGTACCGCGTCGTGACGGAGGAGACGGGCCTTTCCTCCGGTGTCCTGACGCGCCTGGTGAACTCGGATTTTGACCGCGTGGAGCGGGGGACGCTGGACACGCTCTGCCGCTACTTTGGCTGCGGCGTCGGCGACGTGCTGGAATACGTTCCGGGGCAGACAGCACCGGCAGAAAGCGAAGAGGGGCGCGCGTGAACATCCCGACCGAGAAGCTGACGGCGTGGAACCGCTTCGCGGAGCTGGCCCGCAACACGGCGATTGCCGCCCGTCTGGCCTACGCGCGCGGGGAGCGGGACAAGGGGCGGAAGTTCCTGCAAGACTTGGAGCAGGCCGCCGCCGCCGCCAGCGTGGACATGGAAGCGGCGGGCGCGGATCGGCCCGCAAGCCTGCCGCCGCCCGTAGGCGTCCCGCTGGCCCTTCTCAGCACGGAAGCCAGCCGGCGTTACGCGCGACTGATGCGGGAGGCACACGCGGCGGCGCTCGCCGTGGACCGGGAACGGGGATACGGCGACGACGGCCCGGCGATGGTGCTGGAAGGTTTTGCGGAGGCGGCGGAACTGGACGCTTATGGGGCGGTCGGAGTAGTACGCGAATGAACAAAAGGAGCAGCACAAGGAGCAGCACCATGAATGATTCTCTGACAGACATCTCGATTGTCTTAGACCGTTCCGGCTCAATGGAGACGGTTCGGGCGGATACCATCGGCGGCTTCAATACCTTCATTTCTGAGCAGAAAGCCGTCCCCGGCGAGGCGACCGTGACCCTTGTTCAATTCGATACGGAGTACGAGACGGTCTTTGACGCCTTGCCCTTGCGCGACGTGCCGAACCTGACGACCCAAACCTTCGTTCCGCGCGGCAGTACGGCCCTGCTGGACGCCATAGGCCGAATGATTAACAGCACCGGCGCGCGCCTTGCCGCCATGCCTGAAAGCGAACGGCCCGGCAAAGTGCTGCTAGTCATCATGACCGATGGAGAGGAGAACTCTTCGCATGAGTTCTCGGCCCAGCAAATCAACAAGATGATTACGCACCAGCGCGAGGTCTACTCCTGGCAGGTGGTGTTCATCGGCGCGAACCAGGACGCCATCGCGACGGGCGCGAGCATAGGTATCCCCGCTGCCAATTCGCTGAACTATGCTCATACAGGCGAGGGGACACAGGGGGCGATCCGGGCCATGAGCGCTGGGGCGGCCTCGTACCGACGGAGAAGCGGTGCGTCTACGGACAACTTCTTTGAGCCGGAGCCAGAGGAAAGCGAGCCATCCAAATCTGCATAGTATCCAAGCCAGAGAGCGAGAGCACAGGTAAAGGCATAGGGGAGGGCTATCGGCTGGCTGCCCAGGATGAGGCCGGCAGGTGTTTCGACTACGGGAGCGAAGGATGGAATGGGGCGAAACCCGATGCGCGCGCCGATGAATGGCTGGGCTTCGAGTGCCCGTAAAACTCGCCGCGCTGCTGGAATGACAACGGGAAAGGTGGAAAGCAAACCCGGCGCGGGGCATGGCGACGAGCAGGAATCCGCCCAAGTCCATCAGCTCCGGCAACTCGTCGGCAGGCTGGAAGACCTAGCGCAAGACATGGAAAAAAGCGGCACCCTGCCCTGAGAACACCCCAATCCTACGCCCCTTCCTGCGCGTGAGGGCATAGGACGTGGAACCAAAGGAAGCGACCATGCGACCATCCGGCCTCATCATTCCCGCCCTGATCCTGTCGGCACTGGCATCCGCCCCGCCGTCTATGGCCGCCCGTCACAAGACGCACATCCACCCGAAAACAGCGGCGAAGAAGCGCGCCGCCGCCCATCCCGCTCCAATCACGACCCAGCCATTAGCCGGTCTGCTCGGCCCGGTCGCCGTCGTCCCCGTCGTCCCATCACCGGCCATAGATGCGCCTCCCGCGCCCTCACCGTCGCTCGTGCGGAACGTCCAGGATTTCAACCTATGGCTGCACCGTGCCCAGCAGGAGGATCGTAACCGGAGTGAGGCGGCCCGGCAGAGCATGAATGACTTCAACCTGTACCTGAAAGCCATTGATACCGGCGACGAGGGTCAGAAGCAGTGGGCGAAGAACCAGCAGGATATTGATGATGCCAGCAGGGGTAGGTTCTCAGACAAAGAGGTCGCTGACATGAAGGCCGCCCTCAAACTCTACGACGGCTTCAAGTCGGACCCTGCCTTCGCCCAATTCTATGCGGAGGGTGCCCAGTGCTTTTCATACGGCCAACGAACGCCCGCCCTCAACTCGTCAGGAGCCGCTGACCTGTGCTTCATCATTCCTCGGTCTGACTTGCACTAACAAGGCCCCTCCCAACGCTTCATCGCCCGGCCCTCCGACCAGGAGAAGCCGGGCGTTTCGCTGCCCCCGCTCCTGCCCTCCCATGCCATAGAACCCGATGCCATAGAACCCGATGCCATAGAAATGGCCCCCAGGCCGCTCAGGAAGCCCGTACAGCCGCTTTAGCCGCCGCCGGACACATCCCGACGTTTCCCCCGACGTTCTTCCCTAAAGTTTGCCTCAAAATCTTCTATACTTTGTCGGCGGGATAGTACGCGCGTTCGCAGCCCGTTCGGGGTATAATAAGAGCGAGGGAAACAGGCATACATAGTGTTTGCTCACTTCCCGCAGGAGAAGCGCCGTGCGCTCCCTACCGTGTCCATAATCGCGTTTTCGGAGGGAAACACCATGCCCGCAGACAGTCAGCCTACCTATCAGCCCGTCCATAATCCGGCGACCGGCCAGTTTGCCAGTGAACTGACGCCAGAATCCATCGCGCAGAGGCAGCTTCAGGCGTACCAGATGCGCCTTGCCGGGGCGACCTACGAAAACATAGGCCGCGCGCTGGGCGTGGACCGGAAGACGGCGGGCCGCGACGTGAAGGCAGTTCACGACCAGTTGCTTTCCGAGGCATACGAGGACCTGGGGCAGATGCGGTCGCAGTCGGCAGCGCGGCTTGACATCGCCCTGTTTGCCCTGATGCCTGCCGTCAAGAAAGGCGACCTGAAAGCGATAAGGACGCTGACCCTGCTGGAAAAGCGCCGTGCCGAACTGCTGGGCCTGGATGCACCGAGGAAGTTTGAGCACACCGGGGAGAACGGCGGCCCGATTGAGACGACCGGAACCATCAACATCCGTGAGCAATGGTCGCCCCAGGAGGCTGCTGAAAAGGCGCGGGAACTGACGCGCCGGCTGGATGTCATCAGCCGCGAGACGCAGCGGCAGGCCGAGGAGAGAAGGAAGGCGGAGAGGAACTGAGGCCGCCTAATACTGAGGCCGCCTAATACTGAGGCCGCCTAATAATGAAACGAGGGAGACCATGCCAGAGGAAGAAGGATTAGAGGAAGGGGGCGGCAGAGCGTCCGCATCCCCCGCCGTAACCGGGCCGAGCGTCAAAATCGAGTCGGGCCGCAACGGGCGCGTGTCGGCGACCCTGACGTTCCAGGTGCCGGAGGGCGTCAACGCCCAGCCTTTGCTTCGGCAGGTGGCGACCCTGCTGCGGGCCTCGTTCGCCGGGAACATAGACCAGGGCGGCAACCCGCCCTTCGCCCCGCTGAAGAAGCGGACGCTGCGCCAGAAGCAGCTTCACGGCTACTCGGCCAGCCCCCTGATCCGCTCGCGCCTTCTCCGAAACAGCCTCGTGCAGTCAAACACGACCGGCAACGTCAACAGCGTCCGGGCGGGTGCCTCCACCCTCACCATCGGGACCAACGTGCCGTATGCCGCCGTGCATCAGGAAGGTGGCGGCAACGGCATCCCGGCGCGTCCGTTTGTCGTCGTCCGACCTGAAGATGAGGCGGCCATCGCGGGCCTGGTCGCCAGGTTCAACCAGTCGCTTCGGGGAGACATTGGGCAGGGCGAAGAGGGAGAGGCCCACGGGAAGCAGGCGTTGCCGCCAAACCCAACGTCCTCTAGCCCAATGTCCTCTAGCCCAATGGCGCGAGGCACAGGTCGTATGCCGCCGGTTGAGGAATGAAGCCGAAGAGTGACGACCATCTCGTGACGACCAACTCTGCTGCCGATCCTGTCCCCGATAGTCCGTCTTCTTCGGATGGCCCGGATGACGCCTTTGCGGAGACAGTCGCCGTCCTGCGTGGTCGCGCCCAAGCGGGAGAGGGAAACCACCGACAGGCCGAACTCTGCCTGCGGGCGGCGGAGGAGCTTCATCGGCAAGCCGGTCTGTACGAGATGCAGATTGAGGGCGTCAAGCGCTGTACGCCGAAGGGCAAGCGGAGCGGCATCCGGCTCTCGCACCTCGCCCACGCCGTCACCCGCACGATCCAGGGACGCGACCGCTATCTTGCCGAGGCTGAGGCCGCGCTACGCTCCCCCTGCGCGGCCCTCTGAGCCTCCGACGTAAAGGCCACTGGACGATGAACACCCCCGCTGCCTACCCGGAAGACTCCCTGGCTTCCTCCGCCCCTGACCCGCCCCCACCGGATGCGCCGAAGGAGCCGAAGCCGCCTGCCTCGATGGGCGAAGCCATGCGAGAAGCAGCGGCGCGGGTCTGGGCGACGGCAGAGGAGAAGCGCTTTGCGGGCGATGGCCTCGGCTATCTCACGGCGGCCTGGGCGACGCTCCTCATTCAGCCCGACCACCGCGCGGCGAAAAGGGCGATGCGCCGGCAGCGGCGCGTCTGGGAGGAGGAGCGCGCCGGGGATGGATGCTTTGGCGACGGGTTTTTTGATGAGGTCGCTTGGCTCCGCATTGAGTGGAACTGGCTGATGAACGTCTGGGAGGCGCGCGACTTCATTGACGGCCTGCCCGCCGCGCATCCCGCCGTACTGGCCCGCCTGCACCGATGGGAGGGGCTGCTGGCGGGCTGGCAGCGGGTCACGGTTTCCGAGCCGAACAACATGGAGGCGCTGACGAAGTGCGCCATGCTTTTGGAGCAGCTAGGACGCGACGAGGAGGGGCTGGCCGTGGCCGAGCGGGCGCTGACCCTCATCAGACGACCCTCCACGAACCGGGCGGTGGTGATGAACGCGCGCGGCGTCCTTTTGGAGACCCTGGGGCGTCATCAGGAGGCGGCAAGGGAAAGTGAGGAGATGCTGCGCCTGCTGGATTCGAGCGAACTGCCGGAAGCGGCGACCGAGAAGGAAGCGGCATGGCGTCTGCTGTTCCGGTGCCAGGCGCTAGAGCGGCTGGGAAGGTACGAGGAGGCCCTGCCGCTGGCGGAGCGGGCCACCTGCGCCGATCCTGAGAACGATGCCTGCCTGATGGCGGCGGGCCGGTGCCTCGTCCGGCTGGGGCACGTCGGGCGCGGGTACGCGCGGTTCTATCAGCAGGCGCGGTCGAAAGGGAAATACCTCGGCACGTCGAGCGTGCGGTGGGAGGGCGGGCCGCTGGCCGGGAAGCGCCTGCGGGTCTGTTCCTGGGAGGGCATGGGCGACGGCATTCAGTACGCGCGTTATGTGCCCATGCTCATCCGGCAGGGAGCATCGGTCCTTCTCGTCTGCGAGGACGGGGCGGAACGGCTTTTCCGAACCCTGGCGAATAATGCGAGTGAGAATTCAAGTGCGGGCAGTCCCCCGGCAAATTCTCTTACCGTCGTGCCGTGGAGCCTGCACCGTCACGACCACTTGACCTCCGTTCGGCACGGATCATCGGCAGGGCATGGAGGGGCGAGGCCGTGGAACAAGGGATGGGACCTTGACGCCGCCCTGGACGACCTTCCCCACTTCTTTGATGATGTCACTCACCCGGACCTCATCCCCGCGCCCGGAGGCTACCTCTGTGCCGCGCCCGCAGACATGGAGCGGATGCGCGGCCTGATGGCCGCCACTGAGACCTACCCTACTGCCGCTCCTCACGGGCAGGCCCGCCGCCAGCAGGAAAACCGCTCCCTGCGGGTCGGGCTGGTCTGGCGCGGCGGGCCTGCCCACTCAAACGACCGGAACCGCTCCCTGCCGCTCTCCCTGCTGGCGCCGCTTGCCGCCGTGCCGGGCGTCCGCTTCTTCGCCTTGCAGAAGGGCACGCCGGCGGTGGAAGCCGAGGAGGCGCCGGAGGGGATGCGCCTGGTGCGCCTCAGCCCCCACCTGCACGACATGGCGGACACGGCGGCGGCGATGGCGTTGATGGACCTCGTTATCACGGTTGACAGCAGCCCGGCTCACCTGGCCGGGTCGCTGGGTGTTCCCGTCTGGACGCTGATTGCCGAGCCTGCGGACTGGCGCTGGCAGGTGGGGCGGGAAGACACGCCCTGGTATGCCTCCATGCGGCTGTTCCGGCAGCGGACGCCGGGGGAATGGCCGGAAGTCATTCAGCGCGTTGCGGTGGCCCTGGCAGGGGAAGTGGCAGGCCGAGTTGTGCCTTCCCGCAGATTCAGGGCGTGAAGATTCAGGGCGTGAAGCGTTGCATCAAAACTCGGCCTTCATGCCTGCTTGGCCCTTCGGACGGTTCTTCGCCCCCAGCGGCCTCCCCCGACCAGGGCTTACCCCCCGCCCCCGGACGAAATCGGCCAGGGCCGATTCGTCCACGGCGACGGCTTTGGCGTTGATCCGCGTCAGTCTCACCCCGGCGTTCATCAGCGCCCGCCGTATCCCATCCGGCGTCATCCCGGCCCGGCGCGCGGCCTCTGGCATTCCAATAAGGGTCATGCCGCCATTATAGCAGAAAAAATGTCGCGTTTGCAATAATATAGCTCCTTGACGCTTGACATTGACGCTTGACATTTATAATCGGATATGCGATAATAACGAACAGGAGAAGAGAAACATGACGACCAAGAACAGCATGGGGAGCAAAGTGATGGTCAAGACGCGCGGGGCGATCCTCTATACCCGCGTTAGCACCGGGGAGCAGGACAAGAGCGGCACCAGCCCGGAGACGCAGCGGGACGCCTGCCGGCAGAAGGCGCTCGCCCTCGGCCTGCCGGTCGTCGCCGAGTATTACGACGGCGGAGTCAGCGGCGCGTTCCTGCTGGCTCGCCCTGGGATGCAGGCGGCGCTCACCGACATCCGGGAGGGCCGTGCCGATACACTCATCTGCGCCAACATCAGCCGCTACAGCCGGGACGTGGAACACCAGCAGGCCATCAAGAAGGCCGTCCGCACCGCCGGGGGCCGCCTCGTCTTCTGCGACATGGACTTCGACGACACTCCCGAAGGCGACCTGAACTTCAACATCCAGGGCAGCTTCGCCGAGTACGACCGGCAGGCCATTAAGACCAGACTGGCGAAAGGCCGATGGAAGCGCGCCGGCCAGGGGCAGCAACCCTCCCGGAGCCGCCCCCCGCTGGGCTATCACATCGTCTCCAAAGCGCAGGTAGAGTGCGGCCTGTACCCGGCTGAGATGGTCGGTCGCTACCTCATTGATGAGGCGCGCGCCTCTCTCGTCCGGGAGTTGTTCGCGCGCTACGCTTCGGGGCAAGTCGGGATGCCGGGGCTGTGTCAGGACCTCAACGCGCGGGCCGTGCCGACGCCCAGGGGCGGGACGCTCTGGCGGACGAGCACCCTGCGTGCTATCCTCACGAACCCCGTATACAAAGGGGAGCCGGCCTATGGGCGCACGCTCACGCGCACCGACGAGGCCCGGCTGACGGAGGCGCACCGGATCACGGGCCGACCTCTCACCACCGCCCGCTACCGGCAGGAGGCCCCAGAGGGCAGGGCGGCCATACTCTCCGCGCCCGCGCTCGTGGGCGCGGGCCAGTGGGAAGACGCCCAGCGGCGGATGGCGACCAACCGCACGAACCGGGGCGGCAACCCCCGCCGTTCGCGGATGCTCTCAGGCCGCGCCTTCCTCCCCTGCGGTCATTCTGCCCTGCTCGTCCCCGCCCAAGCCCGATCCACGGACTACTACCGGTGCAGCGCCACCCGTAACGCCGAGGAGTGGGAGAACAAGGCCGGATGCGACCCGGCTTACTACCGGGTGGATGTGGCCGAGCACGCCGTGGCTCAGGCTTTCCTCTCCGCCGCGCACGACCCACAGGCGCTGGCCGACGCCCGGCGGCTGTACGCCCGGAGCACGGAGACCGCGCCATCCAGCCATGACGCCCGGCGCGAGATGGCCGCGCTGGACAAGGCGCTGGCGGAACTGGCAAAAGAAGACGTGCTGGCGGTGCAGGCTCAGATGGCCGGACTGCGGATGGGTGCCAGCCCCGACGCCTACGCCGCCCTGTTTGCCGACCTAGCGGCGCGGCGCAAAGACATGGAAGACAGGCGCGGTATTCTGGCCCGCGCCCTGGGAACGCAGAGGGTGGTCAAGGACTGCCCTCAGACGGCGGCGGGCGTACAGCCGGACCTTGCCCTGACAGCCCTGGCCGATGCCGCACTCGTCCTCACCGCGCCCGACGTGCCCGGCGAAACGAAGCGTGACATCGTGGGAATGGTGATAAGCCGCGTCGTCTGCCGGCGTGATGGGGCCGATGTCTATTTCCTGCCAGGTTTTGCGCCCTGTGCTGCCGCTGAGGCAGGAGAAGCCGGCGCGGACGGTGAAACTGGAATGGATACATTACAAACGATAGAGGAACTCTGGTACATCGTGCGCGGCGCGGGCCGCTTCCACCGCCTCTCGCCTGACGGCGGCGAGGAGCAGGCGGCGGACGTTGCGCTCGGCGATGCCCTGCTCATCCCGACCGGCTATCGGTTCTGGGTGGAGAACACGGGGCCGGACGATCTCGTCTTCCTCTGCTGCGGCACGCCGCCGTGGCCGGGGCACGACGAGGCGATTGTGTGGGAGAATAGTCTGCCATGAAAACTTACATA
>JAABUQ010006233.1_pt1 | contig 18251 bp, 20 predicted proteins | sample 5560001 | NCBI WGS metagenome assembly JAABUQ01 (sample SAMN10711888, study PRJNA513371) | rock metagenome | isolation source: Antarctica rocks | place: Antarctica: Victoria Land, Finger Mt nord | collected 2015-12-18
TTGGGCGGTTATTTGTCACATCGCCGTAAGACTCCGATTTGTATTCAGGTGCTTTGGAGAGGTTGGTTGAAATTGCAAGATCTTTGTGAAGGTTGGCAGCTTGCTCAGACTTAACGGGAAAAGTCAGCTCCTGATTGTCTCCACGATCTTGCTCCTACCAATGCTGACTCGATCCCGCCGACTCAATTCGCCCTACCTACGCCTCAAGAGCAAGAACGAATTGAAAAGTGGCTCAGGGTGAAGTTTCAAGTACCAATGGTGAAGCAAGAGCAGCAGCAGCGACAACGAGAGCTAGAAATTCGGCAGGACTATTTGCAAAAAGCGATGGATAGTGCCATTCGGGAAGCTCAACGGACACAATTTAAGCTGGCGGCAAAGGTGGCATCTGGAGAGGAAACTTATCGTGTGGCGCGTGACAGTGCCCAAAAGCGAGTCAGAGATCTCCAGGAACGGTACAGAGCCAAGCAGAGTGAACTGGATCACCTCAAGATTTCAGTTTTGGGCGAGTTGCTTATTTAGGTTGTGCGATCGTTCATCCAGCGTTGGCATTGGTGGCGGAAATACCTGGGATGAAAAACGATCCAGAAGTGGAAGCGTTGGCGATGCAGTATGTGATGGATTATGAGCGACAACGGGGATGGGAACCGGAGGATGTAAGTCAGAACCGCGATGGTAGTGGGTTTGATATTCGTAGTGTAGGTCCAGTAAATCTAGATGGGGTAGCACCTGTCCGACGAATCGAGGTGAAAGGACGGGCGCAGGTTAATCAAGAAGTTTCGCTGACTGCGAATGAATGGCGTAAAGCGCAGCAATTGGGCGATTCTTACTGGCTTTATGTAGTTTGGGGTTGCAAAACGAGTAATATTATGCTGGTGAAAATTCAAAATCCAGCTAAGGTTCTAATTGGTGATGCTAAAGAAATTCGGCAAGTTACTCGCTACTTAGTCCCGGCTGATGCAATTATGCGTAATGCTCATTAATCACAATGTTTCAAACCGTTCCTAAACAAATCACGTTTGATGAGTTCATCGCTTGGTATCCAGAGAACTCAGGGTATCGGTACGAACTGCACAATGGGGAAATCATTGAAATGCCTAAGCCAGGCAAACACTCAGAAGTTGCAGGCTATATCGCACTCCAGCTGGGTATTGAGATTGAGCAGCGACAACTTCCTTACTTTGTGCCTAAAGAGTGTGTCGTTAAATTAGGGGAGTCTGGGTATGAGCCGGATATCATCGTGCTGAATCGACAAACGCTGAGCGACGATTTGCGATGGCAAAAAGAATCCACCATCACACGCGGCGCATCGGCAAAGCTTGTGATTGAAGTTACCAGCACGAACTGGAGCGATGACTACGCGCTGAAACTCGAAGACTATGAAACGCTCGGCATTGAGGAGTATTGGATTTGTGATTATTTAGGATTGGGGGGACGGCGTTACATTGGTTCACCCAAGCAGCCCACGTTCTCGATCTATCAACTTAACGAGGCGGGTGAATATCAGGTTAAGCAGTTTCAAGGCGAGCAAGCGATTGAGTCGAAGGTTTTTTCTGAACTGCAACTCAATTTGAGTCAGATTTTGGCAACCTTAACGTTTTAAGACAAGATTAAAGTGCGAATAAAACCAAATTAAGACTGAAATAAGCTCAAATAAACATGACTAGCGATCGCCGCCTGATTGAAGACTTTATTCCCATCCGTGAGATTTCTGTGGAAGCGGCTAGGGAGAAGTCGATTCGCAAGGGACACATCTCAACATTACATTTGTGGTGGGCGCGGCGACCTTTAGTAGCGGCAAGGGCGGCAGTGTTTGCCTCGTTGGTGGCGGCACCGGAGTCTTCTCAGAAACGAACCGCTTTAACCAAGGTAATGATCGATCTGTGCAAGTGGGAGGCAGGGGAGGCGACGATTGAGAAGGCAAGACGGCAGATTTTAGAGGCTCAGCGCGATCGCTTGGGTTTACCCGCAGGTACACCATTAAAGGATGTACCACCGCCGAAGGTGTTGGATATGTTTGCTGGAGGTGGAGCAATCCCATTAGAGTCGTTGCGATTGGGTTGTGAAACTTATGCTGTTGACTTGAACCTAGTGGCTCATATTATTGAGCTTTGTATGCTGGTGTACCGGATGCGTCTCAACTGCGCCTGGTTGCTCAGAGTCTTGCTGGACGCGCCCTCACCCCTGAACCTGGACAAGAAACAGCCCAACGTACCAGAGAGCAATCAGCAATTGATACCTTTCTAGCATCCTGGAAGCGACTAGTCGAAGACAACTTATTTACCCAAGGAAAGTGAAATTATGGTACAAGCGATTCAAGCTAAAAACGTTACCTTGCGAACATTGATTGATGGCTTTGGTATTTGCCTAGTGGAAGACTCTGCGTTTTTCCTAGAGTGGAAACAAAATCTGCCAGAAGTTAGCGATCTCGACAAACAACAGCTCGACCGCATTAAGGCTGGCTTCGTTAATCTACTCGAATACATGCCGCTTCTCGAAGGAGTCATTCGGATGTCGGTTGTCGATCCACTCCTGTTCCTGGTTGGTTTTTACCTGCCGCCGTTTTATGTGCGATCGGAGCCATCAATTCAAATTCAGACGGAAGACGAAGGCATCATCATCACTGGCAGCCTCGACGCATTGGTACTAAAAAATAAACTGTGGGTGCTAGTCGTAGAGTCAAAACGAGCCTCCTACTCTGTGGAAGCGGGACTGGCTCAAATTTTGGCTTATATGCTAGCAAGTCCTAACCAGAATCAGCCTTGCTACGGCATGATTTCCAGTGGTGGTAGCTTCATGTTCGTCAAACTTGTTAAAGGCAATCCACCCCAGTACGCAGTCTCCAAACTGTTTGGGATTCGTGAGTCAGGAGATTTGTACAACGTCTTTGCTATTCTCAAACGATTCGGTGAGCTAGTGGAGTAAGTCTCATGTCTTACAGCAACTTTACTCTTAGCAAAGTAAAAAGTGACTTCAGCATCACAACGAGTGCAAGTGAAGCCCTTTTCCCTCAGATTGCTCCAGTTCAACCTAGCGAACTACTGATCCTAAATCTGGAAGAAAACCTGTTTTTAGCAACTGCAATTAACACCGAAAAAGCTCGCTCGGAACTGATCGTCATGCCTGTTCTGACAGAAGTTAGGCGCATTTTACGAGGGCAAGTCAGCTTGTTTTCGGGTGCAGAGTTTAATGTTGATGTTGAGCGCGGTTTAAACGGCACCTGTGATTTTATTCTGACGCGATCGCCAGAGCAGTTCTTCATCACCCAACCTGTTGTCACAATCGTGGAAGCGAAGCGAGAAAACATTCCCTCTGGCTTGGGGCAATGTATCGCCACCATGATCGCAGCTAGACAGTTCAACGAGCAAGAAGGTGAACCTATTGACACTATTTATGGAGTTGTTACAACTGGTACAGACTGGAAATTCTTAAAGCTCGTTCAGCAAGTTGCCTACATCGACAGCAGCGACTACTTTATCAGTGAAGTAGGCAAAATTCTTGGCATTCTAGTTTCCACTCTCCAACCAGAACAGGTCGGAATTCGCTAACCTATCCGCATCATTTTACCTCACACACCCATGAGCAGCGCCTACCAACTCAAACCCTGGATATAAGTTGCTATCCCCCACCAAGATATTCTAGATGGCAAACTCGATAACTCCGTTTACGCGGCTAAAATGGGGGCGGTGGTGCGGCAAGATCCCAACTGTCCTCCTGTCTATCGCTTTGCCGGACAATTCTTTAATGCCACTTACCTTACTTCCGAACTAAAAAATCTACTAGAAAGTGTAGTGCGGCGTTTGTGTGGAGAAGCAGGCGATCGCGTCTTGCAACTACGCACCCCATTTGGCGGCGGCAAAACTCACGCATTAATTAGCCTCTACCACATCACCAAAAATCGACACGCCCTATCAGAGCATTCGGAATTTGCCCAATTGCCCAACCCTGGTACTGTTTCGGTTGCTACCTTTATCGGAGACGACTTTAGTGCCACCCAAGGAACCCAAATTCCCGATGGTCCCCAAACACTAACTCCCTGGGGCGATCTGGCTTGGCAACTTGGCGGCAAGGATGCCTATGAAGTAGTTCGAGCTGACGATGAGCAACGAGTCGCACCAGGAAATGACGTATGGCGTAAGATTATAGGCGATCGCCCTGCTCTGATTCTGCTGGATGAATTTCTCAACTACGTTGAAAATGCTCTGGGTGTAGAAGTTAAAGATTCCACACTGGGTAAACAAGTCCTCACCTTCATCAAAAAACTTCCCGATGTCGTTGCCGAATTACCAAGAACAGTACTGGTATACTCTCTGCAAGCAAGTGTCCAAGAAGCTGTAGGTAATGAGGACTGCTCGGTACCCTGGATAAGTTAGTTTCGCGCAACGATGCCAAAAAAGAGCCTGTTTCTGGCGATGAGGTGATGAAAGTTGTCCAACGCCGCTTGTTTCAAAATGTTGGCGCTCCCACTGCCATCCAAGAAATTGCCAACCAGCAAGCAGAACTGTTTCGCAAATTTCGGGAAAGCTATGCTGAAAGCGATCGCGCTAAACAGGAAAGTCAACATCAAGCCGCCCTCCTTGCCGAACGCATCCAACTTAGCTACCCATTCCATCCCGACTTACTAGACTTGATGTATCACCGTTGGGGAACGCTACCTAGCTACCAACGCACTCGTGGCGCTCTACAATTTCTTGCCACTGTCGTTTACTCGCTCTGGCAGGAAGAACATACATCCCTACTAATCAGCCCTGGTGATGTTCTATTCAAAAATGAGGCGGTTAGAGGAGCATTCTTCACTCAAGTTGGTGAGCGAGAACGGTATAGCTCAGTCATAGAAGCTGACTTAATTGGTAGGAGAGCCAAAGTCAAAACTGTAGATAACCGCATCGCTCAAGATTCTCCGGCACTGAGTTATCTCAAAGTCGGTACGCGCCTAGCCTCGGCTGTGCTGATGTATTCCTTTGGCGCCCGTAGCGGCGAAGATCGGGGTGTTCTGGAACAAGAGGCGACAGCAGCTTGCCTCACGCCAGGACTCGATCGCAACATCATCACTGCAACCTTAAGCGACTTAAGAGAAAACTTACTCTATCTCCACTACATCAGCAAACGTTACCGCTTTGAAACTAAGCCAAATCTGAATAAACTGATTGCTGACGAAGAAAGTAAAGTCACAAGTGACGAAGTTTTACAGAAAATCCGTGAGGAATTGGGAAAAACTTTGCACAACAGCGCTAAGGTTGTCTTATGGCCTAAAGACTCCGCCGCCGTTCCCGATCGAGAGCCGCAATTTAACACTGTTTATCTATCACCTGAATGGGCGCACAAAAGTCCAGAGACTATCCTCACCGAGGTTATGTCCTGGTTGGAACACCGAGGCAACGATAAGCGAGAATATAAAAATGCCCTTGCCTTCGTCATTCCCAATAAAGCTCAAATTGACAAAGCTTGCAAGGCAGGTAGAACTGTAGAAGCGATCGCTTCCCTAATTAAAGATAAAACTAAATACAAATTTACTCCCGAAGACCTGGAAGAACTGAATGACAAGCGTAAAGATGTTGTTAGTGATATCAGTGCAGCTGTGCGGCGGCTTTATGAATACATTTTGCTTCCAGTACCCAATATTGACGGCGATAACCCAATCCGTCTATAAACAATCGATCTGCAATCCCAGCTTAACACCAGCCAAAATCTTCAAGACCGAGTGCTGGATGCTCTCAAAAACCATGTTTTCAGCAGCATCACCATATCTAAACTGATGCGTCTGTCTGGGTTAAAAGATACTGGTTACATTACTGGCGATGAGCTAGTCGGTTATTTCTTCCGCTTTCTTACCTATCCCAAGGTTTTAGGAGCCGATGCCATCAAGCAAGCGATCGCTAAAGCAGTTCAGCAGGGACTTATGGGCTATGTTCCCTACCTAATGATTCCTGCTAGCGGTATCCCACAAGTACAAAATCCCTCTCTTGTAAGCTTTGAGCGAACAATTTTCCTCAACGAATTGGATCTAGCTGGATACTTGCTAGCTCCCCAACTGGCTAAACAACTCTTGGCTCCTCCTGCAAAGCAAATGCCTGACGAATCTACTGAAGCTCAACAACCAGCTTTTGGGAGTATCTCCACAACTACCCCAGTTGCTAATGAAGGGCAACCAACATTCGAGTACAAATCTCAAACTAGTAGTATTGAACGCTCTGTTTTAGTCGATGTTGTTAATGGGGTACAACCAGCTCGTCACTACAAATTAGAGGCAATTACTGATAAGTCTAAGTTCTTTGAATTGATCAACATCCTTCAATCCCTATCTGATGAAGCAGAGGATATGACAATCAAGATTGAAGTTAAGGCACGTACAACTAAGAAATTTGACCGAACTTGGATCAACGGGGTAATTGAGGAACCCCTAGACGAGTTAAATATTAAAGCATCAACTCGGCTAGAGTAATATTTACCGAATAAAGGCAACTTGCGACAATGGTGGGAATAATTATGAATACTAGCTCTCAAATGCCCAAAACTACTCAAAAGCGGTCTGGTTCTGTCTACATTAAGGGGGAAAAGTATCCTTTACCACAGCAAGTCATTGACAACATCGAAACCGTCATTGGTTTTCAGGCGAAGCAAGAACAGACAGAGCCTTTACACGAGCAAATCTTACACAAAATCTCGGCTGTCTTTGCGACATCTCAGTTTTTATACGCTCAGTTAATATTTTTTACCATCTGGAGCATCTGGAGTCACCTGACAGGAGACGTTGCTCTGCCCTTCGACTTTCCTAAATACGACTTACAAAATCAGGGACTTGATACAGCATCCTTGTTGATTGCAACTGGGGTGTTAGTCCGTCAGTCACGACAAGAGCAACTAGGAGAACAGCGATCGCATCTGATGCTGCAAATCAGTCCTCTCACCGAGCAGAAAACCGCTAAGCTGATTGGACTACTGGAAGAACTTCGTACCGACTTACCCAATTTGCGCGATCGTCGTGACTGGGAAGCTGAGATTATGCAGCAGTCAACCGATCCGCAAGTCGTTCTCAATATCTTGCAAGAAAACCTCAACCATGTTGCCCATGCCGACGAGTTACCTAACCTAGATTCAGAATAGTTATCGACTCAAAGCTATGGAGCTAGAGTTACGAAATGGATTTTTTGTATAGATGAAGACAGACTAGTCCAAAGACTTAATCGTGAATCCTCATAACTAGTTGGCTACATTGTAAATCCTCCCAAGGAAAGAGAAAACTTGCTTTAACTTAATGAGAGAATACCGCATGTTAGTAACGAAAGCCACGCGATTCACAATACAGGTTGATTGCAACCTTGCTAGCCAGGCTGTTACAACTATTGTCAAATTATTAAAAGAGATGTCTTCTCATGTCTGAGCCAAATGGCGTAATGATGCAGTATTTTCATTGGTACATCGCTCCAGATGGTAGCCTGTGGAATGAGTTAAAAGAAAAAGCCAAAGAGTTGGCGGATGCTGGCATTACTGCCCTCTGGCTTCCTCCAGCTTACAAAGGAACCGGAGGGGGCTACGATGTTGGGTACAGTGTCTACGATATATACGACCTGGGTGAATTTGACCAAAAAGGCTCAGTTCGCACCAAATACGGCACTAAAGATGAATACATTGCTGCCATCAAAGCGGCAAAAAATGCTGGCATTCGCGTCTATGCTGATGTCGTGCTTAATCATAAGTTGGGAGCAGACGCAGTTGAAGAGGTGGAAGCAACGCCGTTTGATCCGGAAGATCGCCACCGTCCAATTGGAGAGCGTCAAAATATTAAGGTCTGGACTCACTTTACCTTTCCAGGTCGCAAGGGCAAATACTCTGCTCTGGAATGGCACTGGTGGCACTTCGATGCCGTTGATTACAACATCTACAACGAAGGTGAAAATGCAGTTTACCTCTTCAAAGATAAAGCCTTTGACGACAACGTTGACCTAGAAAAAGGCGCTTTCGATTATCTCATGGGGTGCGATCTAGACATGGAGCATCCAGAAGTACGTGAGGAGTTGAAGCGTTGGGGTGAGTGGTTCGTAGATACTACCGACATAGACGGCTTTCGCTTTGATGCAGTTAAACATGTCAAAGCTAACTTTTTCCCAGATTGGTTGGAACACTGTCGTCAACATGCAGGTCGTAAGCTTTTTGCGGTAGGTGAGTATTGGTCTTACGAAATTGAGGCGCTGCACCATTTTATTAGCGTCACTCGCGGCGATGTATTGCTATTTGATGCGCCTTTGCACCTCAACTTTAGTATTGCGAGTAGTCAAGGCAATAACTATGACATGCGACAAATTTTTGACAATACGTTAGTGCAGCAGCAACCAGCTCTAGCCGTCACGCTAGTTGACAATCACGATTCTCAGCCATTGCAAGCTTTAGAGTCTGTGGTCGAAGGTTGGTTTAAGCCACTGGCTTATGCACTGATCCTATTACGACGTGATGGCTATCCTTGTGTGTTCTATGGAGACTACTACGGCGCTCACTACAAAGATAAGGGTAATGATGGCAACGAGTATGAGATTTGGCTTGACAGCCATCAATGGCTAATTGACAAATTTCTACACGCACGTCGGACTTCTGCTTATGGCGAACAGTATGACTATTTCGATCATGCCAACACGCTTGGCTGGACAAGGCTTGGGGACGACGAACATCCAGGAGGCATGGCGGTTGTTTTAAGTAACGGTGATGCTGGGACGAAATATATGGAAGTCGGACAGCCAAATCAGACATACATTGACATGACCGAACATATCAGTGAGCCAATAGTCACCAATGAGGAAGGCTGGGGAGAGTTTCGCTGCAACGCTGGTTCAGTGTCAGTGTGGGTACCGCGAATGTAGTGCCAAGTGGCTTGGCTTTATTGTTGCAGCGGTAGTTTAGGCTTACCTGCTACAGCGTATGCCACCTGTCACTACTCTGCCCTTCCTGACAGCTACCGTAACACTACTCTCAAATCAGCAGTGAGCGATTCTTTTAAGGACAGCAAAGCTGATGTATCTTCTGCTACGGCAAAGCGCCCAATAAAAACTAATTTAGTTTGACGAGGTTCTGAGGGTTGCCAAGGGCGATCGTAGAAGGTATCGAACCGATTGCCTACACCCTGGATAACCAAGCGCATTGCCTTGTTGGGAACTGCTACAAAACCCTTGATTCGGTAAATTTCATGTTGCTGCACCAGAGATTGCAATCGGCTGACTAACTCTGTAGGTTCAAACATGCGATCTAAGATTACATGAACTGAGGTGATGTCGTCGTCATGTTCATGCTCTTCCTCAGTGTCATGATGACTAGGACGCTGATCGAGATTGTCTTCTACCGCCGAATTAAATCCTAGCAATAGTTCTGGGCTGATTTGTCCCTGTTTGCAAGGCACAATTTTCACACCATTGGGTAGCTCTTGTTGTAACCATTGCTGAACTTTATTTTGAGTCTGAGGATCGACCCGATCGACTTTTGTCAGCAATACCATGTCGGCATAAGCCAACTGATCTTCAAATAGTTCTTCAATCGGGGTTTCATGCTCCAGACTGTCATCAGCTTGCCGTTGAGCTTTGAGTGCGTCTAAATCACCAACAAACTGTCCGGCAGCTAATGCTTCACAATCTACCACTGTGATGACTCCATCAACTGTTGCACCAGTCCGAATTTCAGGCCAACGGAAGGCTTGCACCAGAGGTTTAGGTAGAGCTAACCCAGAAGTTTCAATTAGAATGCAGTCGAGGCGATCGCGTCGCTTCAGCAACTCCTGCATTGTGGGCAAAAACTCTTCTTGTACCGTACAACACAGACACCCATTAGCAAGTTCCAGAATGTTGTTATTAAGTTCATCCTCATCGCAAACGCCACAACTTCGTAACAACTCAGCATCAATCCCAACTTCGCCAAACTCATTGACAATTACAGCAATGCGGCGACCTTGATTGTTCTGCAACAAATGGCGGACAAGTGTTGTTTTTCCCGCTCCTAAAAAGCCCGTTACTACCGTCACTGGAATTTTATGCATAGTCTTCACCTAATAAATTTCAACTTTCAACTGGCAACGACGGTAAAACAGCGTGTATTCCTTTTTTCACTGCTTCTGGACGTTCTTTATACGGGACTTTACCATCAGGGCAAACAACATACTGACCGCTAAATTGCAACAGTTCAGGTGATTCAGCAGCAGACAATTCACTCAAAATAAATGTCAGTTTATTCGGAGCAGCAAATGCCGCTACACAAGAGCGACTGCAAGCTCCCATACAGCGTACCGGATGTAGATCGATGGCTTCATGCCAATCACATGCCTTTAATTCCTCACTCAATCGATTGAAGAGAAATTGACCATCACTCAATTCATCCGGTTTTCGATCGGTTTTTGAGGAACAGCAAAGTACACAAACAAACAAAGTGTGTTGAGTCATAATTACATTAAAATTGATGGCAACAGGATTAAAAATGGAATTTCAGCCGCTTATTTCACATTTGTATTTGCTGCTTGCAACACATTTGCTGTTTCCACTCGGCTGCGTGCAGCGCGAAACATTCCGAAGCGGCAAAGACCTGTACCAAATGCCAGTCGCATCAGTAGGATAGTCGGCACTTCTCGCAGAGATTTGATTAGACCTGATGGACCAAACTGCACTAGTCCTCGCGGTCGAGCCACTCCCTGCCAGATCGAATCGAGCCAGGAAGGAAGGGTTTGTTCCGTCCAGTCAGCAGTTGTCACGTCTCCTTCAACAAACCCCGTTGCTTCTATTAGCTCGGCAAAACCTTCAATACTGGCAAAAGCGGGATGAGACCACTGATCGAGCAATTGCTGCATCACAGGTTTTTCCCAAAAATTGAGCGGTTTTTTTCTAGCATCTCTCTGATTCCAATCAGCGACGACTAACAAGCCACCAGGCTTAAGTACACGCATCAGCTCAAGAGCAAAAATAGCTTTGTCGGGCATGTGCGGACCTGCTTCAATCGACCAGACCACATCAAAACTCGCATCTGGAAACGATAGTGCCATTGCATCATCCACTAGAAACTTTAAATCCAGTTCCGGTGGAGTTAGCTGCTGGGCACGTTCAACCTGCTGAGGACTGATAGTAACTCCTGTAACGGCAAACTTGTAATCCTGCGCCAAAATGCGGCTACTACCCCCAATTCCACAGCCAACATCTAAAACAGTGGTGCCGGGAGGTAATTTATCTAAACCGCCCCAACGTACCATTTCATGCACAAAGTCAGATTTAGCTGTGAGAAAATCCTTGCGTCGTGGAGGCGAACCATAATGACCTAAGTGGATATGTTCGCCCCAGTAAAATTCTAAAATGCCGTCCTCTGTCCATTGATCGTAGGAAGTGGCAACAGAGTCTGAGGATTGATAGCGACGCGCAGTGATTAGATAAAGGGCGATGCCTACACTTAGTAGTGTAAAGATAGTTGCAAGTACGAATAAACTCATTAGATTGAAGCTTGATCCAATACCACCACAATTTGCTTGCCGCTAATACTTGACATCCATCCCAACTGAAACCGAAAAAAGCTTTTAGACACAATCTGTACCTCGCAGATATTTGGTAAACATTAACAATCGGCGGGCATCCTGACTTAGAGATGTTACTACAGCTCTTTACAGTTGCGGGACAGCGCTGGATTCGCACCAGACTTTCCCCCTTGCGTCTGACGGCTGCTCCCCATCAGAACCGACACTCTATTAGAGATTAGCATGGTTAAGGAAAAGTGACACGACTTTACCTGGGTTCCGGAAGTATATGTAGATTTGAAAGCAATGTCTTTTTTGAGACATTCTCTGCTAGATTATTAGTCCATTATTATCTACCATAAGGAACATTTAGTTTTGTTATTGTCTGATTAATCGTAGTCCGTTATACATAAATTTATTGGTATGCCGTATACGGTATGCCATGAGGTGTAGATATCGGTTAAGTGTGAGGAGTAACAATAGTGCGAATATTTTTAGCGACAGCATCCATTTTTGCTTGGAGTACCTTTGTAATGTCTGCTGCAAATGCAGTTGAAGCACAAAAAGGGATAGAATCATTACCTCCAATTTCAACTGATGTAGATGTAACTGCTGCCAAAGGAAGCTGGTTGAGCGAGAAAGATACTCAGGCAAACTTACCAATTTCGTCTTCTGTGGTGGAAGCTCAAGCACCACGTCAACAGCGAAATGTTAGAGGCATAAAGCAATCACCTTCTACAGTGGTGACTCCACAAACTCCGGCAGACATAAACCGATTAGCTCCCATCCCAACCGATTTAGACGTAACTGCCCCGGAACAAGCCAACCCTTTGAGCGGACAGTATAGCGATCGCAACTCGCCGATGTCACAGGTGAACTCAGTTTCTCAATTATCGGATGTGCAACCGACTGATTGGGCTTTTCAAGCTGTGCAGTCCTTGGTAGAGCGTTACGGTTGTATTGCTGGTTACCCGAATGGCACCTATCGAGGCAACCGAGCAATGACACGGTATGAATTTGCCGCAGGTTTAAATGCTTGCCTGGATCGAGTCAATGAACTGATTGCTGCCGGAACATCTAGTTTGGTACGCCAAGAAGATGTCGCCACCCTCCAACGGCTACGATCCGAGTTTGCTCCAGAATTGGCAACTTTAAAAGGGCGTGTAGACTTGCTAGAAGCTCGCACGGTGCAATTACAGGCGAGTCAGTTCTCCACCACAACTAAATTCAATGGGCTGGCTTTCTTCAACGTTACCACTGCCGCCGCACCTCGACCAATTAGAGTAGAAACCACTCCCGGTACAGTTAATCCAGCTAATAATGACTTATCTGGGCGATCGCCTGGGCGAGATCCGGTGACGAATCGACCTCTTTCCCAAAGAGTAGGTAATCCCAACACCACTTTTAGTGATTATGCCTGGTTAACCTTTAATACCTCGTTTACAGGTCAAGACTCTTTAGTAACTCAGTTGCGTGTGGGAAATGGCAACTCACCTGCCAACCAATTTGCTTCTGGAGGTTTATACAACACATTTGGCGTACCTTTTACCGATCAGTCTGGCTTTTCTCCCAATGGTGTTAATCAAGTTGTCGTCTCAGAGCTGTTCTATTCTTTCCCAGTTAATAAAAACATTCAGGTAGCAGTTGGTCCTCGTTTAAACTGGTATCGGGTGTTCGACAACAATCGCTTCACCTTTATCTTGACAGGAGCAAGCAGCTTCAACTCTAGTGGCAGTACGCTACTCAACAACGTAGATCGTGGTTCGGGAGTATTTGTATTGTTGAAACCGAGTAAACAGTTTCAGCTTAACTTGGGCTACATCGGTGAAAACACTGATTTTCTTCCTAGTAGCGGTATATTCCAGACATCTTCCGATCCGACCAAAGGTGTATTTGGCGGTAATTACTCTGCCACAGCCGAACTCACATTCTCACCCAGTAAGAACTTTAACATCAGATTTCTCTACAACCGTTCTCGCATTCAGCAAATATTCGGACGTGTTGGTCAACCGGAGGGAGAACCACTGTATGGAGTGGCAGATGATGGTTTTGGGGGTGCGCTTAGAAGTGCCACTGCTGATACCTATGAGGCTAACTTCGATTGGTTAGTCACCCGTGGCTTTGGTTTGTTTGGACGCTATACCTACGGTAGTACACATTTAACACCACAGAATTCAGGCCGCTCTCGTGGCGATGTCAATGCCCAATCTGTTCAAGCTGGGCTTGCCTTTCCCGACTTAGGGAAGGAAGGAGCGCTAGCAACATTTTCTTATGTTATACCGTTCTCAATACTTGATGGTCGTCGGTTTTTAATCTCCGATGTCGGCGATCATGGGATTCAAAACGATTTTGAAGCGACTTACTACTTTCCTCTAACTGAGAACATTGCAGTCGTTCCGGCATTTTACTTGATTACCAGGGCAAACAACTTTAAAAGCAATGGTCCGATCTACGTTGGTAACGTGCGGCTACAGTTTAGCTTCTAACTGATTAGCAGAAATATCCAAAGGAGGTTTGAGGTGAACGCAAGAAAGTCTTTGTATCTACCGCGTCGTCAAGTTATTCGAGGCATTTTAGCGACTACTGCATTTGGGATTACAGCACGTTTTGGCACTGGATGCACTCCGGCTAATCAAAGTCAGGCAAGCTCAAGCGCATCAAGCTCTCCGGCATCAGATAAACCGCTCCAAATGGGATTTATCTATGTTGGTCCCAAAGATGACTATGGCTACAACCAGTCTCATTATCAAGGTGAACAAGGAGTTGCCAAGCTGCCTTACATCAAAACTGAGGAGCAAGCCAGCGTACCTGAAACCACCGACGTAGAAGAAGCGATGCGGAACATGATCGAGCAAGACGGAGCAAGCGTTCTGTTTCCTACATCCTTTGGATATTTCGACCATATCTTGAAACTCGCTCCCAAGTATCCGCAAGTGCAATTCTTTCATTGTGGCGGACTGTATAAAGATGGATATCCGAAGAATGTAGGTAGTTACTTTGGCTACATTGATGAGGCACAGTATATAGCTGGTATTGTGGCAGCGCATACTTCTAAAACTGGCAAATTAGGGTTTGTTGCTGCCAAGGCGATCCCGCAAGTACTGCGTAACATTAATAGCTTTACTTTGGGCGCACGCAGTATAAAGCCAGTGACAACTCAGGTTGTCTTTACAGGAGACTGGTCATTGCCTGTGAAAGAAGCTGAGGCTGCTAACAGTATGGCCGATCAGGGGATTGATGTACTCACTTGTCATGTAGACAGCCCCAAAATTGTGATGGAAACGGCTGAGAAGCGTGGGATTTTTTGTAGCGGCTACCACGCCGATCAAGTCAAGCTAGCTCCTAAAGGGTATCTTACGGGTGCAGAGTGGGATTGGACGAATGTCTATACCAACTATGCCGAAATGATTCATAGTGGTAAGACATTGATGAACGGGGGCATTCCGCATTTATTGCGCGGTGGTTTGAAGGATGGTTTTGTCAAGCTGTCTCCTTATGGTCCTGCTGTCAACGAGGCAGCGAAAAAGGATGCTGACTCAGCTCTAGCAAAGTTCAAAGATGGCAGCTTGGTAATTTACAGCGATTTTCAAATGAGTAAGCCACAGTGAGCGAACCAACCAAGAGCGTCATCAGCAGAGATACAGTGATTGATAATCTCAGTCAAGGCTTGGTCGAGTGCATCACGGGTGCGAGCTTTAGCAGAACGCAGCAGTTGCTTGAGCTTGGACCAACATAGTTCAATGGGCGAGAGGTCTGGAGAATAAGGGGGCAAAAATACCAGCTTTGCCCCAACCGCTTCAATTGCCGCTCGAACGTCATGGGCGTGATGAACGGGGAGATTATCCATGAGAACGATTGCTCCGACCCAGAGTTGGGGAATCAGAATCTCCTGGACGTAGAACAAGAACACATTTGTATTGACACTACCGACAATGCTGATGGTGGCAATCAAGCCATTGATACTCATGCCACCAATTAAGGAAATGTTCTGTCCTTGCTTGCCGGGGGATTCTGCGTCATACAAGCGTTCGCCTTTTGGGGCACGACCGTAGAGGCGGGTAAAGCCCAAATGCATCCCGGTCTCATCAATGAACACCAAATTTCGCGGGTCTACTGTGAAACTCCATTCTCGGTGAGCATACCGCAAGTCCTTGACCCTTTGAGTCTCTTGCTCAGAGGCAATCAATGTTTTTTTTGACGCTCAACTCTAGGCTTTGTACAGCCCGCTGCATCGTCGATACACTCACAGTCATCGCTGTCTTCTCAGCGAACCGCTCACACAACTCCTCCAGCAATGCATCGGGTTGAGCCTCCACTAATGCTTTAACAATCGGCAACTGTGAAGCTCCCAGTTTGGCAACAGCCCCGCCGCCATGCAGTTTTGCTCCTACTGCACCCGTCTCCCGATAGCGTCGGGTTAGGTCTCTGACAAACGACAGACTCACCTTAAAGCGCTCTGCCAGTTGTCGTTGAGACGCTTCTTTGGCTTGATATGCTGCAATTACCCGTTGTCGTAAATCAACAGAAAGGGGGGCTGGCATAGGCGAGAATTGCTCATTCCACTAGGGCTTTTTAGCCTAACACGTTGTGGCTTACTCAATCAATAACTGCTGTATCAAGGAGAAATTAAAGACAACACAGGCAAGGTGGTAATTCCTGCTAATGTCACTTACAAAGAACGGGATATTAATCTAGAAAAGATCAATTGGCTAGTTGCAGGCGTTAATGGCAAGGTCACAAGTTAGAATTACTGATGATTTACCGTAACTGGCGTGGGACTTTAGAGGCAGTTTGTATCCCGATCGCTGCTCTCCTATTTTCATTGTTACTATTTGGTATTTTTTGTGCGTTTGCTGGTGCCAATCCTTTGACTGTGTATGCCTCAATTTATAAGGCAGCATTTGGCAGTTGGTTTGCCTTCCAGAACACTCTGATTCGGGCAGCACCGTTGATGCTAACTTCTTTGTGTACAGCACTTCCAGCCAAGTTGGGTTTAATGATTATCGGCAATGAGGGTGCATTTGTCATTGGTGGTGTAGGAGCTGTGGCAGTGGGCTTGGCAGTATCCGGCGCTCCTCCTATAGTGGTGCAGATTTTAATGGCACTGGCTGGCATTGTCTCTGGTGGGTTGTGGATCGGGGCTGTAGGAGCATTACGCTACTACCGAGCAGTTAATGAGACGATTAGCAGCTTGCTACTAAACTACATCGCGATCGCCTTGCTCAACCATTTAGTCGGCGGTCCCATGAAAGATCCTAACAGTTTAAATAAACCTTCTACCTACCCAATTCCCGATCTCGACTTGCTTGGTAATCTGCCAGGAACTCGCGTCCACTACGGGTTGATTTACGGTTTGATTGCTTGTGCGATCGCTTACTTCCTGATCGAACGCACCACCTTTGGCTTTGCCGCTCGTACTGTTGGCGGTAATATCCGGGCAGCTCGGATTGCAGGATTGCCTGTGGGCAAATTGACGGTAATTGTCTGCTTTTTGGCTGGTTCTTGTGCTGGTTTAGCGGGGATGGTAGAAGTAGCAGCAGTGCAGGGTAGAGCTAATGAGTCGCTAAATGCGAACTACGGCTATGCGGGGATCTTAGTGGCGTTCGTTGCTAGACATAATCCCCTTGCTGCCAGCTTGGTAGCGATTTTACTCGGTGGTATCCTTGCCAGTGGTGGCATTTTACAGCGACTCCATAATTTGCCAGATGCAACGATTTTGGTTTTCCAAGGATTAGTCTTTTTGGTAGTTTTATACAGCGAGTCTCTTTACGGACGACTAGGGATTTTCCAAGAAAAACCAACTGTTACCAGTCCGCCGTCAGCTCCTTACGTTGCAAGTCCGTCAACTTTGTAATCGAGACAATTACAACATACGTGTTTACCGGGAGAACCTGAGATGGCAACAGAAGCATTGGGGTGGTGGGGCGTACCTCTAGGAATTTTAGCAGGCACGTTGCGGGGGAGTGTTCCTTTTCTCTTCGTTAGCTTGGGAGAATGCTTGACTGAAAAGAGCGGCAAGATTAATTTGGGGCTAGAAGGAACGCTGTTGACGGGGGCGATGAGTGCTTACGCCATCTCTTACCTAACGCAATCACCCTGGCTGGGAGTTTTGGTTGCTGGATTAGCAGGGATAGTTCTAGGCTCGATCCACGCCTTTTTGTCTCAACAGCCCAAGGTAAATGACGTTGCTGTTGGCATTGCCATGATTATCTTTGGCAGTGGCGTTGCCTTCTTCTTCGGTAAACCTTATATCCAACCCGTTGCTCCTCAACTGCCTGCGATTGAACTAGGTGCTTGGAGCAATATGCCTCAGATCCAATCAGCACTGAAAATTAGTCCCCTATTATTAATTGGTGTGGCGATCGCTCCCTTAATGCAATGGTTTTTCCGCTCGACTCGCTGGGGCTTACTCATCCGCGCTGTTGGCGATAGTCCTGATGCGGCTAAAGCAATGGGAATTTCGATCTCCAAAGTCAGGATCTTGTGTATCGTCGCTGGCAGCTTCCTCGCTGGTATTGGTGGTTCTTACCTATCCTTGTTTTATCCTGGTAGCTGGAATGAGCGAATTTCTAGCGGTCAAGGATTAATGGCAGTGGCACTAGTAATCTTCGCTCGTTGGAACCCGATCCAATGTCTATATGCCTCTTTGCTGTTTGGCGGTGCCCAGGCGATCGGTCCTGCCTTACAATCCTGACTTTTCCCGTTAAGTCTGAGCAAGCTGCCAACCTTCACAAAGATCTTGCAATTTCAACCAACCTCTCCAAAGCACCTGAATACCAATCGGAGT
>JAABUQ010006234.1_pt1 | contig 18251 bp, 19 predicted proteins | sample 5560001 | NCBI WGS metagenome assembly JAABUQ01 (sample SAMN10711888, study PRJNA513371) | rock metagenome | isolation source: Antarctica rocks | place: Antarctica: Victoria Land, Finger Mt nord | collected 2015-12-18
TACCATTACCGTCAGAGCAGACGGCCTGGTCAAAAGCAATCGCAAAGGTGAGGTTATTGATCTACCCTGGGAGAGCCTCACGCGCATCAAAGAAGAATTTTTCCCGAACGGCAAACGTATCAGCATTACCGTCTATCGCAGCGTTACAGAGCCGGGCCAGAAGGCGAAAGCCTGGGCCGTCTATCGCGACGATGTGACCGATCTGGATGGCCTGGCGGCGGCGCTCAAAGCGGCTATTCCCCATACGTGTGCATGGCAGAGTGAGACTGTCCATGAGTGAAAGAAAATAGCCTGCGCCGCAGGCACTATATATAAACGCTTGCCTCCGTCGCTTTAAATGCTGCGTAGACGGTCCTCCCCTCGCTCAAGGTCATACGCACCGCCGAGGCTTCAGTGACTTCGGCGGTAAGTGGGGCTGTCATACCTGCAAGCATGATGCTGACGCGGACGTGCCCATCCTCTTCGCCGACGGTTGTCCCCAGTCGTAGCACATGACTGATCTCTCCCCGAAAAACGTTACGCGCGGAGCTCTGCGGCCGTTCCTGGTGCAGCGTGATGCTGCGTGGATGGACAACCACAAATACCTCCTGGCCGATCGCGGGTCTGTCGGGACGCGTCTGTAAGGTGTGAGCAGCCTGCGTGACTGGCTTCAGCTCTTTCAGGGCGGCAATAACTTCGCCGGTCTCCAGGCCGTCTTGCAGATGAATGATGCAGAGCCGGTCCTGTTCATAGCCAGCGATACGTCCCTGGAAAAAATTCACCCCGATCAGCTCGGCTACATAGGGCGACCGTGGGTACTCACGCAGTTCTTGCTGCCCCCCCTGCTGGATGATCGTGCCGTGATCCAGCACCAGGATCTGTTCTCCAAAGAGCAGTGCCTCCAGATACTGATGGGTCACGAGGATGGTGGTCACGTTGATCTCGCTGAGGATGCGTCGTAGTTCCTGGCGCACTTCACGACGAGTCTGCACGTCCAGGGCCGCTAACGGTTCATCGAGCAGCAGGAGCCGGGGACGGAGCGCCAGCACACGCGCGATGGCGATGCGCTGCTGCTGTCCCCCTGAGATCTGGTGCGGGCGGCGCGTCTCAAACCCCGTCAGGCGAACCTGCGCCAGGACCTCCTCAACCCGCTGGCCTATAAGCCGGCGCGGCAGATGCTGGGCACGCAGTCCAAAGGCGATATTCTCAAATACGTTGAGATGGGGGAAAAGGACGTAATCCTGGAAAACATAGCCGAAGGGCCGTTCCTGTGGCGGGACCACCAGGTGCCGCTCGCTATCATAATAGCTGGTACCATTGAAGCTGATATGTCCCTTTTGCGCATGTAACAGGCCCGCCAGGAGCCGCAGTACTGTACTCTTACCGGCACCACTCTCGCCCAGCAGCACTGTCGTCTTCCCCTCCTCAGCTCGAAAGCCGAGCGCGAGGTGAAATTTGCCAAGATGCGTATCCAGTGAAACATCTAACATAGCTATCTCGCTTACTTTTTACACGTAGCCGTACTTGCCTTAGAATAGAAAGCATGCTATACTAAGCTATACAGTAACATAAAATCGTAGCTTATTCCTATCTACTCGGGGTCTCTCATGACCAAACCGGAAATGGCAGGCAAATCGTCATGGCAACGAAGCCGAATGAAACACTAGTAACTTCTACAAACATAACTCATTCGTGCCCCCGGTATGAACATGCCATTGGGATACTGGGCAAACGCTGGACGGGACTGCTCCTCAACGCGTTGATGGCTGGTCCACGCCGCTTCTGCGAGCTTACAGCCCTGGTAGAGGGGCTCTCTGATCGCGTCCTGAGCGATCGTTTACGTGAGCTGGAAACAGAGGGCGTGGTCAAACGTGTTGTCTACCCGCAAATCCCTGTCCGTGTCGAATACCAGCTTACGGAAAAGGGACTGGCCCTTAAGCCGGTCACAGATGCTATCCACACCTGGGCGGAACGCTGGGTCGATCTGCCGCCGGACGCGCAAAGTGTGCCTACCGGCGTTGACGATGCATGCGATACGGCAAAATAACTAGAGGCAGTTGTTCTATGGATAATTTATGGGCACCCTGGCGCATGGCATTTATCGAACCAAAAACGCCGCCAGCGCCAGGATGTATTTTTTGTACGCAACCCGCGACAGGGCGCGATGCCGAATATCACATCCTTCACCGTGGTGAGCACTGTTTTATGATGCTCAACCTGTACCCCTACAATAATGGGCACCTGATGATCGCGCCTTTCGCGCACCTGGGTACACTTGAGGCGCTTGACGCGGCTACTCTGGCGGAATTGATGGCCCAGGCGCAATGGGCGCTGCGCGCGCTGCGCCTGGCGATGAACCCCGATGGTTTTAATATGGGGATCAACCAGGGCAAGGTCGCCGGCGCTGGCTTCGCCGAGCATATTCACTACCATATCGTCCCGCGCTGGAATGGTGATACTAACTTCATGCCCGTGCTGGCCGATACCAAGGTGCTGCCAGAGCACCTTGACGCGGTCTACCAGCGCTTGCTCACAGCTCTGGATAAAACGAAGGGCGCGTGATCCGTTCGTTATCTATCACGCGCCCTTACCAGCGAAATACGTAGCCAACTCCTCGTACCGTTTGAATCAGCCTGGGATTCGCCGGGTCCTCCTCCAGCTTCTCACGTAGCCAGCGTACATGCACATCAACGGTACGTGTATCGCCAGCGTAATCATAGCCCCACACATTATGCAGCAACTGATCGCGTGTGAGCACTGTGCCGCGATTGCGTACCAGGTAGGTGAGGAGATCAAACTGTTTGGGTTGGAGCTCCAGGTCCTGGCCCCGACAATTGACCCTCCTGCCCGCCAGATCGATGCGCAGCGGTCCCGCCACCAGCTCACGATCACGCTGCGCTGCTCGTGTCTCCTGCGCGCCCGACTCTCCCTGTGCCTGGCGCTCTTCGCTGATAGGCACAGGATAATCCGCCCGCCGTAAGAGCGCACGTACGCGCGCCAGCAACTCACGACGGCCAAAGGGTTTGGTGACATAATCATCGGCCCCCACCTCCAGGCCCACCACCTTGTCGATCTCTTCACCCTTTGCCGTGAGCATAATAATGGGCACGGTCGCGGTAGCATCCTCGCGCCGCAATTGACGACAGATCTCCAGTCCATCCATGCCCGGCAGCATAATATCCAGAATAATAAGGTCAGGCGACTCGCTGTGAGCCGCCTCTAATGCACTGACACCATCCCCCGCCGTCATAACCTGGTAGCCCGCCTGCTCCAGATTATAGGCAATCGTCTCCACCAGGACCGCCTCGTCATCGACTACCAGGATTTTACGAGCCACAGTAGCCTCCTGCTTGCTGTAAACGGGTTGGTATATCGCTAGCATTCAGCAGCGCCGTGCTCGCAGATAGGGTATAGCACTGATCTGAATGGAAGGAAATCTTAACCGAAGCGTCCACTGATATAATCTTCCGTCTCTTTTTTCTTAGGATGCTCAAAAAGTTCTGTTGTTGGCGCATCCTCAATGAGTTTACCACTCAGGAAGAAGCCGGTAAAGTGGGAGACACGAGCGGCCTGCTGCATATTGTGTGTCACGATGACGATCGTGTAGTCCTTCACCAACTGCGTAATCAGCTCTTCGATCTTTAACGTCGCGATCGGGTCCAGGGCGGAGGCTGGCTCGTCCATCAACAGTACATCGGGCTGCACCGCCAGGGCACGCGCGATGCACAGGCGCTGCTGCTGACCGCCAGAGAGGCCGAGCGCCGAAGAATTCAAGCGATCCTTGACCTCGTCCCACAGGGCCGCACCGCGCAGGCTGTACTCGACACGTTCGTGGATAAATTTGTTTGATCTGCCCTGCACCTTTAAGCCATAGGCAACATTCTCAAAGATCGATTTGGGGAAGGGATTGGGCCGCTGGAACACCATACCGATGCGTTGTCGCAGTAGCACAACATCGGTCTTTTTCTCATAAATGTTCGTACCATCCAGCATGGCCTGCCCTTCGATGCGTGTACCGGGAATGAGATCGTTCATGCGGTTGAGCGTGCGCAGGAAGGTCGATTTGCCACAGCCGGAAGGACCGATGAGCGCGGTAACCTGACGATCGCGCAGCGGCAGCGAAACATTATATAGGGCCTGTTTGGAACCATAGAAGAAATTTGCGTTTTTGACATCAATTTTGACGTTGGCACCGGTATTGAGCGTTTTCGTTGGATCAAAGTGACCCATATGTTCGGTAGCTTCAGTTATATGTTGTGTTTGTGGCTCTTCCTGTAGTGCCGGTGCTCCAGGCGCAATCTCGGCTCCTTGCGCAACCTGTACGGGATTGGGGTTGTTTAAACGATGCTGTTCCATAACCTCTCCTTACTAGGATCACTCCTTACAACCTTGCACTCTGTATTTTAAACAAGCGGGTACTCTTTATGCAATGGGATAGCTGCATCGACAATCAAGCGATCTCCCAGCACAATCAGCCGGATATAGCGTCCCGCGAGGGCCTTACTAATGAAGTACGGACGTCCCTCGTAAGAGATATGACCGCTGCGCGCGACTTTCCGAGAATAGATACTCGCCCCCTCTGGAAGGGTCATTGTCTCGACGGGATGGTTCGTTGATACATTCATACCAGCATAGTCCTCGATTCTTTATGAATCCAATCGTTGCAATTATTGCAATTACTAAAGAACGCCACTACAGCAGAGAGCACGCAATAACTAAGCAGCCGTTATCCTGCGTTCAATGAAACGACCAAGGCCACGGGCACCGACATTAATCACGAGCAAGATGAGAACGAGCAGTGCTGCTGACCCGGAAGAAACAGCATTCGCCACTTGTCCCGTGACACCACCACCGGAGGTTTTTAAGTACCAGATGTGAATAGTCAGATTGTCGCTCCCGATAAAAGGATTCAATGTATATACATTCAGTGGATTGGTCGAACCCATCGTAAAGATGAGTGCGGCCGCCTCACCGATAATTTTGCCTGCCGATAAGATGATGCCGGTTATGATCCCGGGCAGAGCAGAGGGAAGAACAACAGTTGCAATCGTATGCCATTTTGTGGAGCCAAGCGCGAGACCACCCTCACGCAGTTCGCGGGGTACAGATGCTAATGCATCTTCGAAAAGACGCAGCGCTAATGGAAAGTTGAGACAGAGCAGGGTAAGAGCGCCAGACAAACGACTGATATGAAAGCCGAAGAATGTACTGAAGATCAGGTAGCCGAACAATCCAAGCACAAGTGAGGGCACACCCGCCAGTGTCTCCGCGGCAAAGTGAATTGCTGTCACAAGACGACCCTGGGGTGCATATTCTATTAAGTAGATCGCCGCTGACAGTGCAATCGGCACCAGAATAATTTCCGAGAGGATAAGGATGTAGAAGGTGTTGAAGACCTGCTGACCAACTGTACCTGACCCTCCCGAACCATAGAAATCGGGATTAATGAGGTAGGGAACACCCTGGACCAGGATCAGGGCGATAATGCCAACAAACAGTATCGTAACTAATGCCGTCACGATTGACAGGATAATAACAGCAACACTGTTGTTCGCATGTAAGCGTCGTACCAATCGTTCTAGCATTGCCAGGCGCTGCTGGTCTCCGCCTTGCGCAACTGCTTGCGAGACCTGTTGTTGAGCACTCATTTGTAGACACTCCTACTAGCGAGATAGCGACTGATGCAGATAAAAAGGAACGAGATGATCAGCAGGAGAAAACCGAGCATGAAGTACGCGTCGCGCTCCGCTCCACCCGCCTCGCTGAAATTCAATACGATAGGTTGTGTCATATTGACGTTAGGTTGAAAAAAGGCACCCGGAGACAGGAGATTTTTCGGAATAGCGCCACTACCCTTGAGCACCAGGCTTACAGCCAATGCCTCACCGATAGCGCGTGCCATGCCCAGGATGACTGCGGTCCCCAATCCAGCCGTTGCTGCTGGAAGTATTGCGCTCTTCATCATCTGCCAGCGGGTCGAACCGAGAGAAAGACTTGCTTCACGAACACTATCAGGCACTGCCCGTAAAGCATCTATCGAAATGCTGATCACCGTTGGCAAGATCATTACGATGAGCACGATCGTGGCAGTAGCCCATCCATAGCCAGCAAGGGCCGCTATAGGAGCTATTGGACCAGCAAGATTTTTAATAAAAGGTACCAGCGTTAGCAGGGCAAGGAAGCCTATAACAACCGACGGCATGCCAGTAAAAATCTCCAGCAGTGGTCGTAAAATATTTCCTAACCATCTGGGGCAAAGCTCAGTCATGAAGAGGGCCATACCAAAGGATAACGGCGTGACAATAATCACTGCCAGCACGGTTGTGATAACCGATCCCAGGATAAAGCCGAGCATACCATAACTTGTGGTACCGAAATTACCCTGTGGGTCCCAATTCGCGCTTGTCAGGAAATTTCTTGAATGGGGATCATCACCGAACATACGAAAAGCATTGATACCCACGAAAATGAAGACGGCTACGATAATGATAACGATTAAAATGGCGCATGCTAAGAAGACATAACGCGCGGTCTGGTCAGTCAGGCGTCCCCGACGCACTGGAGTAGATCGCTCACGTGGGGTTCCACTTATCGGTGGTCTACCAGCTTGAGCGTTCACATCAATGTCTGCCACAAAGCACTCCTTCCTAACTTCCAATTAGCAAACGTAATACCCTGGAAAGACATCCAGAAAGGTGTCTTTCCAGGAGTTCATTACTCATGGGGATAAGAATGAACTCTCCCCATCCTTACTCAGGATTTAGGTGTCTTGGCCTGAATTGCAGCCGCGCTTATGCTAGAGAGATCCAGGAAGCCTTGAGTCTGGCGGTCCGTAGCGGTATCTGGACTCTTCACATAGTCGATAAGGTTCTTAGCCAGACCAGTGGCATCACCCTTGGTGTACATATGCTCGATGTTCCAGAACTTATAGGTGTTGCTCTGAACGTTCGCATCTGAGTTATCCACACCATCGAGTTTGACAGCAGTCAGGCTGTTTTTCTTGGCGAAGTCAGACGCAACATAGGAGACAGCGCCATCGGTCTGACCAACGGTCGATGCAACCTCACCGGAGGAGGCGGCACTGGGGTTGCCAGAGAGGGCCTCTTTAGTACCAAGGATATAAGTCTCGAAGGTAACGCGCGTACCAGAACCAGCGGGGCGGCTGACAGGCACGATCTTCAGATCCGGTCCACCAAGTGTTTTCCAGTTGGTGGCTTTACCAGTGTAAATGTCCTTCAACTGAGCAGCGGTCAGGTTGGTTACGCCAGTCACTTTGCTGTTGACAACAACAGAGAAAACGACGGCCGCAACCTGGTTGTCGGTAAGACCAGGATATTTGGTAGCATCAGCGAACACGTCGGACATGCCGATCTGTGAGCTGCCATCAGAGACGTTTTTCAAACCTGTGCCACTACCACCACCGTTGACGGTGATATTGGCACCAGAGCACTTCGTCTGATAAGATTTGGCAACAGCTGTAACAAGCGGCTGCAAGGCGGTGGAACCGGTGACCTGCAAACTGCCTGTCGCACAGGTAGGACCTTTTGAGGTGGCGGTCGTAGCTGCAGGGGTGTTACCAGCGGCAGGTGTACCGCCGGTGCTGGCCCCACACGCGGAAATAATGACGCTAAGCATTGCCAGTGCAGTCAAGATGAAAGCAATGCGCCACTGTTTAGACATAAATTCTCCTAACTCTCTTATGAAATTGACCGACGTCTAAACGAAATCTATCTATATCCTTTTTAGACCTCTCACGACGTCGCATTCATACAGTATCACTGCCCCATTAACTATGCTTTATGGATATGTTAACGGCACGTTAAACTTTCCCTGGGGATAGGTGTACGGTGTTAGCAACAAGTTAAGAGAAAGGGGATAAAAGAGCGTGAGAAGTCGCTTAACAAAAATAAGCTCTCTCTTTCCTGAAGAGAAAAGTAGAGCTTAAAGTCCTATTTTGAAACATTGCCTCACTTTAATATATGTAACTCTGCACAATTTCCACGATTGTACTGTGGCATTTGATAGACAAAAACAGAACATTTATATGCTGTAAGTACCTTAAAATTGAGTAGTGATTGCTGCTCAAAATAGGCTAATAGCTCAGATGATCATTAAAAATAATAAAATAATCTGTAAGGCAGCAATAAAAATGAAAAAAAGCCCTGAAAGCTCAGATTTTGGTGACGTAACATGCTATAATAGTGCCCGTACTCACAGATATTGTTTCAATATCTATTCCTATCTATCAAGGAGGAAGCAACCGTATGAGCACATTTCCACCGCTGGAAGCAAGAGTAAGCGCGCTGGAACGCCAGCAAACGATCTCAAATGCACGTGTTGAAGAGGTGTACAGTGATATGCTGGCCAGTTTCAGACAATTAGCAAAATACACCGAAACAATAGAGGATCGTTTCGATAAAATAGATGAAGATATGACTGAGATCAAAGCAACAATGGCGACGAAAGCCGAACTTGCTGAGATCAAGGCAACAATGGCGACAATGGCGACGAAAGCCGAGCTTGCTGAGATCAGAGCAACAATGGCGACGAAAGTCGAGCTTGCTGAGATCAGAGCAACAATGGCGACGAAAAACGAACTTGCTGCAATGGAGAACCGCATCCTTGATGCATTCAAACAACTGGTTGTTATAGTCAAGCCGCAGCAGCCTCCATTACAATAAGACGCGCGACACAAAAGGCTGCATAGTCATAATTTGCAGCTTTTGCTTTGCAGGATAATAGACGATAGCGTACACTTGTGAGAGCGAAAAATTGACAGGCTTCAGCAAGAAGGAGGCCCTGGCGCTTGCATGCAAGCGCCAGGGCCTCCTTCTTGCCACAAGATCAGGAAAGTGAATGTTTAGCATAAGGCATATATGCCTGCTGCTGCTCGACTTCCTGATCGCTGAAACGGAACAGCTATCTTCCCCGTAAAGAAAACAACCCCATTTTTGATGAGGTCAGAATAGATAGGTAAAGAATGAGGATATATGGACGTAGAATCTCATCTGAGTGATCACCTGCTCAAAACACCCCGACTTCATGAAGAGCGACAGTTCACCTGGAAGATTTTTCTCATTTTGACGTTTGGACCTGCATTTGTTTCGCTACTGTCTGTACCCCTTGGAGCAGCACAACTTCATATTACAATTACCTGGACCCTCCTCCTGGAGCAGTTTTTTACTTCGCTGCTGATATCTGCTATCCTGGCTTTTCCAGGACTATGGCTCGGTGGGCCACTGGGTCTTGGTGTTCCGCTGTTGCATTCCTGGCTCGCGGGCAATCCTGATGCGCCGCGTCAATTTCGCCGTGCGCTTCCGCTCGCAATTGGCTTAGGAAGCGTGGCAGGTATCGTCATTGTGGCCCTCGCCTTTCTGATGGGAGCATTTTTCGGCTATGACGCGTTGCACGCAAAAACACATCCATCCCCTCTTCTAGGACTACTGGCCTCATTTGATGCACCCTTGCGAGAAGAGGTGTGGTTTCGCCTGGGAATCGTGACCCTTTTGGTCTGGCTTGGTTGTAAACTTTTGCGGCGTGACAGACCATCTCTTCCCATTATATGGAGTGGCCTGGTGCTATCCGCGCTCATCTTTGCCGCATCACACTGGCAAAATTTTCCCTCGCCGACCCTTGCCCTGGTTACGCTGGCAGTGCTGACAAATTTTGTCCCTGGCCTGATTCTTGGCTGGCTCTACTGGCGTAAAGGTCTGCTTGTGGCGATAGTTGCGCATTTTTGTGGAGATATCATTGTCCATGTTATCGCGCCTGCTCTCCTCATCCTCCTGAGGTAGTAGGTAGCTGAGGTAGGAGAAATGCTGTCAGATAGGAACGCTTTACTATTTTATCCACCCGTTTCTGCAATCTGTTCCGTTACCTGCTGCCATTGCTCATAATCCTGAAAAACACCGTCATCTATGATGTAGAGGCCGGGCAGGGTCGTCGTTGGCAATCCATGGCCCATCTTTATTTTGAGCCGGTAGAGGGCCAGGTCACTGGCGCTTTTGCCAGTATAGCCGATACGCCTCGCCTCGCCACAGATCTGCTCTGGCGCTGCAGATGTAGCAACCGGCAGACGATGCCATGAATGTTTCATCGTCGCGCGCGTAATCGGCACGGCCGGAATATATATATGTTGAGGTGATAATGACGCATGCTCTCTCATCATCTTGTCCTTAAATAAAAAGCGTCATGGTAAAGCGGTATGAGTCGCGATGAGACCAGGGAAATCAGTATAATCTCCACTATAGCTTATACGTAAGGCAGAGACAAAGAGAGACAATAGGAAACCTTTTTTTTCGCGTCACAGACGCGAAGTATGATACAGTAAGAGGGGTACGCTATAAGCATACGGCAACCAGGAGGAAAGTTATGAACATTATCGACTTCTTCAAAGTAGAGCAGAAGCGCTTACATGACGGCTTTCGTTCCACTGTCAGCGATCTCAGCGTCGAGGAATGGCACTATCTCGCCGGCGGTACCAGCAACAGTATCGCTTTTATCTTCTGGCACAGCGTACGCACAGAAGATAATATCCTGCGCTTTATTTTACAGGGTCGCTCCCCACTCTGGAACGAGGAGAACTGGTATGAACACCTGCACCTGCCCCCGCGTACCCAGGGTACCGGGATGACAACTGAGGAGGCGCAGACGTTCCGTATTCACGATCCCGCGCTCTTCATGCAATACGCTGAGAGGGTGTGGCAGGAATTCGCAGCATATCTGGACACGATACACGATGAAGGTGCCGAACTCTCCATGCGCATCGTAAAGGTCAAGCCACTGGGAGAGATACCGGCGATTAGCGCGATTGGCCAGGTCTGCATTACCCATCTCTGGGGCCACCTCGGCGAGATAACTCTCCTGGTTGGCATGCAGGGGAAGAAGGGCTGGCCCATCTAAAATTAGTAAAATTGTGGTAACTCTTCACCTTCCCTGGCCGCCAGAGGCAGCAACCTCCTTATAAAGATGATGGTGCACCTGTGTTCGGCCTTTGGCCGAACACAGGTGCACCATCATCTTTACAATTTTCTCTGCGCCGCAGGCGCGAGAATGTCCGTTGCATCATACACATGCACCGTCTTATCGCTGGCCGAAGCAAGATAGTGCCCATCAGGCGACCAGGCGGCGGTACGTACCCAGCCAGCATGCCCATGATATGTTGCCTTGTGCGCTCCTGTGCGCGCTGACCAGAGCTGGACTGTGGTATCATCGCCGGCCGATGCTATATATGCGCCATCAGGCGACCAGGAAAGCGTCTTAATCGCGCCTGTATGACCGCGATAAATACAGACAGTCTCTCCCGTATTCGCTGACCAGATGCGTACTGTTGTATCCTGGCCGGCGGACGCGATCAACTTGCCATCAGGCGACCACGCTACGGCATAGACCGGGCGGTCGTGTTCGCGATAGTCAACTATTGTTTTGGCAGGTGAGGATACGCCGTCGGGCGGGGGAGACCAGACTCTCACCCTGCCATCGAAACTGCCGGAAGCGATACATGGTTCGACTGGCGACCAGGGGGAGGCGAAGATGCGGTACTGTTCATGATTGGTATAGAGGTGTCGCCCGGTCATCGCTTCCCACACCTGCACGGTATTGTCCCCATACTCGCCACCTGACGCGATAGAGCGTCCATCGGGCGACCAGGAGAGACTGCGCACGAAACGTACATGGCCGCGATAGCTGGTGATAATCTCGCCGCTAGTGCCATGCCAGACGTGGATGATCCCGGCGGTACAGCCCGAAGCGATATAGCGTCCATCGGGTGACCAGGCGAGAGAGAGGAGGCAGGCGCTGTGCTGGTGAAATATCAGGCGTTGGGTACCGGTAAGAGGGTGCCAGACCTGTACCGTCCGGTCACGTCCTCCCGAGGCGATCGCATTACCATCAGGCGACCAGGCTACCGCGAACATGTTATCCGTATGGCCGTTGTAGCTGCTATGGGAACTGAACACGTTACTGTTCCTTCAATGTTCCCTGGGTCCCTCGATCAGCAGATTGACCGCGTGGGGCAGGACGGGCAGGATATACTCAAGGCACTCTTTGACAGCTTTAGGGCTGCCCGGTAGATTGATGATGAGGGTGCGACCGCGCACACCGGCAACCCCCCGGGAGAGCATGGCTGTGCGTGTATATTGCAGGCTGATTGCGCGCATGGCCTCGGCGATGCCAGGCGCTTCACGTTCAATCACCCCCAGCGTTGCTTCGGGTGTGACATCACGTGGAGCCAGTCCGGTGCCACCGGTCGTCAGAATGAGGTTCAGCCCCTTCTGATCACTCCAGTCGCGCAGTATGGCCGCGATCTGCTCCTGCTCGTCAGGAACGATTGCGCTGGCGGTCACGACCCCTTCCGGTATCTGCGTCGTCAGTACGCGCACGTTCTCCCCGCTCGTATCCTGCCGTTCGCCCCTGGCTGCGCCATCGCTGATAGTAAGCACGCCAATCGTTATCATATTTACCCTCGCGGTGTCAGAGCACGCATAAGCGCCCCGATCTGGCGACGCGAGCCATAGAGCCAGACTGTATACTCGTCAGGCAGATCCTCTACCTCTATAAAACAGCCCATCTCAGTCGCCAGCTTGCGTGTAATATCAAGAAACTGCCCTCGCTCAGCCTCGCTCCGGCTCTGTGTGTTGAGCGCGAGCCTGCCCAGGCGTTCCTCGGGACCAAGCACAGAATTGATCAGTTCGGACAGCTCTTCGAGTCCAAACAGAACCTTTAACGGTGGCATCTCCTGTGCCTGCGATGGGCTGACAGAGATGGCACGGCCGCCATTGCCTCCCCCGTTACTACCATCCTGCTGCTCTTGTGATGCCACAGCCTGCACATAGACCGAGCGCAGTTGTTCCAGGATGAGTAGACGTGCCTCATCCGGGGCATCAGAGCGCGGATGGACATACGCGAGCAGGTGATGAACTGGATCTGAATAGATAAAGGGGGTAGCAACAGCCGCCCGGCGTCCACAATTGGGGCAGGTCGCAATGTTTAGCAGGCCCGCCAGCACGATATAGCGCTGTTGCGGGTCTTCCGCAACATTGATGTAATCATACGTTTGTAGGTCAAAAACCTTTCCGCAAGGACAGGTAAACGTGTGTGTAGTCGAACGAGACATAACAATGAAATTCTTTGCTGAACTTTCTAAGAAACTGACTCAGAGTATGCACTCTGTTTCTCTTCCAGGCCGGGCTCTAACATGCCCTCAAGCCTCATACCTTAATAAGTATACCATATATTCGCACAAAACACTAAAATACTCATCTTTCGCTCATCTTTTCCAGTTTCCCTGGCCATTATTAATCTCTCCAGCCAGGCCCTTTAAAAGCCTTTTTCTCGCACGCTTCGCGTGCGGGAGAGAGGGGGGTATGTTAGTTGCATGTGCTGCGGCCTCTGGCCGCAGCACATGCAACTAACAGAGAATAATGGGGTTTAACGTATCGCCGCCCGTGTGCTGCGGCCAGAGGCCGCAGCATGTGCAACTAACAGAGAATAATGGGGTTTAACGTATCGCCGCCCGTGTGCTGCGGCCAGAGGCCGCAGCATGTGCAACTAACAGGGAATAATGGAGCTTAGAGTATCGCTGCTAGCTCGTCTCGGCGTGCTTGTAGCTTGCCCAGGCGCTCCTCTTGCGCGGCCAGTTTCTCGCGCTCTTTTTCGACAACTTCGGGCCTGGCTCTGGCGACGAAATTCTCGTTTGCCAGTTTGCTCTGCACGCGTGTGACCTCCTGTTGGGCCTGCGCGATCTCTTTATCGAGGCGCTCAAGCTCTTTGCCGATATCGATCATGCCGGCCAGCGGCAGGTAAACTTCGACCGTACCGGCCAGCAGGCTCATCGCCTGTTCCGGCTTTTGTGCCAGCGTACTGTGCAACTGCGGCTTCTCGGTGCGCGCCAGAAACTCGATCAACGAACTCTGTGCCTCGAACATGGCCAGGTTTTCCCCCACGGCCATAATGGCCGGGATGCGCCGGGCCTGCTCGACGTTGGCCTGGTTACGCGCATCGCGGATACGCGTGATCACTTCCTGCACCAGACTAAATTGCCCCTCCGCCTCCTCGTCCACCAGCCGTTGGTTGAATTGCGGCCACAATGCGATGATCAGCGCGGGGGCTGGCCACGCGGTTTGATCCGCCATACTGGTGCGATACAGGTGCTGCCAGACCTCTTCTGTCAGGAAGGGCATGAAGGGGTGCAGCAGGCGCAGGCTGCCATCAAGGACAGCGCGCAAGATGCCCGCCGTTGTACGCCGGGCCTGCTCGTCGCCCTGTACCTGCACCTTGGCGATCTCTACGTACCAGTCACAGTAGTCGGACCAGAAGAACTCGTTGATCTGGCGACCGGCTTCACCGAACTGGTAGTCCTCGATCAGCCGCGTCGCTGCGCGCGTGAGACGCTCAAAACGGTTGAGTATCCAGCGATCGGCGAGCGTACGCGGCTGCAATTCGTCGATCGTCGGTACGCCGCCACCGATCTCAGCGGTCGTCATCAAGACGAAGCGCGACGCGTTCCAGATCTTGTTCGCGAAGTTGCGGTTGCCGATGATGCGCTCATCGATCAATTTCATGTCGTTGCCTGGTGTGCTGCTCGTTGCCAGGGTAAAGCGCAGCGCGTCGGTACCGTACCTGTCCATCACCTCCAGCGGATCTATGACATTATTTTTGGACTTGCTCATCTTCTCGCCGTTGGCATCGCGTACCAGGCCGTGCAGGTAGATCGTCGAGAACGGGACTGTGCCCATAAAGTGAATGCCAGACATTACCATACGTGCGACCCAGAAGAAGATGATGTCATAACCGGTCTCCATCACGCTGGTCGGATAATAACGCAGCAGATCAGCGGTGACATCAGGCCAGCCAAGCGTACTGAAGGGCCAGAGCCACGAACTGAACCAGGTATCGAGGACGTCTTCGTCCTGGTGGATCTGCGCGCTCTCGCAGTGTGCACAGGTTGTGACGTCTTCGCGGCTCACCGTCATCTCTCCACAGGTCTCGCAATACCACACGGGGATGCGGTGTCCCCACCAGAGCTGGCGCGAGATACACCAGTCGTGAATATTCTCCAGCCAGTCGGTGTAGGTCTTGTTGAAGCGTTCGGGCACGATCTTGATCTGTCCGTACTTGACGGCTCCCAGTGCCGGCGTCGCTAATGGCATCATCTTGACGAACCACTGTTTTGAGATCAGCGGCTCCACAATCGTATCGGAGCGCTGACAGCGTCCCAGCGGCACTACGTAGTCCTCGCTCTTCACAATCAGGTCCAGCCGCTGAAGCTCCTCAAGCAGGTTCTTGCGTGCCTCATAGCGATCCTGTCCGGCGTATGGACCGGCCTCCGCCGTCATCTTTGCGTCGAAGCCGATAACCTGAATGCGTGGCAGATTGTGGCGCTGGCCAATCTCAAAGTCCACAGGATCGTGCGCGGGCGTCACCTTTACCGCGCCCGTGCCAAAGGACGCGTCAACGGCCTCGTCGGCGACGATCGGGATCTCGCGCTCGATCACCGGCAGGATCGCGAGCCGGCCAACAATGTTCTTGTAGCGTGGATCGTTGGGATTGACCGCAACAGCGGTATCACCAAGGATCGTCTCGGGCCGCGTCGTCGCCACGCTGATATACTCAGTCTCTCCGCTGCTCTCCTCCCCCGCAACGGGCTTCAGCGGGTAGCGCACATAGGTCAGCTTGCCCGCTGTATCGATGTGATTGACCTCCAGATCGGAGATCGCGCTCATACAGAACGGACACCAGTTAATGATGCGCTCGCCCCGGTAAACCAGGCCCTCGTCGTAGAGGCGCACAAAGACCTCACGCACCGCTTTCGAGAGCCCCTCGTCCAGCGTAAAGCGTTCGCGCGACCAGTCACACGAAGCGCCCAGACGGCGATGCTGATCCTGGATGCGACTCTTGTACTGATAGACCCACTGCCAGACGCGCTCCAGAAAAGCCGCGCGCCCGATCTTGTGCCGGTCGGTCCCTTCTTTCGCCAGCAGGCGTTCCACCACGGTCTGCGTGGCGATCCCCGCATGGTCTTCGCCTGGCACCCACAGCGTCTCATCGCCCTGCATGCGATGGTAGCGGATCATAATATCCTCCATCGTCGCGGTAATGGCGTGGCCCAGGTGCAGCGCCCCTGTCACGTTAGGGGGCGGCATGCTAATCACAAACGGCTTGCGCGCCGGATTGGGTCGTGGCTTAAAGTAGCCGCCATCCTCCCAGAAGCGGTACCACTTGCCCTCAACCGCCTGTGGGTCATAGGTTTTTGCTATTGCTGCGATATCGATTGGCTCCGTATGCTTCCCCTGTTCGATCATATCCCACCTCCGTGGTTGATATTTTATGATTATACTTTCTGTCAATTTGCATAGGTTTGCGTTTTCGAAGAAAAACGCAAACCTATGCAAATTGACAGAAAAAAACCTTTCCCGTCAAGGACGAGAAAGGATGTAGCTCGTGGTACCACCTTGTTTCGATCAACCCACGCCTGCTCGTCTCTTTTTTCTTTGTATGTCTAACTGTGCACTGCTACCAAAGGCAGAAGTGCACAGTTAGACATACAAAAAGTATTTAATGCAGGGCCAGCAGCGCTGCACTGATAAAGCGTGAAATGATCCTCATTGGTGCGATAACGGGCACACCCGTGGAAATTAATGCCAATTGGTTTCCAGGCTCCCAGGCGACCTTCAATGCGTCAGGGCCGGGGAAGACTTACAGCCGTTGATCTTCCCTCTCTTGCGGGTCACGCACCTACTCCTCCTGGTCCTTGCCAGTATAGGATGTGTGTTGAGTGTAGTCTATCGAGTATACATGCAAAAGTCAAGAGCAATAAGAAGACCAGCGCGAGGCTCCTATCCGGCCCTCACCGGAGTGTATAGCCCAACACCTGGTAGTGAAGCAATGCTCATTACCCTATCCATCTGTCAAGCTTTGCTCAGATCTTTCTCGCGCGCAGGCCAAGAAAGAGCGGTATCTCCTGGTTGGCGGTCTCTTCGGCCTTATTCCGTGTATTAGAGCTTGCATCCATCCTTGCAGACTTGTATGTTGTGATCTCTTTCATATGGTCCAGCATCAGACCGCAGGCGGCCATGCTATTTACATATTGTTGTAAAGGGCGGTGGAAGCTGATCGTCACGCCCCGACTATGCTTCGCGTGCGTCTTCATTGGTACGGAGAGCGGGGTCAGGTAACGATCTATGCGCCGGTATTGTACCTGTCGTTCGGGGAGCCAGCCCCAGCCGCTCTGACGCGGAATGCGAAAGCAGGGATGCGTCATCAGGATGACAACGCGTCCCCCTCCGCGCAGCATCCAGGCTACCGACTCTAATACCGAGGGCAGCGGGTCCATATCCTGTATGCTTAAAAGAAACACCGCCGCGTCAAACATTTCTTTGCGCAGCCCCGGCAGCGTATGTAGCTTACGAGCGTCGCCCAGGATAAAGCGTCCCTGGTCGCCGTGATGCTTGCGGGCCAGTTGTAGCAGGCGAGTACTGGCATCGACGCCAGTATAGGATGCGTGTGCACCAGCGATATAAGGAGCCAGCACGCCCTGACCGGCACCCACATCGAGGATCTGCTCACCCCGTTTCACTGCGAGAAGCTCCATAACCGTGGGGATGGCGAGCTTCCTATGATGCAAGCTCCCCTCGCTCCCCATCCAGCCATCGTACCAGTCCGCTAACGGTTCCCAGCTACTGTACAGACCTTTTGAACGCGAATTTCTTGCTGTCATGACTATTTCCTTTCATTGGCTATTACCTGTGAAAAATCGGTTAAAGCTGTCTGAGGAAAGGCCAGGACATGCACTGCATGCATTGCGCGCTTGATGGAGAGCAGTATAGGAGTCATCGATGGGCGCGGAAGCAGCAAAAATCCCCAGACAGCGTCGCACGCTGTTGGGCGAGTTCTACTCTTCTTTGCCAGAGGCATCTTTGGAGAGAGTGAGAAGAGGCAGGAATGAAAAAAGTATTGTGCTAACTACGACCCACGAACAGCAGTGCTAAACGCTCATTCTGAGTCGGAAATATATTATGCCCATAGGGACCTCCTTGTGAGGTGTGATAAGAGAAGATGTTACTATCTCTCATCAAGTATAACGGGCCGGCAAAAAACTGTCAAATTTTGAGTCACTCTGCTCTCCTGGCTCAACCTCCTCCTGCGCCTTCGGCGCAGTGAATACATAAAATATGAATGAGTCATCCCGAATTTTTCTGTCGCCTCTGAAGGGGCAGAAGACAGAAACAAGCAGAAAAAAGAAGAAGGCTAGACAAAAGAGACCTCCTGGGCTA
>JAABUQ010006235.1_pt1 | contig 18246 bp, 12 predicted proteins | sample 5560001 | NCBI WGS metagenome assembly JAABUQ01 (sample SAMN10711888, study PRJNA513371) | rock metagenome | isolation source: Antarctica rocks | place: Antarctica: Victoria Land, Finger Mt nord | collected 2015-12-18
CGCACATCGCGTTCCTCGAAAAGCGGCTCAAGCGCATCGACGATGAGCTCGAACGGTTCATCAAAGCCACGCCAATCTGGCGCGAACGCGACGTGCTTTTCCAAAGCGTTCCCGGTGTGGGCCCGACGCTTTCGGTCACGCTGCTCGCGCACTTGCCGGAGATCGGTTCCCTCAATCGCAAGCAAATTGCGTCCCTCGCAGGTGTTGCTCCGTTTAACGTTGACAGCGGAACGTCGCGAGGAAAGCGAGCGATTTGGGGCGGCCGTTCGGCGCTTCGACGGGTTCTCTACATGGCCGTTGTTTCCGGAATTCGCTGCAACGCGACGATCAAGGCCTTCTACACGCGGCTTCGCGAAATGGGAAAGCCACCCAAGGTCGCCCTCGTCGCCTGCATGCGGAAACTCCTCACGATCCTTAACGCCATCGCGGCATCCGGCACGCCGTGGAGCTCTCCGAACGGGGTCGGAACTGCCTCTTGACAACACAGTTGCTGCTAGGTGAGGAGCCGCTTGGCAACGCCTCCATTCTATGCATGCTCTCGAGCTATGAATAAAGTGACTCGGAGGGGCGACAAGCTATCCGTCTTGACCGGTACTTAATTCGGATTCGCAAGTCACTCCGACGCCTTCCCGTCCTGCAACCATAGCGTACGATCGCATGCAGCGGCAACGACTTCCGCATGCGTAGCGACGACGAGCGTTTGGCATGCGTTTGCGATGTCGCGCATGAGCTTAACGATATCGTCCTGTGTACGCAAATCGAGGTTACCGGTAGGTTCGTCCGCGAGGACGACTGCGGGTTCGTGCACGATGGCGCGCGCGATCGCTACACGCTGCGCCTGTCCGCCTGAGAGTTTTTTTGGGTACCGTTCCGCGTGGTTTGCCATGTCGACGAGTTCGAGTATACGGTTAACCCGCTCGCGAACCTCGGCGTCACTGCGCCCGAGTAGAACGAGCGGCAATGAAACGTTCTCGCGGACGGTCAGCGCTTCGAGCAAATTAAGCTCCTGGAAAATGACGCCGAGATCGCGACGACGTATGCGCCGTAGCGCTCGATCGGGAAGGTGTTCGACAGCCGTGCCGTCGAGTTCGAGACGTCCTGACGTCGGGCGGTCGGCACACGCGAGAAGCGAGATAAGGGTGCTTTTTCCGGAGCCGCTCGGTCCGCGCAGCGCGAGCATTTCGCCGCGCTCGACTTTGAACGACACATTGCGCAGCGCTTCTGTTGCGCCGTTGGCACCTCGATAGGCGCGGCACAAACCGATGGAACGAATGACGACGGCGCTCACGGGTGCATGTCCGTCGCGATACGAAAAGCGGCTGGCGCAGCAAGAACGGGTCCGGCTACCGCTGCCGCAACGGCGGCGATGAACACGGCAGTGACGCTCGCGTACGGAACAGTTAGTGGGATCGCAAAGCCGATCGCCACAGGATCAACCGCGTACAGTTGCATCGCAGCGAACGCGATTCCGATTAGGAGGCCAAGTACGCTACCGGAGAGTGCGATAACGAGCGCTTCGCTCGCCAGCATTCGAACGATTGTCGAGCGTGGCGTTCCCAGCGTACGCAGCATCCGCAGTTCGTAGCGACGCTCGAAGACAAGCGCGGAGAGCGTGCTCGCGACGCCGAGGGACGCGATCATGACCACCACGACCGCAAGTGTTCGGACGAACAGGAACGTTTCGTCGAAAGCGCTTGTGAGGCGGTCGCGCAGCTCCCGTGTTGTGACGATTACCGTGCGTAGTGGCGCGAGGCGACGTGCGATCGCGTTCTCGACGCTTGTGGGATTCGCTTGCCTATAGATCGTCACGCGAAGTGCATCGATGCGATTGTCACCGAACGCTTTGCGCAGAACTCCCCGGGCGACGATGATCGAGCCACGGGCATTGGAGAAATCAGGCCGAACGCTCGTCACGCGCACATGCAGATCGCGGTGCGGAGCGCGCAGCGCGATGACGTCGCCGGCCTTCACATGCAGCGTGGCCGCAAGCTGCGCGCCAAGTTCCGCCGGTGGCTCAGTCATCATGACGTGCGGGACGGGCTCCAGCTCGTCTTCGCCTCGCACGGCTACATCAGTCGAGCCTGTTTGTGTGCGAATCGTTCGGACGGCAACGACGTCACGAACGCCAGGTGTCGCGCGTATGCGAGCCGCCACGCTGGCATCGAACGTGCTCCCATTACCGAACGGGCGCACGTGCAAGTCCCCTGCGATACCGTAAACGGCCCACGCATGCAACGAGGTCGCGAAGGAGACACTAGCTACGTCAAATGCCACGGCCGCGAAAACCGCGACGGAAAGCGCTGCAAGCGCAACGGCGACACGTTTCGGAATCGCCGCGAGCGTGAGACCCGCGAAGCGAAGCGACGGCGGTGCGTCTAGGGTCACAAGTCGAGCGACGCCTCCTATCGCTTTTGAGAATGATCCTGTGACAAGCACCGTCCCCGCCGTGAAAGAGAGCGGAAAGCCGAGCATGAACCATGCTGCATGCCCTGGATGAAAGCTGAGCGCGAGCGCGAGCGCGAACGCACACGCCGCGGCAAGTGTCTGAGCTGTAAGCGTCGCTCCGCCAAGCGGGCGGACATCGAAGCTTCCCTGACGCGCTGCAAGCGCTGGCGCGATACGCGTGGCCGAGAGCGCGGGAGCAATTGATGAGAAGACGGCGACGCCTATGCCAAGTAGCACCGCAAGCACAAACGTCCACACGTTGTGCTCACCTACGTTTTGTTGCGCGCGGGTTGAGCTCTCGATAATCTCTACTGCGAACTCCGCCAGTACTACGCCAAGTACGCCGCCGAGCGCCCCGTACGCCGCACCTTCGGTGATAAACGCCATGATGATCGAGGCGGGTGCGACACCGAGCGTCCGCAGCGTCCCAATGTCACCGCGCCGATGTGCAATCGACGTGCCGACGGCGTTGAAGACGAGCAAGCCGCCGACGCCAAGCGCAATCGAAGCGAGTGCACCAAACGTCGCTTCAATCCCACTTGTTAGAGCTCCTAGTGAAAAGCCGCTTGCCTCGGGCACGATAACGCGCGCGCGATGGCCGATCGCGGCGATGAGTGCCGCCCGCACCGTTTCCGGCGCCGCATTCGTCAACACGTCAATCCGGTCAATTTTGCCGGGTTCGTGTAAAATTACTTCAGCGGTCATAATGTCGACGAACAGAACGCTCGAATCGACGCCCGTGACGCTTGGAGGCATTACGTTGGCTACGTGTAGCTTAACGATGCGAGCGCCGATGAGAATAGCGAAAGACCCTCCGCGATGCAAACGTAAACGTGCCGCCGTCGCTGCGGAGACAATCGCACCGTTCGTGCCAATGACTGCGCCGGGATCGATAAACGAGCCGACCGGCGCGAACGGTCCCGGTCGCCCTTCGTCGAATCCCGCCACACCCGGAAGCGGCTGCAATAGGTCGACGCCAACCATTCTCGCTGCACTACCGCCGGCACCATACCTGTCAACGCCGATCGTCGCAGGACGGTCGATGATCGGTGCAGCGCTTGCGACGCCTTCCGTATAGCGCACAAGAGTCAAGGCGCCTTGCGGTAAGCGGTTCCCGAAGGGTAAGATTTGGAGGTCGACGCGCTGTGTGAATAGCGAGCGATCCGCGTCGAGCGTTCGTATCGACAACGTATTCGCGAGGTCGAGCGCGAGTGCCGTCGCTACGCCTAAAGCGATCGCAACGATCGAAACGAGCGCGCGCCAGGCGTTATTATGCAAATGACCGACGATGAGCGCATTGAAGATCACCGGTTTCTCGCCTGCGGCGTGTAGCCGGTCATTAACACATAACCGGAGCCCAATCGCAGACCTTGCGATCCCGGAGTCACGTCGTAGATGTCAACGGCACCATCCCAGTACGACAAGCCGTTGCCGTTTGCGAGGGATTCTTGATCAACCGAAACCGGCTCAAGAGACAAAAACTGTGTCTTATCGTCTACATGCAGTGCCCATATGTCTGGATAGATCGTGCCCGTGTGCGGGCTGTACCATGTCGAGCCGGGGTGCCCGCCGAACTCATATGATCCCCGCTGCAATATAACCACGGTTCCATCGCGTTCAATAAGATATGCTCGTCGTCGCGCAACGCACATTTCAGCCCTGGCGCATTCTTCGACGAGGATTTCGCGTCCGTCGTCAAGTTGGACACGGAACTGCGCTGCCGGTACGGTCACACTCGGCGCTATGTTCGACATTTCATGATCGAGCCATGACTTTCCCACCACCTCAAGGCGTCGACCATCAATCATAAGCGTCCCATTGCTTGCGACTGAGCTGTATCCGTCGTACTCGGTCGTTGCAGAGCGTAACACGAAGTGTGGCTTACGTGAAACGCTTCGCAGCAGCAACGCGACTCCGTCGAGCTTGGCGTCCAGATTGAAGGTGGAGGGTGCGCCCGTCACCGGCGACTTCGACAAGCGCCATGTCCCCACGTAAATCGAAGCCGTTTTCGCGTCTGCGAGGCCGAAACCGACCCGCTCGGTCCGACGCTCGGACGAGAAGCGACGACGCGATTCATCAAGGATGGACAACGACGCGGCACAGAGTACGACGCCGTGCGGCTCTGTATAGCGAAAGAACATAATTGAGTACGAAAAAGCGCGTGCGTCGCGCGCAACGAGGCGACCGGTCATGCGCCATAGCTGATTGTGATACGACGGACTGCCCGACGGCAAAACAGTGGCCATTCCGGCGGGCATGCTTATATGCATCAGCAGGACGGCGCTCCAAACGAAGAAGGAAAACTGGCGCATGGAGATCATCTTTGCTTTATATGCGGAAATGTAAGCGCGAGATACAGGTCGCCTAGTGCTTTTGTAGGGAACAATTCAGGTTCCTTCCGTCTTTGTTTGATGAGCTTCGGAACAGAGATTGGGCGGTCGACCGCGACGCTCCCCACGTTACTCGGAAGACCGCTTCTACACACTATTCCGGCACGTCCGTTACTCGGCGCCACTGCACCGCTGTCGGCATCGACGATCGCGCGCGTCAACACCGAGTTTGGTGCCGAATTCGACGCATGGAAGCAGCGCCGACGAGGGGCGAGCATATCGTGTCTCTGTGGGCCGACGGCATCCATCTCGGTGCCGGTCTCATAGACGAGTGCCGCGTGCTACTCGTCGTGATCGGCGCAGATGTCGATGGCACAAAGCATCTGGTCGCACTCGACGAGGCGATGAGCGAGAGCGAGTTGAGCTGGGACCGAGCTCTTCGGAAATCGCAAAGACGTGGGCTATGCACACCGAGCCTCTTGATCGCCGACGGCGCCAACGGCTTGTGGGCAGCCCGCTGGTACGTCGCTGCCCCAGATGCGGCAACAGCGCTGTTGGCTGCAAGGTCTGCAACGTACTCGACAAGATTCCCGAAAAGCAACAGCCGCGTGTGCACCAGGACCTACGTGCGATCGTCAACGCGCCGAGCGAGAGTGCAGCGCGCGAGCGGATCGAGACCCTTGCGCAGACGCTGCAACGCGACTATCCCAAGCCTCGGCATGCCCGCGTGAAGACATCGATCGGATGGTGACGTTCTATCGATGTCCGCAGCGGAACTGGCGCAGCTTGCGCACGACCAACCCGATCAAATCGATCTTCGCTTCGGTGCGGCTACTGACTAACGCGGAAAAACGGCTGCAAACCGGAACATCGGCGACTTACACGCGGCGTCCGTGCAGTTCGCCGAACGCGTCCGCCCAGCCACGCCAGGAGTGAGTGAGCGACCCTAGAAACTATAGCAACGCCCGCGTCGCATGTTCTCGTAATGCAACCGTATGGACCGTGGACTGTCTAGGCAAAGCCATTGTCAAACGGTTCCGGGCTGCTCGGTATGTTGCCATGTCGGGAGTGTCGACCAAAAGTTTGCGCTTCGGTTTACTTGGTGGTAGCCGTTGAGCGAGAGACTTCGTTAGAGCGATATGTTCGATGGAGTTCAGTGCGTTGACGGTGTCGGACTCCTGGAATCGCTTCGCGGCAGTGAATGTCGGAAAGGTGAGCGACGATTCGATGATCCCGGATGACTTAGATCGGTTTGAAGCTTCCGCAGATCTTACCGTCCGCGTTCCAACGTTAACGTTTGCCATGGCCAGCGAACTGCTCGGACGCTCCGACTGGAAACGGATGTTGCTCGAGCTGTTTTCTCGCGATCCATTTATCAAAGCAATGATTCTCGTCGCCTCGCCAAGTCTGTATGATCGGCTAACGTCCTTGCGTTCCTCCGAAGGTCAAGTTGCCGCGCGTTCTCTTTTGAAGCTGGGTGCGTACGTACTACGCGCCTGTACCAAGCCAACGCCATATGGCCTGTTCGCCACCATCGGTAGCAGTCGCACTAGCCACAGGACGTCGCTGGCCCGTGGTCCTGTGCGAACGGCTTATCGGCTTGATACCGGTTGGCTCCACGACTTTGAGCGAAGACGCTCATCGGCCAACACTAAGTTAGCCACTAATACCGCCGTGGTTTCCCGCGGAGGTCGGCTTTACGTCGAGCAAGCACCGGCTCGGGCAGCGATGGATGTTCCGTCATCATACCGAATCAACTCGATCGCGGCTACATCGACGATCGAAGAAATACTCGATCTGCAGCGTCATTCAGCGTCATCTATTAGCGACATGCTGAAGGCTAGCCCTCGAGATGAGCGTAAAGAGCGCATCGTAGCGGCACTCGTGCGGGGAGGATTGTTACTTCCGTCCCAGGATGGAGCACCAACTTACAATCTGCTTGCGCACCGGACGGATACTGCGCGGAAGCTGCTTCCCGAGTTGGATGCCATGCTGTCGTCTATCGAATCCGATTGCTCAATCTCGACGTTCGATGCCGGAAGGCTAAAGGCGCTCGAGAGCATCCGTTTAAGCGCAGCGGACGCGACTCCGATGCGCGACTTTCCGCTCGACGTTCGCGCAATAGCGTCATTCGATGGGGGCATCGCCGAATCGGTCGTACGAGAGGGAGTGCGATTGTATGCTGTGCTTAACTCGTTGCGCACTGGGACGCGCCCAGTTGACCGATTCGAACGGTTTTTTGAGGCGCGATACGAAGGCACGTCTCGGCGAGTCCCACTGCTCGCATTCGCCGGTCCGTCGGCAGTCGACCTCGGGCTGCTCGCGGGTTATGCAGCGGCGTACGTTGCGCGGCCGCGATGGAACCCACGGCGAACTCGCGTGCTCTCGAGCGCTGTCGAGGAAGCGATTCGGAATGCAACGACAACGAAGTTGCTAACCGATGAGGACATCGCGAACCTTCGCACGGAGGATCGCTCCGATCAAGCGCACGATGCCGACTTTGCCATCGAGCTTAAGGCGTCGAGCACTGAGCGCATAGACGCCGGCGACTTCCTGATCGCACCCGCTTCGTACATTGGCAAAGGTACGGTGGGAAGTATGGCGAGCCGCTTCGCTGATTTGCTATCTCCGCTTGATGGAGCCGATCGATTCGATAACGTCGGCGGCGCGAGCGAGGTCTTCGCAGAAATTCTCTTTCCATCGAACGTACCGCGGCACGTAAACGTATTAACGAGAGCAGTCACCTCGCCATATACGCTCGAGGTTGGCACCGCTGGTCGGTCTGAGAAGGCCCTCGATCTTCGGCTCCTTCTCGTGCAGATCGAGGACGGCAGGTTCCGCCTGTGGTCCGAAGAGATTCAACAATACGTCGTGCCAGTGCTGACGACTGCGTATCGCGCAGACTTATACGGATCAGCTCTCGTGCGATTCTTGGCTGCCCTCGCTGCCGATCGACGCCCCGACCCGGAAGCGTTCTCATGGGGACCGCTTGAATCGATGCCGTTCCGTCCGCGACTTCAGTATGGACGCGCTGTACTTCGGCGGGCCGACTGGATCCTGGACTTTGGCAGCCGTAGCAACGTCCGCGAGCGGCTTGCGGTGCTCGACCAAGCTCGTCGCTCGCGTGGACTTCCATCGCGCGTCCGCCTCGTTGGCGACGATGGTGGCGACGACGTAATCGCAATCGACGTCGATTCGGAGTTCGGCCGAGAACTGCTCATCGACGCGAGCCGGACGAAGTCATATATACGTCTCGAGGAGGACTTCTTCGACGCGACCTGGCTTCGATCCGAAAGTGGAACGCATAGACACGAGTTGGTAATTCCCATACGCTCACGTGCTATTCCGCCGTTGGCAGCCGAGCCAACTAGTAGGCGCATCGTGGAAATTGCCGAGCAACGGGCGTTTGCTCCCGGCTCGGAGTGGATCTACGTACAAATCTTTTGCTCGGTTGATGATGCTGATCGGGTCGTACTTATGGCGGCTTCGATTGCAGAGCGAGTACGCGCCCGTGAAGCGGGAACTCTATGGCACTTCGTTCGCTACCGGGTCACCGGGTATCACATACGCGTGCGATTTAGGACACACGATGATCGTTGTGCATTCCACATGGTGCTAGACGAACTCTCGACGCTCGTGCGCGAAGAGAAAATCTCGGCATTCTCTCTTGTCACATACGAACGTGAGCTCGAGCGATACGCTGCGCTTGGCAGTGCTGACGTCGTCGAGCGGCTGTTCGCCTCCAGCTCAGACGCGGCGGTGTGTTGCCTTCGACAAGCGGCGCATGATGTGACGCGCCTTGAGCTCGCGGTATCGAGTTGTATCGACTTGCTAGAACTCGTTCCGGGCGCAATGCACCTTGAGGCTGTCCTAGGTCGGGCTCCAACCCGACGGCGCCCGGCTACTACATCCGAGCGGGACGCCATTCGGGCTGTATCGCGTCGCCGTAACCTCGCGACAGACGATACTGGCCTCCGAACGGCGGGCGACCCGGCGCGAAGTCCTTCGCCGGAAACGGTGGACGCGCTATGGTCGCTTTGTCACATGCATTTTAACCGGTGCGGTTTGAGCGGCGCTTCCGAGTCGAGCGCAACCCACGTGCTGCGCCATGTACTCGTCAGCATGCTTGCCCGAGCCAATTTGTGCCGTACCAAGTCGCAGTCGAAGTCGCACAAAACGCTAACCGTAGACGACAAACGTTCGGTTGCTCGTTCAGAAGAGGTTGCGTTAGATGTTTGAGGAAGTCGCGGATCAGATAAGAGTCCTTCCACTCCTCGATCGTAACGTCTGTCAGGGATTGATCGATGCAGCCGATCATTTATCGCTGTGGTGCGACGCAATGGTCGACGGCGGACCAGGATCGGGCATTGTCGTCGATCGCCGTGCTCGTAGCGCGGAGCTTATCTCAGAATATTGGCTGCCGGCGCTATTTGATCATGTGCGACCCGCCATCGAAGCGCGTTTTACGAAGCAACTTTCGTCCACGGCGTCTCCGCGCTTCGGCCTTTCCAGCTTGCAGATCATTCGGTACCGTCCCGGCGGACATCATGCAGTACACGCCGATTCGGGTCTGGACGATGGCCGCGGCAGCACTCGTTGGCGACGATACAGCGTCGTTTGCTATCTCAACAACGAATTCGACGGCGGACATACCAGATTTAGTGGGCTCGACATGCGTGTCAAGCCCCCACCGGGACACTGCGTGTTGTTCCCGGCGTCATACTTCCATGCTGGTGAGCCGGTGCTAGCCGGAACAAAGTACATACTTACAACATATCTCGGAGACCCCACGACCATGCCCGAGGACGCGTCTTGATCTTTGAGCTTTCAACAGTTGGAGGTCCGTTCACATGACCATGATGGTGAACAACGGTATGACAAGGAAGGTTCAGGCTCTCGCAATCAGGGGCATGCCTCTCGATATCATCCTGCAGGTTCTAGGCCAGGAAGCTGAGCTAACGTCGGAGTCGCGGGAAACAATCGCAATCGAGTACGATAAGGTTAACCAGCTTCTCCTCGACCGTGAATCAGAGCAAAGCGTAGCGAAAGAGAAGGCGCTTTGGATGATGTCCGTCTACCGAACGCTTGCGAAGCAGCGCGGCCGCCAGCGCGAGATCGATGTTATGGACGGCCCGTTCGACGCACGACGGTTCTTTGACGACTACTACTTTGCGAATAAGCCGGTCCGCGTACGCGGATTTTCGGCGCAGTGGCAGTCGTTCGACCAATGGAAAATTCCCGCACTCGCATCCGCATTTGGCGATGCCGAGATTGAGGTGACGTCGCACCGCGACTGCCGAGCCGACTACGACGAGAAATTTCAGGCGACGCTCGAGAAGATGCCATTCTCTCGTTTTGTGGCGATGCTCGAGTCGTCTCGAGGCGAGGTCACGAACGACTTTTATCTGACCGCGCGCAACCTCGCCTTACGCGGCGTCTTTAAGTCGCTCGTCAGCTCCCTGAAACAGCTTCCTGAAGTCCTCAGTGAGCATCGGAGTGACTACCTGAATCTATGGATTGGGCCCCATGGAACGACCACGAAGCTCCATCATGACCTGACTAACGTATTATTCCTTCAGCTCGCTGGCACTAAAAGACTGCTGTTCCTGCCGCCTTACGAGACGGAGCTCATTCGATTGAAATCCGGCTTGATCAGCGACGTTAATCTTGAGGAACCAGATCTCAGCCGCTATCCGGGACTTGGCGACGCCACAATACTGGCGACGGTGGTTGAGGAAGGTGACGCGCTGCTTATTCCTGTTGGCTGGTGGCACCAGGTGCACTCCCTGTCGGAGAGCGTTTCGCTTACGTTTATCAATTTTAAAGAGTACAACTTCTTTCCCATGGGCAGCTACGGTCATATGCGAGAGAATCGGTGAAACGCCCAACCGTCCTTGGGCTGAATCTTTCACACAACGCCTCTGCCTGCATCGTGGACGGGGTTGAAACGCTCGTGGCCATCCAAGAGGAGCGTTTGACGCGCCGGAAATACGACCGGTTCGCTGGCGCTGGCCCGTCACTGTGCATCCCATATTGCCTGAACGCTGCCGGACTTTCCATCGCCGATCTCGACGGCGTAGCAGTATGCGTGCAGGGCGATGCGAGCTTGCCCGAATTCGACGTGTCGTCCAATCCGGCGTTATCGGGACTTCGCGTCGGCGTTCCCATCCGATATTACGGGCACCATCTCTCGCATGCTATGAGTGCGGCGGCCTGCTCAGGCTACGGCGACGCTGCCGTGATCGTCGCAGATGGGCTCGGGTCGCCTGTAAGGAACCTCGCACTCGACGAGAGTCAGGTCATGGTGGGAGTGGCCGAGGATCGCTGGGAAGCGTTGTCCCTGTATGACTACACCCCTCAAGGACTTCGTCCCCTCTTGAAGGACAGTGCAGCTCCTGCTGGTTGGCTCGTTCCTTCGCCGGACGGCGGAATGCCGAGCTTCGGAAGTCTCGGCGGCATGTACGCCGCAGTGTCGCAATACATTTTTGGCGAAGTGCTTGACGCGGGGAAGGTTATGGGACTGGCGGCGTACGGCGCCTCGACGTTCCCAGCCTCGTCTTTCTACGACTTCGATTGTAATCGTATGATATTCAAGGATGACATACCTCGAAAATTTAAGCGTCGGGAAATTGCGTCGATTACTACGAAAGAGAAGAACCTTGCGACGTCGGTTCAACGGGCGCTCGAACTTGCCTTGCTCGAGTGGATTGCGATTTTGCGTGATCAATCCGACTCAACCCGATTCTGCTTTGCCGGAGGTGTCGCGCTCAACGGTCTTGCCAATGAGCGCATCGTCGCTGCGCGTCGCTTTCGCCAGCACTTCTTCATGCCGGCAGCCGATGATTCCGGAGTAGCGTTAGGTGCAGCTTTCCTTCTGTGCCGCGATCTTGGCGAATGCAAGCCTCGCCGACTTTTAACCGACTCGCTCGGACGGATATACGGTCCGTCCGAGATCCAGCATGCGGTAACAATAGTCGAGGGCCTGACGACTGAGTGGACGCCGGAGTGGGTGGACCGATCGGTCGATGCGTTGATCGCTGGAGAAGTTCTCGGCATCTTTGATGCCGGATCGGAGTTTGGTCCTCGTGCACTCGGGCAACGCAGCATCATCGCTGCGGCCACGGACGCTTCAGCTCGTGAACGAGTGAACTCTCGCGTGAAACATCGAGAGCCGTTCCGGCCGTTCGCGCCTGCGGTGCTTGCAGAGTGCGCGGACGAATGGTTCGACTTCTCGTCAGGGGATACAACGAGTCCCTTCATGCTGCGGGTGGTCAACGCGTTGGAGCAGTGCCGTTCGATCGCTCCGGCAATCGTCCATGTGGACGGAACGGCCCGCGTCCAGACCGTGGACGAATCGCGGCCGATGCTACATCGCATACTTCGCGAGTACGCGAGTCGTACGGGCATTCCTATTTTGCTCAACACGTCGTTTAACGTTGCGGGCGAACCGATCGTCGAGACTCCGGCTGATGCATTGTCCGCGCTACTCGAGACCGACATTGATGCGTGCGTGTTCGCCGGAGCTATCACTCGTCGAGTAGCAACCATCAAGAGCCCACTCGATATGTTTCCCGTGCTCCGAATAAAAGAGTTTGTCGTCGAGGTTAGGTTTCCAGACGTCCTAGCGAGTGCGAAGGCGAGTAAATCGCTACGATTTACGAATGCGACAGAATATGGACCTATTCATTCTACGGCGTCGGCAAACCTATTAGGTTTGCTTGAATGCTGCGACGGCGCCCGCGACGGCTGGGAGATCCTTGAAAGCCTCACCCCGAAGATGCCCGCATTGCATGCGGAAAAGCTGGCAAACCTGCTTTCGAAGCTGCGTCGTCTCGGCGCCATCACGTACAGGTTCCAGCGAGTCGCCGCTTAGCTTCGTTGCGAACTTGAATCTCACAGCAACCTCTTGAACCGAGGAGAAGTCCCTTGTCGATATTGACGAGTTCCGAATCCCTAGCAAAGATCAAGATGCTTTCGCTCTTCACGGTTGGAGAGGTTGCGACGCTGGTCGATCGCGCGGAGAGCCTGAACGCGTGGTGCATTGCGCACACCACCAGTCCCACGAGCAATGAGAACGTCGTCGACAAGAGCCGATGGGACGCGTCGGTTGTCGTCGATGCAAGTCATCCCGAACTGTTCGTCGACATCAAAGTGCGGATCTACAAGGCGTTTCGGAAGTACCTTGATGCAGCGAACGATATTCCGTTGGTCGTAGATGAGGTCGCGATCATGCGCTACGAAGCAGGTGGCCATCTCTGGACCCATGCGGATGCCTCGCCAACGCACGGTCAGCGCCGGCGTGTGAGCGTCGTCTGCTACTTAAATGACGATTACCAAGGCGGAGTAACGTTCTTCACGCAGCTAAACCATGGCTTTAGGGGACACGCGGGTGATGCGCTCATTTTTCCATCGACCTATATCCATCGAAGCAACGTTGTTGAAGCCGGACGAAAATATGTCTTAATCTTCTTCTTGTCGGTCTATGGGAAGATCGCTGCTGGGCAACTTGAGGCTGTCCAAATCGGCACAGGTATTCTTCGTTGATTCGCGTAAGCGAAGAACGCTATGGGCGCGACAGCGACCCGGCAGCCATTGCACGATAGGAGTCTCGATGTCCGTCCTCAGCGCGTCGATCCAAGACGAATTCGACGACCTCGACCTTGATCTGTCCGATCCATTCCTCGCGGCGGATCCTATGGAAATCATGGCGATGCCGCCGATTCCGCAGCCAACGCCGTCTCCTCAACTGCAGCCGAACCCGGATTACCGGCCCGAAGTAGTCAGCCAGTAAGCCAACGCCGAGGCGGTCGTCCCAAGTGACCGCCGCCTCGGCTTCGGGTTCCTTGGTGTCGAAGCAAGCAAGTGAATTTAGGTCCCGACGCCCCCCTTGCCGAAGTGATATACGTATTTTAGAATGAAGCGCTGCAGCGTCACAAACGCGCCTGGGCTTCCGTATTCCAAGAACAGTTGACTCTGATTTGCGAACCGTTGATGGTATGATAGCGCGAGGTTCGTTCCGGGCAAGGAGAAGCCACCCGTTCCATTGATCTGCCGCAGACTAAGCGCGAGTTCTCCCTCGTTGCCGAACGCTCGTGTGATCGCAGCGCGTCGAAGCCACTGCGAGTCGAGAGAGCCGATCGAAGGCCGCTCGATTGTGCCGGCGTACTCAATCGTCGCGCTGATGCCGTTGCTGAGAGCGCGCGTAGTCGTTAGATCGAGTTGTTGTGTGAATGCGCCGGCATATCCGTTGGTGGCATCGTCGCATGGGAGCGGATGCACGATCGTAATTGGGCAAGCGACCGCAAACGGTCCGGTAGCGTAGCTAGCGCTTGAGGACGACGGTGTGCCGTTGCGATATGTGATCGTTGCACTATCTGCGTTGAAGGGGACATACTGCGTACGGGTGTAAGCCGGGAAAGATGTTCCGTACGTCCTAAGTTCGCTCGCATTCGCCCCTAAAGTAACGGCGATCAGGTCATTGAACGTTAGAGTGCCATACTCGAACGTGTCGGCTTCATGAGCGGCTCCGCTGCGATCAACGTATCGATCGGCCACGAGGCCGAGCTGATACGATTTAATGTTGCTATGTCCGGACCCAACCCCATTGTACTGCACGTACGCCTGGGGACCGCGTATGTCGTTGATGTATGTGTAGCCATCGAGCGGAGCCGCTTGGGGGCCCACATCATGGTAGAACAGGCCCGACTGAATCTTTCCATAATTGTAAAGCTGGCCAACGAAGAGCTGACGGGCAAGGGTAACGCTACTGACCTGCGTCCCTGTCTCCTGCTGATACGAAATTAGAGGCTGCAGCCCGTCCCGAAAGTCCTTATACGTGGCGCCAATACCAACGCTCTTATCGACGACTCCGGGATGATGGGCATCCACGCCCTGTGCGTAAACGCCCAAGCTACCGTCCGACTTGCTGTATCCGTATCCGAAAGCTTGGTCGTCGTAGCCGTCACCGTTTGCCTGCAGTAAGCCAATGGAATTATGACCAGCCGTACCCTCTACTTTCAAGCCGCTGTCGAGCACGCTTAGGGACGGAGTATAGAACATTTGGTTCGGTGCACCATTAACGCTGAAATTTGGCAGCGTTGTCAGAAAGCCGCCGCCTTCCGCGAAGAACGGACGGTACTCGGAATAATTCCTTGCGAACTCTTGAGGCGCGATCGTTGTTTGGTCCGTCTCAACGTTAGAGAAATCTGGGCCGAGCGCCCCGACTAGAGAAAGGCTTCGAGTGAACGGGATGGTGGCGTCAAGTCCAAAATTGCGAGTAGCTTGGGTGGTGAACGAAAGCGGCGTGGTTTCAAAGCTACGACTATTTTCGCCTGCGCTCTCGAGGGCGTACACATCCGCGTATGGGGGCGGTGCCTTCGCGACGTTCCGAAGGCGCACATCGACGAGACGAGGCCAATGGTTGGCATCGCAGTATAGTACCGGATTTTGCGAAGCGAGAAGGCACAACGCGTTGGCTGAAGGGTCGTACGCCCATGTGAGAAGATCGCCCGTCGCCGCTATCCTGCGTGTGAAATTAATTCTCCAAGTTTGCGTAGCGGTCGCTGCGACGCGCATGTCGGCAAGGGGAATAGTCATTGTCACGACGTAGCCGTCGCTTATGATACGGCCCGATGCGGACCATGACGGCTGGTAACGCGCGGATTCCGTCGATGATTCGTATCGAACGCCGGTCGGCGTTGACGTGAATGCGTAGACGCGTCGTCCGTCGCCACTCGTGTCGATGGCAACCGTTACTTCATCATCGAGTCCAAAGCCAACGTCGTTAACTGTTTGAGTTGCTGTTATCGGAATTCCCTTTTGGTGAGACAAGAATGCGACGTAGACATTTTTGTCGTCGTAAAGTAACTTCGCGACGGTGTCGACCATCGCAGGGCGCAAGGTCGTGAAGTCCTCGAATTTGTCGAAAGTCGGCGCTGTCGACCACGGGGAGGCATTCAAGTCAAGCACGTCACCCGGCGTTACGGCGGTCTTTGTGGCCCTGATCTCGGCGGTAAGCGGCGTTGAAGCGGTAACCGGCGTTGACGGCAAAAGCACTAGGGCTGCGGCGACTAGCGTGATTATATGAGAAGAGGCTACTGGCTCTGGGCGACGTCTGATAATCACAGTGCTGTCGCTGTGGCAAAGCCGGTTAGCTGAGCAAATCCACGGGCAAACAGAGCTCGTGGAAATACCGATTGTACGAGCATGACATTGCTGGACCAGACGGCAACGCCGTCCGTCACAGGAACTAATCCTTGATCGCGCGCGGCGGGCGAGAAATTTATTGCGTTGTCGTCGTCTCGGATGCCGATTTGCCAAGTCGCGGAATAAGACGCTTGGTCATGCGGGCTGCGACAAACGCGGTCGATCAGGGCAACGTCCCCAGGAGCGAGCACTCGTAACCGGCCGTCAGTCGCCATGAGGAAACCGCGTGCGGCGAGCATGCCTGGCCCGAAGTCGTCGATGCAGCAATTGTGCCTTGAGCATTTCGTACGCATGGCTGAAGAATTGGCGCGCGCGAAGAGTTCGACCTCGATCGTCGAGGAGCTGGAGCGACGATGTCGGCGGCAGCGGCGCCGCTGGCGACGCGGAGCGGGATGGTAACGGCGGCGAGCTTTTGACCCCGTAGCGGCATCGATAATTTGACCCCGCCTGGGATGTTAATTGGCTCTGGCCGAGGGGGGGCCCCTTCTTTCGCGTCCGCAAACGGTGGCTCTCGCCGTCGAGTTCGAAGATGATTCCGTGATGAATGAGCCGATCTAACGATGGCGCTTGCCGCCATAGCGTCGGGGAAGACTTGGATCCAGTCGGGAAACGCTAAGTTCGTCGTGATGCCGACGCTGCTGCCGGTCTCGACGATGACCTTGACGCGGTCGGCGTAGCATTCGACGATGGCATCGCGATGGCCGTACGCCGTCGGCACGGAATAGCGGTTTTGTCTTATGCGTCGCCTTAGCGAACTTTTTGATGCGCATACTTGCGGATGCACGGCGATGGCAGGATGATCGAACTGACCGCTCATTGATTAAATTGTAGCACAAATCAACCGGCGAAACCGCGAAAGGCTCCTAGTGCTCACTTTCGTAGTTCCGCGTAGGAATGGGTTGGTTTAGCATTATGAACGGTTGCTTTGCGCCACTCAAAGGGGGCGGCGTCGACGTTGTAGATCTTGACGAAACGATCGATGGCGTCTCGCACTTGGTCAGGCGAAGTGAAGCTTACGCCTTTCAACGCTCTGCGACTGAGGATGCTGAACCAACATTCAACCTGGTTGAGCCATGACGAGTAGGTGGGCGTAAAGTGGAAGTGGACGTTTGGGTGGCGTTCCAACCAGCGATCGTACTTGGGTTTGTGTGTGTTGAGGTTGTCGAGGATAACGTGAATCTCGCGGCCGGCGTATTCGGCGATGACCTGGTTCATGAAGTCCAGGAATTCTCGCCGACGGCGACGCCGATAGTGCCCCGTCTTCACGAGACCCGTTACGACGTTGAGCGCCGCAAAGAGGGTCGTCGTCCCGTGACGCTTGTAGCAGTGTGAGAACCCCGTGAGCGCTTTGCCGTTGGGCAGTCGAATCCAGCCCTGCGCGCGTTCAAGAGCCTGGATCGATGGCTTTTCGTCAACGCTCAAAACAACCGCGTTCTCGGGTGGACGAAGATAGAGCCCAACGACATCGGCAGCCTTCTCGGCAAATTGCGGATCAGTCGAGATGCACCAACTGCGTCGACGTTGCAACGCAATGTTGCGGTGACGAAGAACGCGCCAGACATGGGCGGCACTGACGTCCTCGAGTGCCGCGGCGAGCAGATCGCCGGTCCAGGTCGCGAACCCCTCAGGCGGCGATGTATCGAGCATCGCCAGAATTCGCGTCTCTACGTCGGCTTCATATTTTCGCGGCGGTCCTGGTCGCGCGGCATCGCGCAAACCGCCAAGCCGAGCCTTCGCGAAACGAGAGCGCCATTTACTCACCGTCGCTTCGCGTGTTCCCAATTCCGTCGCTATCTGCTGATTCGTTTTACCGGCGTCAGCCGCGATGACAATCGCCGCACGGTCCACCAAGCGTTGTTCGGAAGAACTCGCCCGAACGATGCGCCGCAGTTCGCGGCGCTCCTCGTCCGTCATGGTAATCATCGTAGCGATGCGACTCATGGTTTATTATAGCATAAATACGGTTATTTGTGTCACTAAGCACTAGCAGGGTGCGGATTTAAGCGCGGAAGGCGCCGAAGATTCCTTATTTGATGCACGCCTTGGGCTTCGTCCCTGTCCCAGATTGTCGATTTTATCATCGTTTTGGGCGTCTTTGCTCATTTCAGGACACACTGATCCCGTCTTCATGCGGATACGGGAATGAGCTTGCGCATGCGCACGAGGTTAAACGCTGCGAGCGCAAAGGTGAAGAGGGCGCCGACATGACCCAATCCGCGAACTTTGACTTTGCGGATTCCGCCGACAACCTTCTCCCATCCGAAGA
>JAABUQ010006236.1_pt1 | contig 18244 bp, 20 predicted proteins | sample 5560001 | NCBI WGS metagenome assembly JAABUQ01 (sample SAMN10711888, study PRJNA513371) | rock metagenome | isolation source: Antarctica rocks | place: Antarctica: Victoria Land, Finger Mt nord | collected 2015-12-18
TTCTCAGTTTCTATGGCTTGTTCAATGAGCGGGTTCATGCCGCTATTGTCGGTGGCAGAACCTGGAAACTCAACCCGCTACTTTTGAAATAGATTGTTATGATCCCTTCCGAACAGGCTGCGCCTCCGATCCTTGAACTGGACAGCCTCTGCAAGCAGTACCCGTCGAAAGACGGTCCGCTCTCGGTGCTGGAGCCGACCTCACTGACTGTCGGCGTTACCGAGCTGGTGTCTATTGTCGGTCCGTCCGGCTGCGGCAAGTCTACCCTGCTGCACATTGTCGGCGGGCTGGTGCCCCCGACAAGCGGGTCAGTACTTTTAGATGGCCGGGAAGTCTTTGAGGCCGGGGCCGAGCGCGGCATGGTGTTCCAGGCCTACACGCTGTTTCCGTGGCTGACCGTGCGGCAGAATGTCGAGTTCGGACCGAAGCAGCGCGGGATGAAGAAAAAAGAGCGCAAAGAAGTCGCCGAGCATTTTTTAGACGCCGTCGGTCTGACAGATTTCCGGGACCACTTTCCAAAGCAGCTTTCCGGCGGGATGCGTCAGCGGGTCGCTATTGCCCGCGCCCTGGCAAACTCGCCGCGCATTCTGCTGATGGACGAGCCGTTCGGGGCGCTGGACGCCCAAACCCGCTCGGTGATGCAGGAGCTGCTGCTGGACATTCGCCGCACGGAGCGCACGACCACGCTCTTTATCACGCATGACATTGACGAGGCGGTCTTTCTAAGCGACCGCATCTTTGTGATGACAGCCCGGCCCGGACGCCTCAAAGCGGAGATCGTCCTCCCGTTCGGCCCCGACCGTGACCCTTCGCTCCGCACCTCGCCCGAGTTTTATCAACGACACGCCGAGGTCTACGAACTGCTGACCGCCGAGCGCCACGCCGTCGCAGAAAGCGAACTCCGCAGGAAGCACCTCTAGCGGCTGCCCTCGCCAAGCCATTCCAGCGCCTGCTGCCGGTGGTAGCCGTCGTGGAAGGCAATCAGCGCGGCCTGGGCTTCGATTGTAATTAGGCCCAGCTCGGTGTGATTGGCGCTTCTTGCCCACTGCTCCGGCGACAGCGCCCGCAGAAAAGCCACTGTCTTGGCCCGGCCTGCCTGGTAACGCGCTAGGCTTTCCATCGGATCGGAATGGGCGTAGTCGTTGTCTCGGGCGACTTGCCCTTCATCCAGCCCTTGCAGCAGGGCATTGTCATAGTCGCGGGTTTGGACGAGGCGACCCAGCAAAATCGCTTCCCAATCGGCGAGATGGGCGGCGACTTCGCGCAGGGTGAATCGCTCCGGGTCGGGCCGTTTGTCCCAACCACTGCCCGCGACGCCTTCCAGCAGCTTTGCCAGAACGTCCGGGGCGGACTCTAAATCAATCAGCAAGTAGTGGTGCAGTTTTTCGGGAAGCATCGGCGTTTCTCCTAGTTGTTGATAAAGACAGGCGGCTTATCCGGCGGGTCGGCGGCAGACGTCTCTAATGTCGCCAGCCGGGCGTAAATCTCGCCCATCTCCTGGTCGCCAAGCTGCTCCGCGCAGCCGGCGACGGTGCGCCGTCCCTGCTCGGCCAGCACCCGGCAGGCACTCGGGTCGGACACGGTAGCCGCAATGTCGCTCAGCGCCCGCAGCATTCGCAGGTTGACCGCGACATCGGACTTGGCGTACAGCCGGATCTGCTCAAACGCCGACTCCACCAGCCGGTCAAAGCCGAGCCAGGGGATATACACACGCACGGTTCCCGGCGGATTATACAGCAGAGACGGCAGCGGCTCCCGCGAGGCGAACCGAATCAAGATGCGAGAAAGCTGGTCCACGCAGCTAATCGCCGTGCTGGGGTCATTGACCGCCGGCGAGATGGCCTTGAGCGCGATGTCGACAATCTGAAGGATGCCGTACTCCACATCCTGCTGCAAGGTCCGGGTCGGGCCGATGTCAAAAGTCCCGCGCAGATCGGCGACGGCGGTGTGAGAGAGCTTGTGGCCTTTGGAAACCGTCATCAAAGGAACGCCGGCCGGGACAAAGTGGCCGACGCGCCGCAAAACGCGCACAGTCAGGCCGAGGCTCCGCGCCACGGAAACCAGCCGCAGGGTATTGATATAGCGGACATAGCCGGACACTTCGCTCAGGATCGGCACTTCGCGCGGGTCTTCTTCGAGCCAGGCATTGAGGGGCAGGATACGGCTTTCGCGCAGGGGGTGGGGCATGATCTCGTCAATCACGCCTTCGGTCTCCGAAGCAATTCTATCCACAATATAGTTAACGCTGACCGCCTGCGAGATATGGTGGATAAAGTACAGCAGGCACGCGATGCACAGCAGCGCCAGCAGCATCGCGCCCAGCACGGTCGCCACCGGCGCAAAGGGGCGCGGCAGGGAGCGGGCCGCTGGCATTGCCGCCACGCAGTAGGCGAAAGTCCCAAGAAAGATGCCGAGCGTCTGCTGGGTCACGCGGTCCGACGAAAACGACACGATGATGCGCGGCGAGAACTGCATGGACGCCAGCGTCAGCGTCATCAGCAGGATGGCAAAGACGATGGACACAACCGTCATCATCGCCGTCGCGATGCTGCCGAGAATGGTCTGCGAGACCTGCGGATCGGTATGGGACGGAAACAAAACGTGCGGCACCCAGGCGCTGAGAACAGGGAAAGCTTCCTCCAGTGACGAAAAAACTGCCCCCATCACCCCCAGCGTCACGGCGATAATCAGTGGGCGGACCAAAAAGCCGCCGCGCAGATTGTAGCCGACCTGCTCCACCAGCAGCGCCTGCCGGGTGTTTAAAAACGGCAAGTGATCATTCTCCCCACAAATTTTGTACGTCCAGCCATAGGTGAATTATAGCATACAAATCAACGAGGAATGGGGCGGCGGCCATGCTAAACTAGGAACCATGACATGTATGTCATGGCCCGAACTCATAGCTTTCGCACTCCGTACCTCAAGCCGGCGCTCCGCCGGAGGACCAGCGCCATGACGCGGGCGGCAGACGCGCCGTAAACCGGCTTCGGCTGGTAGTTGTTTCGCAGAACGCCCGCCGGGTTCCGCGCCTCGCTGGAAGTCGTGACGCAGGGAACAACAGAGGCTCCGGCAGGGGTTATCCTGCCGTTTTGGGCGCGAAACTTTAACCGCAGAATGACGGTCTTGGGGCTGCGAGCGAGGGAGTTCCCGCCAAACGCAAAGTTGCCGAGGCTGTACGCGATCGTTTTGCCTTTGTAGCGTTCGATGCCCTGCAAAACATGCGGATGATGCCCGACCACGGCGTCCGCTCCGGCATCAATAAACTGCCGGCCCAGCGCCTGCTGCCACCGGAAGGGAACGGCGGCAAGCTCACTGCCCCAGTGCATCACGACAATGACAATGTTGCCCGGCTTCTTGTAGTGCTTGATTTCGCGCAGCACCCGTGCCGGCGCTCCGTCAATCCGGGTCGTGTTCTCGCCGACCACCGTGCAGTCTCCAATAATCACGGTCTGGATGCCCCGCAGTGTGGTGACATACGGCGTGTTCTGGTAGAAGACCGGAACCTGGGCGTTTCGGAAGTTCCTGAGAGTGTCGCTGAACCCCGCTTGCAGATAATCCATCGAGTGGTTGTTGGACAGCCCGACCGCTTCCACCGACCCTGCTGGGAAAATCGAAGCGTACCGAGCGGGTCCCTTGAACTTCCACTGCTTGTTTGCGGTCCTGGAAGCATCGGTCAGAGTACACTCAAAGTTTACGACCGTCAAGTCGTCGTGCAGGAACCACGGCTTGACCAGATGAAACGGGTAATCTTTCTGGCCCGAACGCTGGTAGACCGCCGGAAAACGAATCCCGCCGCTGTCGCCGTTGACCGAGCCGAAGGTGCAGTCGCCGGCGAATGACAGCACAACCTCGCGCGTTTGCCCAGCGGCCTGAACCGGCGGCATCAGCAGCCAGACCATCAGCAGAAAAACGGCGAGTGTCCGGCAAGTTTTAGTCATGTCAGCTCACGCGCTGGATGCGCGGCAGGCCGCGGCGGAGGGTGAGGATGGTCAGCTCGGGGCGGGTCAAAAAGCGCAGGGCGAGGCCGCTGATGCCGATGCCGCGGGTGACGTAAAGCTGGGTGCGGCCGGGGCGGATGCCGATGACACGGCGCAGGCGGCGGCGGCTGTAGTAGCCGTCGCTCATGCGGCGGCCCAGCATGGAATGGGTATACAGCGGGCCGTACCACGGCAGGCGCACCTGGCCGCCGTGGGTATGCCCGGATAGCACCACATCTACGCCGCGCAGCACGGCGTCGGCGACAGAGTCGGGAGAGTGCATTAAAAGAAGTGTGAAGAGGTCGCCCGGCGCGTCTTTCAGGGCCGCCGCCGTGTCGTCTTTGTCGTTGACGGGATCGTCCACGCCTGCCAGGACAATCTGAGCATCGCCGCGCGAGAGCAGGACATGCTGGTTCATCAGAGGCGTAATGCCGCTTGCGGCAAGCGTCCGGGAAAACGCATAGGGCCGAACGCCGTTTTTGTGCTCGGAGTTGCCGAAGATGGCATACACGCCGTCTTTCGCCTGAAACGACTGAGCCAAATCAAGAAACGGCGCGATGCCGGCAGGCGTGTGAACCAGATCGCCGGTAACGGCGACTAAATCCGCTGCCGGCAGCTTTTCCAGCAACGCTTTCAGCAGCCGCTCGCGCCGCCCCATCTGGCGCATGTGCAGATCAGAAATTTGGTAAATCGTGTAGCCGTCAAAGGCTTCCGGCAGGCGTGGGGCGAACAAGTCTAAATGCACGGTTTCAATGGCATACGGCTCGATCCCGGCAGCATACACAAGCAGTCCTGCACCCGCGCCGCCGGTCAGCAGCCCCAGCCCCCGCAGCAGTCGGTTCATACTGCGGAGGCTTTCTGCGTACTTTCGGCAAGTCCTGGCTTCGGCGCTGCCGTCTCAGGCTTATGCGCGGCGCAGACCACGGACACGCCAAACGGCAGGTTCCAGGACCGGACCAGCCGCGTTTCCCACTGAGATAGTGACAGCAGCGCCTGGTTGACCGGCCCGGAGAAGTTCACGAGATTGGCCTTCTTTTCGCCGCCTGCCTGGCCCCGAGAGAACAGCTTGCGAGAGAACAGATTGCTGATCTGGCGGTATACCCAGATCGGCGCGAACAGGGTCGTGACCGTGTACGACAGCTTATCTACGTGCAGCCCGACGCGCTGGAAGACATCTTTCAGGTGCGGCGTCGTGTAGCGGCGGAAATGGTGCAGGGCCACATCATGCTCGCTCCACAGCGACGAAAACGCCGGCACCGTCACCAGCAGCCGCCCGCCGGGCTTCAGCACACGGAAAATCTCGCTGGACGCGGCCTTGTCGTCATCAATATGCTCGATGATGTCCATGGCCGTGACCACGTCAAATGAGCTGTCCGCGAACGGCAGACGCCGGACATCCGCACGGGCAAGATCGGCGGGAGCGCCGCGCGTGACGCAGAACTGAAGCGCTTCCGGCGAAAAGTCTGCGCCGATCACGTCGCCGAATGGTTTCAGCTCGTCGAGCATCGCCCCGGTGCCGCAGCCGATGTCAAGAATCCGAAGCTGCCCGGTGCGGGGATAGTACGTTTCCAGCAGCGTGGTAATGAGATGCCGCCGGGCGACAAACCACCAGTAGCGGTCTTCAAAGCGGTACATCCGCTCATATTCTTCATGTTTCATATCTTGGAGAAATTAGACTTTAGAGAAATTAGACTTTAGGATAAACAGACGCAGCCGATGAGGGGACAGAGTGAAGGTGCCGGTGCATCCAGCGAATGCGCGACAGGTCCGCCAGCATTTTCAGGCCATCGCGGACCATGCTGACTTTGGAGCCGTCTTTATGAGACCAGCGGATCGGCACTTCGGCGATGGCGTAGCCCAGACGCCGGGCGACAAACAGCGCCTCGCTGTCAAACGCGAACCCGTCTACGCGGCAATTCGAAAAAACCGCTTCCGCCGCTTCCGCCGTCCAAATCTTAAAGCCGCACTGGGTATCTTTGATGCCCGGCACGGCCAGAAGCTGCACGGCGGCGTTGAAGCCGCGCCCAAGCTGCTCCCGATACCAGGGCTGATGCACCAGCAGATTGGAGTTCTTCAAGGGCCGTGACCCAATTCCAATTGGCGCAGGCTGAGCTTGCATCGCCGCCAGCACCACTTCGTATTCTTCCGCCGGGGTCGCAAGGTCGGCGTCGCAGAACAGCCGCATCCGGCCCTGCGCCCGGAGCATCCCGTAGCGCACCGCGTATCCCTTGCCCCGGTTGCCGCCGTAGCTTAAACACTGCACATCTACTTCAGGACGCGAGGCCGCAAACTCTTCCACCACTGCCGCCGTGCCATCCGTGCTGCCGTCGTCTACTACCAGCACTTCAAATGCCTCTCCCAGCGCTTCTTTGTGTGCCGCGAAATAGTCCACGGTGGCGCTGAGTGTCAGCGGCAGCCGCGCCGCTTCATTAAAAGCGGGTATAATGACGGAGACGAACATTACCGTCCATTATGGGCCGCACACAGCCCGAAAGTCAAGCGAAGGTCTGCCGGCGGCATGGGCCGAGAAAGAGAAAATCCTTGAAAAACTTCTGCGTATGCGCTGTTTACGTTTTGCTTTGCTTCTCCTGCATTGGGGCAGCGGCTCCGGCGTTGGCCCAAGCCGCTCCTGCATCTATCATCGGCCCGGCGGTAGAGCGGGACGGTGTGCGCTTTGAGACTTGGCTGGAATCGCCAAAAATCGTTATTCCCGACAAGGAAATGAACCGTAAGAAGTACGTCGCGGTGACACTGTTCGGCTTGCGGGTCACGAACCTGACTCAAACTCCGCTTCGTATCAATCCCTATTGCTTGAGTCTGACGCTGATTGGGCCGGATGGTAAAGAAATCTTTCCCAATCCTCTTGTCATTCATGGCTACATACGGCAGCCACAAGAGGAAGATTATCCTTTGCTTCAGCCGGGCCAAAGCCAGATTTTGCCAAAATCTACTGATTTCTTCTGGCGCGACGGCCATTTATGTCTAGCCTGGCCCTCCGACATAAACGGTCATCCTTTTATTTACGAAGGCGCGAGGTTATCTCATCATGTGAATGATTTGTTATCTTCTCCTCATGCTGGTTTGGCCGCCGGCACATATCAGTTTTTAATGCGGTACACGATGCCGACGCAAGACGTGCAGCTTTACGATGACCATACAGATAAGATTGTTAAAACGCTGAACGGCTTTTGGACGGGCAATCTGACAACGCCGCCGCTGACGTTCCAACTTGTTACGCACCCGGACTAGCCGCTGAAAGCTGCTTGAGACGGCTGACGGCACGAAGCAGGCGGCAGGCGTAGTAGCCGCGCTCGCCATAAGCGTGGGCGGCGGCGGTGAGCGTTCCCGCTGCCAAATCTGACTGTTGGGCAGGCGTGAACTGCGCGTCTAAGTCGCGCTGAATGGCCGCGAGAACCCGCGCTTGGACCGCGCTGCCGAGCGGCACTAAATGGCCGTCGGCATACAGCCGGCCTTGCGCGAGGCTGCCGCGCTTGTAGTTGAACAGCACGCCGTCTCCCAAGCCGTGCAGGTCCGCAAGCGCCAGAGTCAGCGTGCCGTCGTCCCGCAGCTCGCCGACGTGAACCACAGTAAGCGGGTTGCGGAGGCGGCTCACGTCAGGAGCGGCAGCCAAAGCCGCCGTAGTACCAATAAGAACGCCCAGCACGGCAATCAGCAGCGCGGCGGCGAAACAATGACTTCGCATGAAAACTCCCCTAATCGAGTATAGCACACCCGGTACACTGCTTTGCCCGGTGGGTATAATTTAGAAAGAGAAAAAGAGCGAGGTAACACGATGGCTTTGAACGGACGAACGGTGATGCTGGCGCTAGCGGAGAACGATGCGGTGAAGCGGACACTGGTTCAGAACGGAATGTCTAAAGGCATGGTCCAGCGCTTTGTCGCAGGCGAGACTTTAGACGATGCCCTGGCGGCGGCGCGGCGGCTGCAAGCGCAGAACATCAACACGGCGCTGGACCTGCTGGGCGAGAATGTCGGAACCGAAGAAGAAGCGTCGGCGTCCGCCGATGCCTACATCGGCGTTCTGACCGCACTGTCGGAAGCCAAGCTGCCCGCGCCGTATATCAGCATCAAGCTGACGGCGCTCGGCTTAGACTTGGGCGATGAGTTAGCAGCGGCAAATTTGATGCGCATTTTGACGGCGGCGGCGGCGCACCCTGAAGCCTTTGTGCGGGTGGACATGGAAGGCTCGGCGTACACGCAGCGGACACTCGGCATCGTGCGGGCCGCGCACCGGGACTTCGGCAATGTCGGGACCGTGCTGCAATCGTACCTGCGCCGCACCGATGACGACTTGGCCCAGATGAACAGCGACGGCATCTCCGTGCGTTTAGTCAAAGGCGCGTACGCCGAGCCGGCTGGCGTCGCGTACCCGGACAAGGCCGACGTGGACGCAGCGTATGTCCGCCAGATGAAGGAGCTTTTGATGCACGGCTACCACCCGGCGATTGCCTCTCAGGACGAGAACATTCTGCGCGAGACCAAGCGCTTTGTCCGGGAGCAGCGCATTGAGAACACCCAGTTTGAGTTCCAGATGCTGCTCGGTATCCGGCGCGACTTGCAGGAATCGCTGGCCGCCGAGGGCTACTTCGTCCGCGCCTACGTCCCCTTCGGCGTCTCCTGGTATCCCTACTTCATGCGGCGTCTCGCGGAGCGCCCTGCCAACATCGGGTTTATTCTAAAGAACCTGGTGAAGTAGGAACCCCTCCCGCTCGTTCCTCGCTCCCTCCCCTGTTAGGGAAGGGCCAGCCACCAGAGGACGCATAATTTCCACCTCTTCGTCCTCCCTAACAGGGAGGACCCCTGCGAAGTAACTTGTTACGAAGCAAGGAGGTGGGTTCTGGAGACTTTTATGAACACCGCCGACTACGCTGACAATTGGGACAGCCTGCCGCCGGTGGTGCAGGAAGCGCTAACGCCGATTATTCTGCGCTTCGAGGAAGCCGCTGACCTGCTGTTTGACCGGCGCTTGAACCTGTCGTTTGAAGCCGCCGTCAAAGAACTCAGCATCCCCGGCCTCGTTGCCCTGACTAACGGCCTCCGCGAGTTGCGGGATTTGCTTATTGTGCATGTCACCGTCGAAGACGCCGCCGAAGGGCGTCTGCTCTTTGACGGCGTCCTGCCGCTGACGGCCTACGACCTGCCGCTCTACGCGCCGCCGGTCTATCTATCCCAGCTCGCACAGTCTATGGACAGCCAGAACGTGCGCGTCTGGAAAGAGGCTACGGCAGGAGAGATTGTGGATGCGCTTCTTGTGATGGCCCGCTATGTGCGTCCAGACATTGAGACAGCACGGGTGCTGATCGCCGCCCTGCACGACATGACGTACTTGTACCCGGAGACACTGGTGCAGGTAAGCGCGGCGTCAATGCAGAACAACGCGCCCAATGCCGCGCATATCGCGGGACTCGCGGCGCAAATGTCGCAGCATCATGCTGCTCCGAGGTAACATCATAGCCTATCTCTTCTTATCACTGCGCGGCTTTGCCGTGCTTCTACTCGCCGTTTCTCCTGCCCTTGTTCATGCGACGGTACGGCCCGTTCCGTCTGCGGCCTATCCCACTATTCAATCCGGCATAGATGCTGCTGCAAACGGCGATACTGACTTGGGCACACTTCAATACCCCACTTTGCTACCTACTGCGCCATTCTCCGGTGCCAGTCGCATTCGTGAGGTAGATGCCACGCACGTCCCTAGTGACGTATCGGTGAATAATGATGGCCTGTACTATGCTCATACCATTCCTCTGACCTACGCCACCCCGGACTTTATCCTAGACAAACTCAATCTTTATGTCCCGGATACCGAAAGTTTGATCCTGAAGCAAGGTGAAATTGCCCATAATGGCGTCAAAATAGAAGGCATCGCGTCAATCATACCGGAGCGCTACGACAACAGTCTCTTGATGTTCGCCACCAACAACGGCTTTGAGGCAATGAAGGCTCTCATCAAGAGCCTGGATAATCCATCTGCTGTCAAAGCTGCTCTGCGAGGGCGGTTTATCCCGCGACTGCGTGTTGTCTTAACGCTGCTAGGCGGCCCAATTTCAGCCCGACCGGTCAGAATGGCAAGTCCGACCCAACCGAGCGGCAAGAGGGTTCCAATATATCTTCAGCCCTGGGGACAGGCTTTTCCAATTCTGCTGCGTGTGACGAACTCGTCGACTGTCCTGCAATCGTTCACTGCGTATGGCTGTAGCTGGATAGAGAACTGGCAGGCGCGGGTCGTAGGGCGACACAGCAAGGATGAAGTGCGTGTCGGAGAACCAGTTATCTGCGCCTGGAATCCGCTTCAAACCATCACACTGAAGCCGGGCGAGAGCTACCGAAAACAGACCATTGTGAGCATCCATGCGCGGGGCAAGTATCGCGTTCGTATCCAGGTCGGATTTGTTCGCAGCCCTGCGGCGTCCGGACCAATTTCCGGTCAGCCCAATCGCATTTTCTGGAGCAACAAGGTGACGGCTCCCATCACAGAAGCCTATGGGAGATAGGATGCTCACAAAGCGCTCAAATCTGTCCATAACGCCATCATTTCGACGAGGAGACAATCCGTTGAACTTCCGACTACTTTGCTTCACGACTGGCACAATGGCCCTGCTGATGCTTGGCGTCTCTGCCCTAGCCCGCGCCACCATCCTCAGCGTCGCCCAAGATGGCAGCGGGCAGTACGCCAAAATCCAATCTGCTATTGATGCCGCGTCGAACGGCGACACCGTGCTCGTCGCTGACGGCACTTATTCCGGCCCCGGCAACCGGGACATCGACTTCCACGGCAAAAGCCTTGTCGTCAAGTCAGCGCATGGCCCGGCTAAGACGATTATGGACTGCGGCGGCTACAAGTCGAAGGACGGCTCCGGCAACCATCGCGGGTTCTTCCTGCACAGCGGCGAAAAGAAGGCTACGATCAGCGGCTTCACGATCAAGAACGGCTGCGAGATTGACTTTCCCGACCCCGTGTCGCCGAATACCGGCAATGTATCGCCAGGTTTTGATAGAGGCGGGGGCGTCGAGTTCAGCGACTTTCTCAGCGGCGATCCTTTTGGCACGCTCTTACTTTCCGACTGCATTATTTCCGGGAACACTGCTACCTACGGAGGAGGCGTCTACAATAACAACGAATGGAATCAAAACGGCTATGGAAAGCACGGCGGCACAATTACCCTGACCTACTGCACCATTTCCGGGAACACGGCTTTGTTTGATGAGGGAAGTAATCAGAGCGAGGGCGGAGGCATCTACAACAGGAACGCAAACGGCGGCGAGATTACGTTGACCGATTGCACGATCTCAGAGAACATCGCCTCGGCACCTTCCGCTTCGGGTTCGACCGGCGGCGGCGTCTGCAACTATAACTTCAACGATCAAACCAGCGGGGACAAAAATGTTATTGAGGGCGGAACGATTACGCTTACCAATTGCACGATCTCAAAAAACCACGTTTTTGGAGAGAGCGGCGGCGGTGGGGGCATTGAGAATGTCAATCTTGTCGCTCTCGGTAAAATCGCGCTCATGAACTGTGCCATCTTTGGAAATACTGCCGCCGGGTATGGAGGCGGTATCTACAACGGCAGCGCCACCGGCGGTAACGGAGGGATGGTGACACTCACCCAATGCACAGTCAGTCACAACGCCGCCTTGCGAGGAGGAAGCGGCATGTACGACAGCTACTTTCTCCATAGTGGCAGCGTATTTACACTCACTCACTGCATATTTTTTGGGGACAAGAACGACGAAATCGCAAATGACTATGCAGATACGGCGGGCGACTACAAATTTTTGTACGCTTTAGGCGTCAAAGACGAAACCATAAAGCACATACCCACCCTGCCGATAAAGATCAGCGTTACTTCCAGCGACATTCAGGGCGGATTTACAGGCGTTGGCAATATCAACGCCGACCCGCTCTTTGCCGACGCTGCGGCAGACGACTTCCACCTGAAGCCGAGTTCCCTGTGCCTCGGCATGGGAGCGTATGGGGCGAGCAAGCCATGACACGGAAAAAGCCCCGGTCTCAGAGTGAGACCGGGGCTTTCTAGGTTGTGATTAGCGTCCGCGACGAGAAGGCATGGACCGGCGTCCACCGGACTGTGCGCCGCCGTCCCAGCCGCCGCCGTAGGTGCGGCCGCTGCCCTGGGAGCGGCGCATCTGCTGGCGGGCACCCTGGCGGTTCTCGTTCGGGTCCACCGGGTTCGGGTCAAGGCGCTGGCCGACCAGCTTCTCAATCGCGCGAAGCTGAGGCGTGTCGCCGTGGGTTACGAACGTCAGCGCTTTGCCGGAGCGTCCCGCCCGGCCTGTCCGGCCGATGCGGTGGATGTAGTCTTCGGCGTTCACCGGAACATCATAGTTAATGACGTGCGTGATGTGCGGGACATCAATGCCCCGCGCGGCGACATCGGTGGCGACCAGAACGTCAATCCGCTTGCCCCGGAACTGGGCCAAAACCCGCTCGCGCTGGTTCTGCGAAATGTCGCCGTGAATGGAGCCGGAGCGCATCCCGGCGTCGGCCAGAGTCTTTTCCAATCGGTCCACGCCGTGACGGGTGCGGGCAAAGACCAATGCTCCGCCGCCGCCTTCGCGGGCTTCGTGCAGGAGGGTCAAAAGCAGCTCGCCTTTTTCGGCGGCGGTGACACGGTGGACGATCTGCTCGATCTGCTCGACGACCGTGGAGCGCGGGCCGGCATTAATAATGACCGGGTTGTGCAGGTAGGCCGAGGCCAGCTTTTCGACGTCGCCGTCCATCGTCGCCGAGAACAGCATGGTCTGCCGGCCTTCGGACTTCAAATGCTTTGCGATCCGCTGCACCTGGGGCAAAAAGCCCATGTCCAGCATCCGGTCAGCTTCGTCCAGGACAAACATAGACACATCGGACAAGTCCACGTAGCCCTGCTCCAAATGGTCGAACAGGCGTCCGGGAGTGGCGACAATGAGGTCCACGCCGCGCCGGAGCTTTGCGACCTGTGCGCCCATGCCCGCGCCGCCGTAGATGGCCGCGCCGCGAATGCCGGAGCCTTTGCCGTAAAGGGCAAACGACGCTTCGACCTGCACGGCAAGCTCGCGGGTCGGGACAAGGACGAGAGCGCGGGGCTTGACGGCATCACTGCGGTCCAGCTTGTTGATGATGGGAATGGCGAAAACGGCGGTCTTGCCGCCGCCGGTCTGGGCGCAGGCGATCAAATCTTCGCCGCTGAGCGCGGCGGGAAGCGCCAGCATCTGAATTTCGGTCGGGGTAATGTGGCCGGCAGCGGCCAGGTTAGTTTGAATAACATCGCGCAGGGCGAGTTCAGCAAAAGTTTCCAAAAGTAATATTTTCTTTCTTGTCCTCCGCACGAGGGGGGAAGACTGCCGCCCGTCTGTGAATTTTTTACAGGCGGCGCAATCCAAATCTCCACTCACGCACGGAAGCAGACAGAAATCTTTCGGAAGAAATCGGGTCGGCTTCGCACTTTCTCGGCCAGGCGCAAACATTGAAGCAGAACGGAACAGGGGCGCAAACGAACGAGAACAAGCGGATACTTTGTAACTGTTGGTTTTATCATACCACATTTTTTATATAAAACGATAACTTTCTGAAAAGAATACGGTGTTCCCCATTCTGCCGCCGGAAATTGCCGCCGTACCCCCGCCTCTCTGGGGTATTATTATCGCTATGGCAGACCTCTACGAAGACGCGCGGCGCTATGATGCACTGGCAGAACAGCACTTTGGCAGCCGCGACGCCGCTTACTGGAAGAAGCGGCAGCGCAGTGCGGCGGCCCGGTGCTGGAACTTGCCTGCGGGAGCGGACGGCTGACGCTGCCGATTGCCGGGATAGGGACAGAGATCGCTGGCTTAGATGCCTCGGAACCCATGCTCACGCTTGCTCGCGAGAAGGCCGCTCACGCCAATCTGCAAGTAGACTGGTATTTGGGCGACATGGCCGACTTTAATTTGGATCGCCGCTTTCCGCTGATCTTTGTGCCGAATAACTCTATCGCGCACCTTTTGACGTGGCAGGACTTCGGGCGCTGCCTCGCCTGTGTCCGTCAGCATTTAACGGCTGATGGGCGGTTTATGCTGGACTACTTTAACCCGTCGCTGATGCTTCTGAGCCGCGACCCCAACACGCGCTACCCGGCGGGCAGCTTTGATGCTCCGGGCGGCTCCGGGCAGATCAGCGTGTCCGAGCAGGTGCGCTATGACGCGGCTACTCAGATTAACCATATTCGCTGGTTCTGGCACTCGGAAGCCACCAGCGAAGAGCAAATCTCAGACTACTCTATGCGCGTCTACTTTCCGCAGGAGCTAGATGCTTTGCTAACGCACAACGGCTTTGCGATTGAAGATAAGTACGGGGACTTCGACTTCTCGCCGTTTACGTCGGCCTCGCGCCACCAGCTTATTGTGGCGAAGATGGTTTAGCATTGGAACCGGCACTGGAAGTGCCGGTCTACTATCGAGTGAAAGTGTCTGCGGCACTGAGGACCAGTGAATGTGGCCGCGTTACAATCCGTAGTCGCGGAGCAGATACGCAGTAATGCCGTCTTCGGCATACTTTCATTCCAGAGTGGACCGGCACTTCCAGTGCCGGTTCCCTCTCGCCAATCTTGTAAAGGAACCCCTATTTGCTCATTGAAGGCACCGTATTTCGCACGCATAGCGGCAACTATTACGTCCAAACCGACACGTCCGGCGTTCTGGTCTGCAAGCTGCGCGGCAACCTGAAAAAAGAGTTGATTTACTCGTCGTCGGACAGCCGGCCCCGGCGTGTGGAGTTGGCCCAAAAACGCCGCTCCACTGACCCGCTGACCGTCGGTGATAGGGTTAGTGTCGACCCGGCGCTTGCTATGATTGAAAGCGTCTTCCCGCGCACGTCGGAGCTTTCCCGGCACTCGCCGTCGGGCCGGGGGCAGCACACGCTGGTCGCTAACTTGGACCAGGCGTTCTTGACGGTGGCCGCCGCGCATCCCAAGCCGGATGTGTGGCTGCTGGACCGCTTTCTCGTGCTTGCCGAAGCCGCCGATATTCCCCCGCGCATCATTGTCAACAAGCTGGATCGTTTGGAGGACGCGGACCGGGCAGAAGCCGAGGCCGCGATTGCAGTGTATGAGAAAATCGGCTACCCGGTCTACTGGGTCAGTGCCAAAACAGGGCAGGGGATTGACGCCGTCCGGAATGCCCTGCGTGGGCGCATCTCAGCGGTTGCCGGGCCGTCGGGCGTCGGCAAGAGCAGCTTGCTCAACGCCGTTCAGCCCGGTTTGCAGCTTAAAACGGGCGACATCAGCGAAACCAATCTCGCGGGAAAGCACACGACCACAACCGCCGAATTGCTGCCGCTGGACGGCGGCGGCTGGGTGGCGGACACGCCGGGGCTGCGTCAGGTAGATTTCTGGGAGATCGAGAAAAGCGAGGTCCGCTACTGCTTCCCGGAGTTCGCGTCGTATTTGGACGAATGCAAGTTCGCGGACTGCCGCCACCACACCGAGATTGGCTGCGCCGTTCGCGCTGCCGTTGACTCCGGCGAGATTGACCGCCGGCGTTACGAAAGCTATCTGGGAATGACATAGGAGCTAGATATTGGACGCTCAAAATCAATCCGTTATTCTGGAAACTGCACGTCTGCGGCTGAGGCCGCTTCGCCTCTCCGATGCGCCGCGCATCCAGGCACTGTTTCCTCATTGGGAGATAGTGCAGTATTTGGCGGCAGTGATCCCGTGGCCTTACCCAGAGAATGGTGCACGGCAGTTTCTGGAGTCGGTGCTTCCAAAAAACGATGCAGGGACGCAGTACGACTGGGCGATCACGCTGAGGTCTGACAATAGCGATCAATTGATCGGGTCGATAAGTCTGTTTCCGAACGACGCGGAAGACAGCCGCGGCTTCTGGCTAGGTGAGGCATATCACAGGCAAGGCTACATGAAAGAGGCGGTTGTCGCAGTCAATGATTTTGCATTCGGTACACTGGGGATGCCTTCGCTGATGCTGAACAATGCAGAACCTAACCTTCCCTCACACCGGATCAAGGAAATCTCCGGTGCCGTCATCGTGGCGATGGAGGATGACACAGCCTTTGTCGGGGGCCGCTTCCGGCGTGTTCGCTGGCGGCTGACTTGTGAGGCGTGGGAAGTGTACCGAAATCAATCGAATCCGAAGCTGCCATAGTCGGCGCTGGTGATGCGCCAGACTTTGGCCGGGATCACGAGGTAGCGGTTGGCGTCCTCGCGTGCCCACTGCACGGTGATGTCACGGCTGTACAGGACATGGCCGTCCGCTGCCGAGAGAACTTCGAGGTGGCTGGTGGAAGTCGCCGTGTCGCCGGAAACGCTGATCACCGGCAGGGACTGGGTGATATGAACCGGCTCACTGCCCTGCACTTTGTTTAAAAGGAAGCGAAGCTGGACCGGGCTGGGAACATTGGCGTCGTGGTACTTTGCGGAGAAAATGCTCATCACCCCGCCGATGTCATGCCGCTCTCCGGCGGCGCGGGCGGTCTCAAGCTGCTGAGCAATCTGAGCCTGGTCGGAAACGGGGGGCTGGCGTAGGAAAAGAAACGCGGCGAGGATGAACACGAGGATCAGCGCCAGCCAGAGCAAGATTTTAGACGAGGGTTTCATAATCGGTTATACCCAGGTCTGTACGCTTAGGGCCGGGCGTCTTTGCGCGACTCCAGCCGCCAGCGGAAGTTCCAGGGGCCGATGCCGTAGGTCAGCGAAAACGGCGGGACATGGTAGACGCTGATGCGAGGCAGGCGCAGGGGGTTGTCGGCGGGACGCGCCCGTCCGAAGTCGGTGGTCACGGCCTGCGTGTAGCCGAGTTCGCCTGCCGTGCCGGCGACACTGTCGCTGACATCGCCGTAAGGGTAACACAAAACAGAAATCGGCGCTTGCAGCTTCTGCTCCAAAGCGTCTTTGCTCCCTTCCATCTCGCGGCGGGCGTCGGCAGGGCTGAGCGTAGACAGCTTCGGGTGCGTTGCCGTATGGCCCTCAAAGCTGACATGACTATCCCGCTGCATTTCGGCGATCTCCGGCCAGGACAGCAGCGGGGTCGGCTCGTAGCCCTCGGCGGCAACCCAGTCATTTGTTTTGCCGACACGCTCCGAGACAAGAAAGACGGTATAAGAAAATCCAAGTTCCCCCAGCAAAGGATGGACGTTGGTGAGAAGATTGGCGTAGCCGTCATCAAAAGTCAGCAGCACGGGTTTGGACGGCAGGGTGAAAGTTCCAGTTCGTGCCGCCGCGAGCTGCCCAAACGTGATCGGCGTGTAGCCGGCCCGCTTCAGCATTTTCATCTGCCCGGCAAACTCTTCGGCCACGACATAAAAATGCTTGTATTTCGGCGGGCGCGGCGCATCTTCGACCGCGTGGTACATGAGGATTGGAACCGGCGGAGGCGTTCTCATAAGCTAAAGGGCAACTGGTTCATAAGCTAAGGGGCAACTGGACAGAGTTCGCGGTACAGCGTCAGCAGGCGCTCAATCTGGACGTCTTGGGTGAACTCGCTTTGGACGACGGCCCGGCCTGCCGCACCCATCTCGGCCCGGCGCTCCGGCCCGCACAGGGGGTCCAGCAGCCAGACCAGAGCCTCTAAAAGCGCCGCGGGATCGCCCGGTGTCACGAGCCTGCCGGTTAGGCCGTCCCGCACGACTTCGCGGCAGCCGCCGATGGCAGTTGCCACTGCCGGCAGTCCTGCCGCCATCGCTTCCGCCAGCGCCAGACCAAAAGCTTCGTCCGCCGGCAGATGAACCAGCAAATCAAACGCCGTCAGCAGGTCTGGAACATCAGAACGTGGTCCAGTGAAGACGACGCGGTTCTCAAAACCGCCGGCCTGCGCTTGTGCGGTCAAGGCTGCCTCTTCGCCAGGCTTTCCTTCGCTTCCGACCAGCACGACCCGCAGATTGGGACAAGAAGGCAGCAGCGCCGGGAGCACCTCAAACAACTGCCGCTGCCCCTTCGCGTCGAGCCGGCCAATCATGCCTAAAACAAGCGCGTCGTGCGGAATGCCGAGGCTGTGCCGCACTGTTTCGCGCCGACGTGCCGCCTCGAGTGAGCCGGGCACGGCAAACCGCTCCATTCGAACGCCATTGGGAATAAGATGCACCAGAGCAGGGTTAAATTGATGCATGTGTCGGAGGTAATCGCGGACTGCACCGGAAACGGCGGCAACCGCGTCCGTGCCCCACTCAAAAAAGCGCCCGCTCAGGCGGGAATGCTCCCCCAAAGGCCGGACCATGTGCGCGTGGAGAACCAGCCGCACCGGGCGGCGCAGGAGAC
>JAABUQ010006237.1_pt1 | contig 18243 bp, 19 predicted proteins | sample 5560001 | NCBI WGS metagenome assembly JAABUQ01 (sample SAMN10711888, study PRJNA513371) | rock metagenome | isolation source: Antarctica rocks | place: Antarctica: Victoria Land, Finger Mt nord | collected 2015-12-18
GCGGGTGCCGCGCTCCTGTTGATCGCCTTTTTGGTGATCGAGCTGCGCCAGCGCCATCCCCTGATGCCCTTCTCGATCTTCCGCCTGCGCACGCTGCGGGGAGCGGACATCGTCGGGCTGCTGATCGGCATGTCCCTGTTCTCGATGTTCTTCTTCATCTCCCTGTACCTGCAGACCGTCCTGCACTACTCCCCAATCAAGACGGGGCTGTCCTACCTTCCGCTCTCGGTGGGGATCATCCTGTCGGCCGGAGCTGCCGCACAGCTCGTCACGCGCGTCGGGTTCAAGCCGCCGCTGATCGCCGGCATGTTGCTGATAGCGGCTGGCCTGCTGTGGTTCTCGCAGGTGCCCGCGCACGGCGGCTCCTTCGCGGTGGACGTGCTCGGCCCCTCGCTGCTCGCCGCCGTCGGCCTCGGCTTTGCCTTCGTACCCGTGACGATCGCCGCGGTGACCGGCACGGCGCCGCATGAGGCGGGGCTCGCGTCGGGGCTGATCAACACCTCCCAGCAGGTCGGCGGCGCGCTCGGGCTCGCGATCCTCGCCACGATCGCCAACAGTCGCACCCAGAGCATCTTTCACGCCGGCGGCCACGACAGCGCCCTCGCGCTGACCAGAGGGTTTGACCGTGCGTTTCTGGTCGGCGCGGGGTTTGCTCTCACCGGGGCGATCCTGGCCGCCTTTTTGATCTCCTCGCGCGACAGCGGCGAGCACTCAAGGGCGGCCCAGGTCGGCGACCCCGCCGTCGCTGCGGCTGCCGGCTGACCGGTCGAGCCCGCTCCGCCTGGTCTAGGTGGCTACCTTGCGCCACTCCACGCGGCGCATCGGCACGGCGAGACACTCGAAGTTGTCGAGCATCACCAGGTACTCGCTGTCGGCGATGTCGATGCCGACGATCTTGCCGAAGCGGGCCAGCTTGGAGCTCGACCGGTGGTAGTCCTGGAAGTACACGGCGACCTCGCAGGCGCGCGGAAGCGGGTGGCTCTCGGGCGGGACCTTGACAAACGTCCCGTCGGGAACCGAGGGCGGCTCGATCATGCTGGCCGGTCGGGCGAGCTCCTCTCCCGGGCGCGTCGGGCCGTGCGCTGCGCCCACCGCTCCACCAGGTTCACCGGAACGGCGCACCTCCATGAACGTCTCTTCGCCCGTCGCCGTGCGCTGCTCGACCGAGGAACGCGCACTCGAAAGGTGTTCGTCCATTCCTGCGACTGTAGAGGTCCGTAGGCCGAATCGGGAAGTCCCTCCCCGAGCCGCGACCCCTCCCCGAATCGGGAGCCCGTCCCCGAGGTCGTTCAGCGCGTTACCCCGACGCTGGCCAGCGCGTTGATCACGCAGGTCTCCACGATCTGCTCGGGGGCTATGGCGAAGAGCTCGGGGATTCCCGGGCTGGCCTGACGTACCCCCACGCGGATGCGAGCCAGGTGCATCACGCCGAGGATCTGGGTCCAGAGTACGTTCGCGGTGTAGTCGGGGTCGGCGACGGCAAAGCTTCCGCTCGCGCTCCCGCTGTGCAGGAGCTCGGCCACCTGGCTGATGCAGCGGGCCATGCCCTGGCCCAGACGCAGCCAGACCGACTCTGAGACGACGTCGCGCAGCTCGCGCGCAGGACGGCGCATCAGCGACAGAGCGCAGTCCAGGAAGGCGGGGTAGAGCAGGCAGAACTCCGCGTAGGCGCGCGCCCATCGCTCGAGCTGCTCCACCGGATCCCCGTCGGGCGCGATGGCCTCCACGAGGGCCGCGGCGAGCTCATCGAGGTAGGTGGTGACCGTCAGGACGTAGAGCTCCTCCTTGGAGGAGAAGTGTCGGTAGACCAGGCCGCGTGCGATGCCCACCGCCTTGGCGATCTCCTCGATCGGGGCCTCCTGAACCCCCCGTTGGTCAAAGAGCGTGCGGGTGGCCAGCACCAGATCTCGCTCGCGCGTGCGACGCAGGTGGATGGGTGCAGGCTCCGCCATGATCTCAACTGTAGCCGAGCGAGACGCTGTGGTTGACAGATGTTCTCAGAGCGCGCTATCGTGCCGCGCCGTGCTCCCCTGCGCTGCCCAATCCCGCCGACGGGGGCGTGCAGGACAGGCGTCGTGGATAGGTTGGCCCGCCGATGGCTGAGCGTGGCGCAGAACCTCAGGTACCGGCGCCCCTGGGCCGGGTCATGCGCAGCCTGCGCGGCGTGTTCACGCCGCTGATGCCCGACGACTATCTCGAGCTCATCAACCCCCTGTGGTCGACACAGGAGCTGCGGGGGCGCATCGAGAGCATCGATCTGGAGACCGCCGACGCGGCGACGATCCTCATCAAGCCGGGGTGGAGGTGGCCGGGCCACAAGCCGGGTCAGTACCTGCGCATCGGCGTGGTCGTCAACGGTGTGCACCACTGGCGTGCCTACTCCCTGACCTCAGACCCCGAGCGTCCCGATGGACGGATCAGCATCACCCCCAAGCTCGTCGACGCGGGCAAGGTGTCGCCCTACTTCGTGCGCACCGCGCGTCCGGGAGGGATCGTGCGTCTCGGCGGGGTGGATGGGACCTTCGTGCTTCCCGACGAGGTGCCCCAGAAGCTGCTTTTCATCAGCGCCGGCAGCGGCATAACTCCGATCATGAGCATGCTGCGCAGCCTGGAGGGCAACGGCGAGCTGCGCGACGTCGTGCACCTGCACTCCGCGCGCACCGAATCAGAGGCCATCTTCGGGGACCAGTTGCGCGGCCTGGCCGAGCGCAACCCCGGTTACCGACTTCACCTGCAGCTCACCGAGGAGCAGGGTCGCCTCGGCCCGCAGGACCTCCAACGGTTGTGCGCCGACTGGAACGAGCGCGAAACCTTTACCTGCGGCCCAGCCGAGATGCTCGACGCGATGAGTGACTACTGGGAGCGCGAGGGCGATCGCGATCGCCTGCACATGGAGCGTTTCCAGCCGATCATCGGGACGGGCGACGCCGAGCACGGGGACGGAGGCAGCATCCGCTTCACCGACAGCGACCTCGAGGCGCAGAGCGACGGCTCGCAGCCGATCCTCGTCGCCGGAGAGGAGGCCGGAGCAACGCTTCCCTTCGGTTGTCGGATGGGCATATGCCATACCTGCGTGGGGCGCCTGTGCTCCGGGCAGGTGCGCGACCTGCGCACCGGGAAGGTCTCGGGATCGACCGGCGAGATGATCCGAACCTGCGTCAACGCGCCCGAGGGCGCCGTTGAGATCGCCCTCTAAACAACAAAGAGTTAGGACACCATGGCCACCATGATCGAAAGCCCCCTGGCCCGTCTGTCAGACGAGCAGATCGAAGAGCTCGGGAAGGCCTTTGACGCGATCCACGACGACGTCTTCGACGACCTCGGCGACCGTGACCGTCGCTACATCACCAACATGATCCGGCTGCACCGCCGCCTGGTGGTCGCCGGCCGCGTCGTCCTGCTGGGCTCACGCGAGCGCCCGGCCTGGCTGCTGGGGACCTCGCTGCTCTCGCTGTCCAAGATTCTCGAGAACATGGAGATCGGCCACAACGTGATGCACGGCCAGTGGGACTGGATGAACGATCCCCAGATCAATTCGTCGACCTGGGATTGGGACTCGACCTCGACCGCCGAGGCCTGGAAGCACTCCCACAACTACGTGCACCACACCTACACCAACATCCGCGGCCAGGACCGTGACCTCGGCTACGAGATCATGCGCATCGATCCCCACCAGAAGTGGCACCCCATCTACCTGCTGCAGCCGTTCTACAACCTGGTTCTGGCCGCGTTGTTCGAGTGGGGTGTGGCCTTCCACGACCTGGATTTTCAGGCGATCAAGAGGGGCGAGAAGAGCAAGGAGCAGCTGCGGCGCGAGCTCAAGGGCATGGGCGTAAAGGCCCGTGCGCAGATCACCAAGGACTACGTGGTCTTCCCGCTGCTCAGCGCCGCGGCGGCCGGCGTCGCCAACTGGGCCAGCACCCAGCGGCGTGAGCAGGCCAGGGTCCGGGCGCAGCCGCGCCTACGGCGTCTGCTCGCCGGCGCTGCGCCGTCGCGGCCAGGCTCGGGGCCCAGCGAGGCGCTCACCGCGGCGCTCGAGGCCGCCCGCCAGACCTTTCGCACCACGCTGCGAGCCAACGTCACCGCCAACGTGGTGCGCAACGTCTGGGCCTACGCGATCATCTTCTGCGGCCACTTCCCCGACCAGACCTACACGTTCAGCCCGGAGGAGGTCGCCGAAGAGACGCGCGGGGTCTTCTACATCCGCCAGCTGCTCGGGGCGGCCAACATCGACGGGGGCCCGACCTTTCACGTGGTCAGCGGGAACCTCGGCTATCAGGTCGAGCACCACCTGTATCCCGACATGCCCAGCACCCGCTACGGCGAGATCGCCCCGCGCGTCAAGGAGATCTGCAAGCGCTACGAGTTGCCCTACAACACGGGCCCCTTTCTCAAGCAGCTGGGCGCGGTCCAGCGCACCATCCTGCGCCTGGCCTTCCCCGGAGGCCAGCCACGGCCCAAGCCCGGCCCCTACCGGGGACACGCCGCGGCCACGGCGGCGGCCACCGCGACGGCGCCCCCGTCGCCGGCCTCGTCCGCGCGCACGGTACCCGCGGGCGCAAACGGCTCGGGACCGGAGCAGCCCACCGACGGCGTGCGGGTGTCCATGCCCGACGCGTGATCGACGTGCGAGCGTCCGCGCGTGGGCGCGGACGCTCGGCCGGGGGGAGCCCCAGCTCCGCAGCGCAAACGCGGCCATGATGCTCGGGGTCTGACCGGTTTGCCATATTCAGCAGACGGATGTGGCGCTCAAGGCAGCGGCCCGGCAGGTCGCCGGCGGCGTGGTGGGCGCTCGGCGCGATCACCATGCTCGCGCTGGCCGGCGTGGTCGCCTTCGCGCTGAGCAGAGGCTCGGTTTCCCACAAACCGGCACGAGCGGGCGCCGCCCTGGTGACGATCGACTTCGGTCAGCCGCTGAACCGCTTTCGCCCTGACGCCGCGCTGGGGGCGGGGCTCGACGGTCATCAGCAGGGCGAAACGCGTCAGATCTACACGCGTGCCAACGAACGCGCGATGGGCTCGGCTGGCTTCAAGGCGCTCAGCTACCGCCTGCGCACGGAGCTGGCGGTCGAGGCCTGGCACTGGAACCCACACGGCCGCTGGAGCGACAGCGCCCACCGACAGGGGTACTGGACGTCATCGAGCCACCCCGGCGGAAAGCTGGTGGCGACCTACGGTTACCGCCTGCCGCGCCGCGGGAACACGAACGACCAGGCCAACGACGACGGCTACTCGCGCCTGGACGACGGCGATCCGCGCAGCTTCTGGAAGAGCAACCCCTATCTCGATCCTGTCTACACGCACGAGAGCGAGCGCTACCACCCGCAGTGGGTGCTTGTCGATCTCGGACGCCCGCGACCGGTCGACGCGCTCCGTTTGGCCTGGGGTCAGCCCTACGCGCACGCCCTGCAGGCGCAGTACTACGTCGGGCGCGACGCGCTTCAGTTCGCCAACGATCCGACCGGCTACTGGCGCGTGTTCCCGCGCTCGAGCTTCCGCGGGCACGCCGGCCTGCAGACGCTGGCCGTGGCGCACACGCCGCTACGCGTTCGCTACGTGCGCATGCTGCTGACTGCCAGCTCGCACTCAGCCCCGCCCGGCGCGAACGACCCACGCGACCACCTCGGGTTCGCCGTCCGCGAGGTGGGCGTCGGCACCTACCGCGGCGGCCACTTTCACGACCTGGTCCGCCACCGCCCCGACCACGGCCAGACCGTCACCTACGCATCCTCCACCGATACCTGGCATCGCGCTGGTGACATCGATCCCAACATCGAGCAACCGAGCTTTCAGACCGTGCGCCACAGCGGCCTGACCCACGGGATGCCCATGCTCGCCCCCGTGCCCGTGCTCTACGGAACCCCCGAGGACGCGCCGGGAGAACTGCGCTACCTGCGCGCGCTGGGCATACCGGTGCGACGCCTCGAGCTCGGAGAGGAGCCCGATGGCCAGCTCATCACCCCCGAGGACTACGGAGTGCTGTACAGCGAGTTCGCCCGTGCGCTTCACCGCGTGGGCCGCGGCGTCGAGCTCGGCGGTCCGGGTTACCAGACCTCGATCCCCGACTGGGTGAGCTGGCCGGTAAACCGCGGAAGTGACGTGTCCTGGACTCGTCGCTTCCTGCACGAGCTGGCGCGCAAGGGCGCGTCGGGTGACCTGAGCTTCTTCTCGTTCGAGTGGTATCCGTTCGATAACGGCTGCGCTGCAGCGGCACCTCAGCTCGCCCAGGCCCCCGGCCTCCTTGACCGGTTGCTTGCCGCCCAGACAGCCGCGGGACTCTCGCCCCGGATCCCCAAGCTGATCACCGAATACGGCTACTCGGCTTTCGCCACGCGCGACATGGTCGACCTGCCGGGCGCGCTGCTGAACGGGGACATCGTGGGGCGCTTCCTCGCCGACGGGGGCAGCGTGGCCTACTCGTACGGCAACGAGCCCGACATCCTCATCAGCGAGCTCTCCACCTGCAAGACCTGGGGCAATCTGATCCTCTTCCTCGCTGACGACGCGCACGTGATCAAGCAACCGGTGGCGAGCCTGTGGGCTGCTCGCCTGCTCACGCGGGAATGGCTGCAGGCGGGCAGCGGCCTGCACACCCTGTACCCAGTGAGCGGCTCCCCGCGCAACGCCCGCGGAGAGCAACTGGTGAGCGCCTACGCCGTGCGGCGCCCGGATGGACGGGTCGCGGTGATGGCGATCAACAAGGATCCCCGTCGCAGCTGGACGCTCAACGTCCGGACCCGACAGGGGAGTGCCACGACGCCACTCGCGGGGCCGCTTCGCCTGCTGCGCTTCTCGCGCGCGCAGTACGTCTGGCACGCGCAGGGCGCACGCGGCTACGCACGCCCAGACCGACCGCCCGCCGCATCGCTGCTCCCCAACGCAAGTGCGGTGACGCTGGCGCCCTACTCCCTGACCGTGCTGCGCACCCGCCCCTGAGCGACGTCCGACCGCCGCGGGGACGGAAACCCCACCGGCGGTCACGCGGTCAGGTACGTTGCCCGCACGGACCTCCGAGGCAAACCCGAGCGAAAAGCGATCGGCACGATGCGCCGGCACACGAGGATCGGCCTGCTGGCGGCAGCGCTGATGTTGCTGAGCGCACCCGCGGCGGGCGCGTTCATTCCCCAGCCGTTCGGGCCGGCCTACGAGGCGCAGAACTACTCGAAGACCAACGAGCGCCAGACGATCTACGACACGCCGGCCTATCAGGCGCTGCTCGCCCAGATCAGCGCGGAGAACCAGGCCGCGGCCACGATGATCCAGGCGGCAGACCCGGGTCGAGAGTTCGCCACCGATCTGTGCGGCAGCGGGATGAACGGTTGCGCCGGCGACGTGCGCCTGTATGACTGGGCCAAGAACGGCTACGGGGTCGTTCAGCCCGTCCTGTTCACCGCGCGCTCCGGAGCGACGATCAGCGGGCACGTGTGGGCGACCCGCTCGGGTCCGGCCAAGCGACCGGGGATCGTCTTCTCAAACGGCTCGGTCCAGGCCGACGAGCAGCTCTACTGGTTCGTGGCCCAGACGCTGGCCAAGGCAGGCTACGTGGTGCTCACCTACGACCCGCAGGGTCAGGGTCAGTCAGACACCCTGGGCCAGGGCGCAGACCGAATGGAGGGCGTTCCCGCCCAGAGCGACGGGCGCCCGTTCATCGACGGCACCCAGGACGCCGTGAACTTCTTTTTCTCAAATGCCACTCATCCCTACCAGCCGGTCCCCAGCTGCAACTCTCACACCAGTCACGCGGACAAGCAGAACGCGCGCGTGGCCCAGGGCCTGAACAGCCGCCCCTACAACCCGTATGCGGCCATGCTCGACACGTCCGAGGTTGGGCTGATCGGCCACTCCTACGGCGCGCAGGGTGTCTCCTACGTCGGGCAGACCGACCCGCGCATCAAGGCGGTCGTGGCCCTCGACAACCTGGAGGGCGCCACCAAGCCCCAAGAGCTGGGCTGCGTGGACGCCTCCCAGCGCGCCGGGGCGCCGCTCACCAAGCCCAGCCTCGGGTTCTCGGCCGACTACTACATCCCCCCGTCGCCTAATACCGGCCAGCCCGATCCGCAGGCCAAGACCAACGAGTCCCGGGCCTACACCGCGGCCGGCGTGGACTCGGGCGAGATCATCATCCGGGGCGGGTCCCACTACGACTTTGACTGGATTCCCAACCAGGCCTTCGGGGCGACGCTGCGCGGCGCCGATCAGACCGACTGGTACGCCACCGCCTGGTTTGACAAGTACCTCAAGCACGACCCGAGCGCCGACGCGCGTCTGCTCACCACACGCTGGCGCACCGACGCCCTGGCGGGGGCCATCGACCCCAAACACGACGCCAACATGTTCTCCCAGTACTACGACTCGCGCCTCGACGTGCATCTCGCCGGGGGAAGCGTCTACGACTGCGAGGACCTCCGCGCCGGGTGTGCCGGGATGAGCTCAGCCGACGGCTATCCGGGCGACTACTCCTACCTGGCCATCGACACGACCCCGGAGTCGGCGTCCTCGTCTACGTTCTCGGCGAGCTCCGCGCAGAGCAGCGCCGCGGCCCCCTCGGGCGGCCTGTACGCATGCGCGCGAGGTAGTCAGACCGTGTTTCACCCGCACCGGGTGGGCGGCCGGCGGATCGTGCGCGCGGTAATCAGGCTGGACGGCCGCGTGGTCGCACGCGCCCGGGGACGCGACGTGCGCACGATCACCCTTCGCGGCCTGCCGGGAACCCGGCGCTACCGCGTGCTCGTGCTCACCTACACGGCACACGGACTCGCGCGTCGCACGCGGCGGACGCTCAGCGGGTGTGGCCCGTTCAGGACGCCGCCGCTGACTCTGCACGCGCATGACGCTCGCCACCGCCGGGGTCATCAGAGGCGGTAGTGCGGTCGCGCGGCGAGGCTAAGCCGGCCAGGCCATGAACGCGGCGCTCGCGCCGTGGCCGGGGCGCCGGAGAGCGTGGCGCCCTGCTCGGCCGCTGACGGCCGCAATCCGATTGGGCCCGGAGTGGCTAGGCGCTGTCCTGGCGCTCGATGACGAGGATCCGCGCTTCGGGCGCGGGGTGGGCGACGTGATCATCGCCGGCTTCGATGTGGCAGATGCGCCCGGGAGTCAGTCGCTCCACGCGCTCCTCGCCGTCGCGGCGATGGTGCATGTCCACCGCTCCCTGGAGGACGACGAAGACCTCGGGGCCTTCGTTGACGTGCCAGACGTAGGGCCGGTCGGTCCAGTGCAGGCGCACGGTGAAGTCGCCGAGCTGCGCGACTTCCAGGGCGCCCCAGGGGCGCTCGGCGGTGAACGTGTCGGCGTCGAGCAGGCGCACGTGTGGTTTCAGACGGGAGGTTGGGGGTCGTACTGGATGGCGCGTCGTACCTGACGGGCACGATCGCGGCCGGCCAGGCGCGCGACCAGGTGCAGGGCCATGTCGATGCCGGCGCTGACCCCGGCGGAGGTGATGACGTCACCGTCATCGACCCAGCGCTCGTCCGCGTGCACCTGGACGCTCCGGTCAAGCGCGCGCAGCTCGTCAAGGGCCGCCCAGTGGGTGGTGGCCGGCCGGCGGTGAAGCAGGCCGGCCGCGGCGTAGACCAGCGCGCCCGTGCACACGCTGGTCATCAGCGGGACCGCCGCGCGCTGTTCGCGCATCCAGTCCAGGTGGGCCCGGTCGCGCAGCAGTGGGCGGGTACCCGCTCCGCCGGGGTGCACGAGCACCTCCAACGCGGGCGCGTCGAGCAGGTCGTGGTGCGCGCCGAGCATCAGGCCCTTTGCGGCCGTCACCGGGCGGCCATCGCGCGAGAGGGAGCAGGCCGCGTACCCGTCGACTGGGTGGTTGCGCGTCCAGTGAGCCAGCACCTCCCACGGACCCACGGCGTCGAGCTCCTCGACGCCGTCGAACAGGAGGATCCCGATGTGGCGGAGGGGCGGTGACGGTGCCAGGGCCCTGGGCATACCCCGGAGTCTGCGCATCTGCCGCACCGGCGTCCAGGGGCAGGAATGCCAATGTACATTAGGATGCTGCCCATGCACCGCGTGGTGGCGCTAGCCCTGCCGCACGTGGTCGCCTTTGACCTGGCCATCCCGGCCCAGGTGTTCGGTCATCGCGACGAGGTCGATCACTACGCCTTCTCGGTGTGCGCCGAGGTCGCCGGGGTCGTGCCCTCGACCACCGGCTTTGGGGTACACGCCCATCTCGGGCTCGAGGCCGTTGGCGTAGCCGACACCGTGGTCGTGCCGGGCTACGCGCCGCACGACGAGCCCACCCCGGTGGTGCTCGAGGCCCTGCGCGCGGCGGGCACGCGCGGGACACGCATGGTCTCGGTCTGCACCGGCGCTTTCGCCCTGGCCGCCGCCGGCCTGCTCGACGGACGACGGGCAACCACCCACTGGCGCGACGCCGCGCAGCTCGCCGCGCGTCACCCAAACGTCGAGGTGGATCCCGACGTGCTCTACCTCGACGACGGATCGGTGGCCACCAGCGCGGGCGTCGCGGCGGGAATCGACCTGTGCCTGCACCTGGTTCGCCGCGACCACGGCGCGCAGACCGCCGCTCGTATCGCAAGGCGCATGGTCGTGGCCCCTCACCGCGATGGGGGTCAGGCGCAGTTCTTGCAGCGACCCATTCCCGCGAGCGGCACCGGCCTCGAGCCGACGTGCGGGTGGGCACTCGAGCGGCTCGCCGAGCCGCTGAGCGTGGCTGACCTGGCCCGCCACGCGGCGTGGGCGCCGCGCACGTTCGCGCGCCGCTTCCTCGCCGAGACCGGCACCACCCCGCTGCGCTGGCTCACCGCCCAACGCCTGCTCGAAGCGCGACGACTGCTCGAGGGCACCGACCTGCCCGTGGATCAGGTCGCGGCCCGATGCGGACTCGGTAGCGCCGCCAACCTACGCCTGCATCTCGCCCGCGACGCGGCGAGCACTCCCACGGCCTACCGGCGCGCTTACCGCGGGGCGACAGCTCAGGACGGTCCGCTCAGCTCCTGACCTCGCTCATCCTGCGCCGCGGTCATCACCAGCGGCTGGTGAGGCTCCGCGACTAAGAGCACCGGCCCGGCGTGCCGCGCCACCGCGGCACGCCGGCTCGCGCGCCGCGCAGCCAGCGATGCTGCTCTGACCGACCGAAGGTCTAGCGTCCCGCCGCGTGAGCGACGCTGACTTCAAGAACGCCGTCGATGTCATATCCAAGGTCATCGACGGCGCCGGTGTGCTTGTCGTGGTCGCGGGGTTGCTCGTTGCCAGTGGCGTGTTTGCGCTCGCGCAGCGAGACACGAACCAGCGGCCGCTGGCCTACCGCGTCTTCCGTCAGCAGGTGGGCAAGGCGATCCTGCTCGGACTCGAGTTCCTGGTCGCCGCCGACATCATCCGCACCGTGGCGGTGGCCCCGAGCTTCAGGGGGGTTGGCGTCCTGGCGGTAGTGGTGGCGGTGCGCACGTTCCTGAGCTTTGCTCTCGACGTTGAGCTTCAGGGAACCTGGCCGTGGCAAGCGCGCCACACCCCGCCGCCTGCTGCGACCTGACTTTCAGCTTCGCGCCAGCCCGGCCGCGCTGCCGCGCGCGACCACCTGGGTGGCCTGCTTGCGGCTGGCCTCGTCGATCATCTCTCCGTCGAGCAGTACGGCGCCGCGGCCGTTGGCGGTTGCCGCGCGCTCGAGCTCCTCAAGGACCGCACAAGCCCGGTCGAACTCTGGCAGGGTAGGGGAGAAGGCAGTGTTCAGCGGCTCGATCTGGCTGGGGTGAAGCGCCCACTTGCCGTCGTAGCCGAGGGTCTGGGCCAGCGTCGCCCGCGTGCGCAGGCCATCCAGATCGGCGATCTCGAAATGGGGCCCGTCGATCGCCTGGAGGCCAGCGTCCCGGGCGGCCACGAGCACCGTCTCGAGCACCCAGCGCCACTGGAGCACGTCGCGATCTCGCGCCACGGACAGGGGACGTCCCAGCGAGGCGGCGAGGTCGGCGTAGCCCACGATCAACGCCTGCACCCGGTCGCTGGCCCGGGCCGCCTCGTGGACGTGGACAAGGCCTGTCGCCGTTTCGATCAGCAGCTCGAGCCCGACCGGCTGCGCCCGCGGGTACTCCTGTTCGACCAGCGACACGAGGTGGGACACGAACTGAACGTCCGCAGCGCCCTGCACCTTGGGGACGATCAGCGACGTCAGGCGGGGGCCGGCGCCCTCGAGCAGTTCGATCACGTCGCGGTAACACCAGCGGCTGCGGGTGTCGTTGATTCGCACGGCGACGGTGGGCGCCGTCCACTCGCCGTCGCGCAGCGCCTCGAGTACCGTCAGCCTGGCCTGAGCCTTCTCAGCGACGGGCACGGAGTCCTCGAGGTCGATGATCACCTCGTCGACCGTCAGCGAGCGAGCCTTGCTGATCATCTTCGCCGAGACCCCGGGCACTGACAGGCACGATCGGCGGGCTTGCATCGGCGGAGGATATAGAGACGATCCGCACGAGATTGGCTACGCTGCGGTGACGACGGCGCGGACGCGGGTCGCTGCGCGTGACCAGCGGGAAGGAGAGGATCGTTGCGAGCGGGCCAGCGGGTTCAGGTCGGAGGCCCCTACTTCGAGGACTTCGGTGTCGGCCAGGTGTTCGACGACGCGCCGGCCATGACCGTGACCTCGGGTCACGCGGCGCTGCACCAAGCGCTAACCGGCGACCGCCTGCGCCTGGCGCTCGACGCCCAGCTCAGTCGCGCGGTCACCGGCCGCGAGCACCAGCTTGCCCATCCCAACCTCGTGTGTGACGTGGCCATCGGTCAGTCGACGGGCCCCACCCAACGCGTACTAGGCAACCTTTTCTACCGCGGCCTGGTCCTGCTCTCGCCGGTGTTCCTCGGCGACACCCTGCACACGCGTACGCAGGTCGTGGCTCTCAAACAGAACACGCAGCGCACCGGGCGCCCGGCCACAGGTCTTGTCGCCCTGCGGATCCAGACCGAGAACCAGCACGGCGAAGCGGTGCTGGACTTCTGGCGGTGTCCCATGATCCCGCTGCGCGTGCCCATTGCGGAGACGGGCCACGATGACGACCTAGGTCACATTCCGCAGGATCTGGACCCCGACAGAGTGCGCGAGGCGGTGCCCTCAGATTGGCGCCTGCAGGAACTGCGCGATCGGGTCCCCGGTGAGCAGTTCGCCGACCTGCACGAAGGGACGGCGTGGGACATCGGCGGTCGCGACACCGTCACCGGGGCGCCTGAGCTCGTGCGCCTCACTCTCAACCTTGCGGCCGCGCATACGGACGCCGGAGCGACGCCTAACGGGCGGCGCCTCGTCTATGGGGGGCACACGATCTCGATCGCCGCGTCACACACCACCCGAGCGCTACCCAACCTGGCGACGATCGTCGCTTGGCACAGCTGCGAACACCGCGGCCCGGTCTTTGAAGAAGATGTCCTTCGCACCGAGCTGAGCCTCGAGTCCAAGGAGCCGCTGGAACAGGGCGGCCTGCTCGATCTGCGCGCGGTGGTGTGGGCCGAGCGTGGGGATGCCAAGCGCGTGGAGGTCGAGGTTCTCGACTGGCGCTTTGTCGGGGTGATGGCGTGAGGGGAATCCTCGACGGCATGCGGGTCGTCGAGGGCTCCGCCTTCGTCGCGGCGCCGCTCGGCGGCATGACCCTCGCCCAGCTGGGGGCTGACGTGATCCGCTTTGACCCGATCGGTGGTGGCCTTGATCGCAACCGCTGGCCGGTGACCGACGAGGGCAAGAGCCTGTTCTGGGCGGGCCTGAACAAGGGCAAGCGGTCGATCCAGATCGACCTGGGCTCGCCGCGGGGACGCGAGCTGGTGGCCGAGCTCCTGACCGCCCCCGGTGCCGACGCGGGCCTTTTCCTGACGAACTTTCCCCTGCGCGGCTGGCTGGATGCGGACACCCTGGCCAAGCGCCGCCCCGACCTGATCACGGTCAACATCACCGGAAACTACGACGGGTCCTCGGCGGTGGACTACACGGTGAACCCCTCCACCGGCTTTCCGTGGGCGACGGGGCCGAGGCACCTGGCGGTTCCGTTCAACCACCTGTTGCCGGCCTGGGATGCGATCACCGGCACGCTCGCCGCGACGGGCCTGCTCGCCGCCGAGCGCCACCGGCGGCTGACCGGAGAGGGCCAGGTGGTGCGCGTGGCCCTCTCCGACGTCGCGCTGGCCATGGTCGGCAACCTCGGCAAGATCGCCGAGGTGCAGATCAACCACAACGAACGCCAGAAGGACGGTAACTATCTCTACGGTGCCTTCGGTCGAGACTTCCTGACCAAGGAGGGGCGCAGGATCATGGTCGTTGCGCTGACCCTGCGTCAGTGGCAGAACCTGGTCGCGGCCACCGGGCTCCACGATGCGTTCGCGACCTGCGAAGAAATGATGAACGTCGATCTCAGCAAGGAGGGCGATCGGTTTGTGGCGCGCGAAGTGCTCGGGGCGATCCTCAAGCCCTGGATGAGCCTGCGCACGCTCGAGCAGATCCGCGAGATATTCGACGAGCACGATGTCTCCTGGGGTCCCTACTGGAGCTTTGTCGAGCTCGTCGCGAACGACGAGCGCTGCTCTCCGGCCAACCCGATGTTCGAGCAGGTCGAACACCCGGGGATCGGCACCTACCTGACGCCGAGCTCGCCGCTGCGCTTCGATACGTCCGGGCGCGTGCCGGCCACGCGGTCGCCGCTGCTGGGAGAGCACACCGATGAGGTGCTCGCCGACGTGCTCGCTCTGACCGACGCCGAGATCGGTCAGCTGCACCACAGCGGTGTGGTCGGTGGCCCGACGCCGGTGACAAGCTGACCAAGCTGACCGTCCCGCGACCTGCTCAAAGAACGCGACGCTCGGGCTCCGATCGGGTATAGACACGCTCAGGAACGAGCTGGGAGAGGGTCACCATGAGAGTGCACGGACCGGCAGCCAGGACCGGTGTGGAGACGATCGAACGCTACGGGCAGTTCGCTGATCGCGGTGGCACCGCCGAGGTCGCGGCGCAGACTTGGACGGACGCCGGCTTTGACGACGAGACCACCACCGGCTGGCTGGATGCGCGCTGTTTCGACGCCCAAGCCGCCCGCGCGCTGGCCGAGCTCGGCGTCACCCCGCGACAGGCCGCCGTGCGCACGCGTGACGGCGGCGGAGGCTACATCGAGACGATCGCCTTCAAGGTGGCCGCCGGGGATCTCACGGCTCGACAGGGCGCAGCGCGCACCCTGTCCAGCCGCTGATCTGAGTCGCAGAACAGAGTCCTGCGCGCCGACCCGTCGGTCGCGCCATACGCGGGCCGCGGTCAGCTAGGCGTGTACTGTCGTGCGCGCCGATGCGCGATCCGCTGGGGTTCAACGAGCGACTGTTCGCTCTCTACTACCCGCGTCTGATCGCTCTCTCCGAGCGGGCGGGCCAGCGTGAGACGCGCCGCGAGCTCGTCTCTGAGGCCACTGGGCGCACGCTCGAGGTGGGCGCAGGGAGTGGCCTGAACCTGCCTCACTACACAGCGCGCGTGACCGAGCTGATCGTGACCGAGCCCAGCCCGCACATGCTCGAGCACCTGCACGACCGTGTACGCGCCGATCCGCCGCCGGTCGGTTCGTGGCAGCTGGTGGCGGCCGGTGGGGAGCAGCTGCCCTTCCCGGCCGCCAGCTTCGACACTGTCGTCGCGACCTATGTGCTCTGCACCATCCCAGACCCCGCCGGCGCCCTGGTCGAGATCAGCCGGGTGCTGCGCCCGGGCGGGCGGTTCTTGTTCCTCGAGCACGTGCATGCCGGCGCGGGCACGAGGCTCGGTCGCTTTCAGGACCTCGTCGAGGTTCCCCACCGCTACCTGGCCGCGGGCTGCCATCCCAACCGCCGCACCGCGGCCCTGCTCGAGGCGTCGCCGCTGGACGTTGAGCGTCTCGAGCGCGGGTCCCAGCCGCGCTCGCTGCCCACCGTGCGCCCGACGATCATCGGGTGTGCAAGGTCACCCTCGGCGGGCTGAAGCGCGGCCGAGCGAAAGCTTTTCTGCGCAGCGGCGCGGCGGCCGAGCCACAAGCCGTCGCTGACCCCGCGCTGCTCGCCTCGACCGCCCTGGCGGGGCCCTCGGGACTGGTGGCCACGTTCTCGCGGTGGGCAGCCTGCGCGGCTCGCGGGGCTACTCGGCGGGGTGCGGGACCGCCGCCTCCGCTTGATCGCGGGTCCGGCGGCCGAGCGTGGCGCCCAGAGCGACGTTGAAGAGGCCTACCAGCCCGAGCGCCACGGCAAATATCCGCGCATCGTCGAGCACGCCCGGAGCCATGGGCGAGACGGCGAGGACCAGACCGCCGGCCGCGACTGTGGCGGCGAGCCCGAGCGTCCCCACCGTGAAGCGCAGTCGGGCCAGCAGAGCTCCCCCGACCGCTCCCAGCCCCGCGCCCAGTAGGTAGGCGCCGGAGGCGTCGATGGTGGTGGGCCGTGTCGCTCCGACGAACACGACCGCAAGGCCCCATCCGATGATCACGCAGGCGGTCGCCCAATAGCCGCCCAGGCGTCCCCCGGCGACGGCGGCCGCCAGATAGGTCAAGCCGATGATCAGCGGCGTCCAGTAGAAGGCCAGGCTGCCCCGGGCCACGACGAGGTCGAGCACAACGGCTCCAGCGAGCAGCAGCAGGCCTTGGAGGACCCGCAGGCCCGGCGATCTCAGCGGCGTCATGTCACGCCTCGCATCAGCGGTTCGACATCCCTGCAGGTGTTCGCCGGTGTGCTCACTCATCTCCCGCCCCCAAGGCGTGGCGCCCCGGACCCGTCCAGGCCAGCAGCAGGCAGAGCGCGAGTAGGACGGGTGCCAGGGTCAGGCTGATCGCCTCACCCTGGCCGATGCCGGACGCGACGATCGCCCCGACCATATCGCCCGCAAGCAGAAGCGCCGCGAGCCGCGTCGCGAAGCCCGCGACCAGAAGCGCGCCTGCCACCACCTCGATCACCCCGATCGCGTAGACGAGCGCATGCGGGGACGGGAGCCCGTAACCGGCAAACGAGCTGGCCTCCGAAGCGTGGTTGACGAACTTGCCCAGACCGAAGACAACGAATACTGCGCCGGCCACCAGCCGGCTCGCCAGCGCAACGCGGCTGAGGCGAGGCGCCGTCTGCGCCACCGGCTCAGGCCGCACCGAGGGTCACCGCGCAGCTTGCCTGACCGCGCTTTTCGAGGTACTGCTGGTGATAGGCCTCGGCTGGCCAGAAGCGCGCGACCGGCAGGATCTCGGTGATGATCTCCCGCTTCAGGCCGCGCTGATGAACGTCGCGGGAGGCGAGCGCCGCCGCGCGCTGATCGTCGTCGTGGAAGAAGATTGCCGAGCGGTACTGGCTGCCGATGTCCCAGCCCTGGCGGTTGCGAGTCGTCGGGTTGTGGTTCGACCAGAACGTGGCGAGCAGGTCGTCGTAGGAGATCGCGGTGGGGTCGTACTCGACCGCGACGGCCTCGGCGTGTCCGGTGCGCCCGCGGCAGACCTGCTTGTAGGTCGGTTGCTTGGCGCTGCCGCCGGCGTATCCGACGGTCGTTTGCGTGACTCCAGGGAGGGCGCGGAACGCGGCCTCGACACCCCAGAAGCATCCAGCGGCGAAGGTGGCTGTCTCTGTCTTCATCTCGTTCCTTCCGGTCGTGTGAGCTGTCATGGCCTGAGACCCGCCGGGGCGCCGGACGGTTCACGCGCGCCGGCCACTGGCCCGTTGCCAGCGTGATCTCCAGCGCAGTGCCCCCTGTGAAGGCTCAGCGTCGAGACGTGGCCGGACGGCTCTACATCCGGGAGACCGGGTCCTCGAGCCAGTGCGAGGTCGCCTCCGCGTGAGGCATGTGGCTGTGACCCGTGGCCGCGGGGGAACGGTTGCGCCCGGAGCGTAGGGTGCGTGATGCAGATGAAGCGCGTCCTACACCGCTTACGCTTCCTGCGCGACCATCGTTGGGTGCCGCCGCACGCGTCGGAGTTCTTGGACGACGAGCTCGGCGAGCGCGAACGCCGGCGTGTTGAATGGCACGCCGACGACTGTCCCGAGTGTCGTGAGCTGCTGCGCAACCTGCGCACCCTGATCGCTGCGCTCGGGACGATGCGCGACGACGACGGCCGGCTCGTGGCGAGCGGCGTTCTTGCGTCGGTTCAAAGCCGACTGAGCGAACTTCCCCGTGACGGCAGTGACTGACGTGGCGGGCTGCCGTGAGCTGGACGAGGAGACGCTCGTCGCGCGGGCGCGTGGTGGAGACATGGCCGCCTTCGAGGAGCTCGTGATGCGCCACGCAGACCGGCTGTTCGCTTCGCTGCGGCGCTTGGGACTCGACGACGCCGAGGC
>JAABUQ010006238.1_pt1 | contig 18242 bp, 19 predicted proteins | sample 5560001 | NCBI WGS metagenome assembly JAABUQ01 (sample SAMN10711888, study PRJNA513371) | rock metagenome | isolation source: Antarctica rocks | place: Antarctica: Victoria Land, Finger Mt nord | collected 2015-12-18
CGGCGGCGGCGCTGCTTGCTCTACTGCCGGCTGCTTTCGATGCTGGCGATCCAGCTTCTTCGTTGGCGCGTGCCGTGATCGGGGGCCTCACTTCGTCCACCCTATTAATTCTCTTTGTTCTTCCGCCACTTTACCTGGAGTTCAAGAAATGACACAACGCAAGAGCGCTCTGCTCACTTGCCTGCTCGGCTGCTTTGCCTCATTGCTGAGCAGCGTCAGTTGTTCGTCCAGCACCGCACAAACTCCGGCCGCCGTGGCGTCGGCGCCGGTCAGTGTTGCTGTGGCGAAGCCGGAGCACGGGACCGCCGACGCCACGCTGAGCTTGACAGGCACGGTAGTCCCTTTCGAACAGGTCACTCTGTACTCGCAAGCCACCGGTTATCTCCGCCGCCTGAAGGTCGACATCGGCGACCACGTCCGAGCGGGCGAGTTGCTCGCCCAAATTGAAGCCCCCGTGCCACGTGACGAACTCGCGCAAAAGCAAGCGGCCCTGCAAAACGCACAGGCCGGTATTCAGAGGACGCAAGCCAACCTTGAGCAGGCGCATGCCGAGGTCTCTTACGCCCAATTGACCTTTGACCGTTTATCAGAAATTCGCCAGCGCGATGGAGAGGTGCTGGCGCAACAGGATGTTGACGAAGCCAAACGGAACCGCGATATGACCCTCGCCAAGCAGCATATTGCCGAAGCCGAAGTGCAGTCGTCGCAAGCAGCGGTCACAGGCGTGAAAGCAGATATGGAGGGCCTTCACACCCAGCTGGGCTTCAGCGAAATTCGTTCGCCGCTGACGGGTATCGTCAGTGAACGCTTCGTAGATCTCGGAACGCTCATCCAACTAGCAACGGCTTCGCGCACGCAAGCCGCCCCACTGCTGACTGTCACGCGAATCGACCGCTTGCGTATTTTGTTCGATGTTCCCGAAGCCAGCTCCACCCAGGTAAAGGACGGCACCCCCGTGCAAGTTCGCATCGCCGACCAGCTTTTCAAACGTGCTGTTACTCGCTTAACCGGAACGCTGGATCCAAGTACGCATACCATGCGAACTGAGATCGACATCGAGAATCCTCATGAGCAACTGCGCCCTGGAATGACAGCCAACGTGGAGCTTGAGTTGAGCAGTCACAACGACGCGCTACTCGTGCCAGTGGCCGCCGTTCATACCGACGGTACGCGCCACTCCGTATACATAGTTCACGACGGCATCGCTCACAGTGTGGAAGTGCGAACCGGTGTCGAAACCCCTGACCATATTCAAATCACCTCTGGCCTGAATGGAGACGAAGAGGTGATCGTGGCGGCAGGAGGTTTTTTAAAAGACGGGTCCAGAGTTCAGGTGAGTCAGTGAAGAACTTCCTCGCCATTCTGCTGGTTGCCATCCCTCTTGGGGCACAAATCTCGCCCGTCCCGCTCACGCTCGCCCAAGCGCGCCAGCTGGCGCTGGCTCATAACCCGCAGATTGCGGCCGCCCGCGACGATTTAGCGGCTGCCGAAGCGCGCATCAAAATCGCGCGCTCCAGCTTATATCCGCGTGTCACATTCAGTGGTATTGCCAAAGCCGGTCTTTCGGGGGCCACCAATTCTCTCGGCCTGATCGGCCTGCCTAACTCGCCCTTCTACCGGAACTTTGCAGCTTCCTTAAATCTCTCCCAGACAATCTTCGACTTTGGTCAGCGCGCCGCTTTGATCGATGCTGCCGAGCGCCGCCGCCAAGCGGCTGCCGCCGACCTATCCAATACACAAGCCGTGGTTTGTTTCGAGGTAGAGCGAGCCTACTGGAAACTCCTCCGCGCCCAATTGCTGACAACAGATAGTGACGAACTATTGAAAGCGCGTCGCGGAGCTGTTCGCAAGGCTGAGGTCTTCTATGCGGCGCAATACCGCTCCGGGCTTGCGGTAGACGAAGCGCGTTCGGCTCTGGCTTTGGCGCAAGTCGAAGCGCAGCAAAGAAGCCTGGACACGCAAGAAAGCAACACTGAATTGAGCGTGGCCATGGGTCAAAGCGCCAAAACCACCTATCTGCTTGCCCAGCCCCCTCTGGAGAAGCGTCCTGTCGACGATGTGGATGCGCTGATCCAGTCGGCCTATCTCCACCGCCCCGACCTAACCGCTCTTCACGCCCGTCGCCAGGCCGCGGAAGCCTACCTTCGCTTTACTCATAGCTTGCGTAGGCCTACTCTGAGCCTTGCATTGGCTGGTGGCTACGCGCGTTTCTCCACGCTACTGCTGCGCGAGTTGACCGCAGCCGGCATGGGTTTGACAGTGCCCCTCTTCACTGGCAAAGACATTGACGGACAAATCGAAGAAGCGGCGGCGCAACTGGCCTCGCTCTCGAGTCAAGAAGATGCTTTACGAGAGAAAATCTTGCTAGAAGTCAGCACGGCCGCGCTGCACTACCGAGCCACGGTTGCTGCCAGGCCACAGCTCGATTCAGAGGAGTTGCTCAGGCAAGCTGATTACCGTCTGGCATCCCAGAGTCAGCGGCAAGGTATGGTCTCCTCTGTCGACCTGGATCGCACTCAGTCCGCCCTGACGGAGGCTAAGATTCAGAGGCAAGCTGCAGAGTTCATGATCCAGTTGGCCGTTGCGGATGTCCACTTCACTACCGGGCGAATGTAGGACTTCAGTGCCGTTCGTGAACACTGCTCACAGCCGCTTTTTTCATAGATTCCTCCCTCCCCTGTCGCCATGTGTGATCTAACCCTGCGTCGTCACGACCTATTCAGGAAGTCATTCCGCAAATGCTGACTGCCCCGCCTTTTTGTTGTCGAAGAAGAAGCCGCGTTAGCGGCCCACCATTCGACGCGGTGCGCCGGCTTAAATCGACAGCCCCTTTTGCCTCTGTCCTGAGTCGAGGATCCGGTATCCCATATCCGCATAACCCTTAAGCCGGCGATCGTACATCCGCTCAAGCATCTTGACGTTCGGGTCAACGTAGTCGTACACCTCGACGACCCGCTTGTTATCGTGCAGCCGATGAAGACGCCCTACGTATTGCTGGAGCGTTCCCTTCCAGGAGATTGGCATGGCGAGGAATAACGTGTCCAAGCGCGGGTCATCGAAACCCTCGCCAATATAACTGCCGGTCGCGAGAATCACGCGCTGTTCGTTCTCTGATACCGCCGCGAGTTGCTCTGCAATCTCGCGACGCTGTTTGCGCCCCATGCCACCCTTCAGAACAAAGACGTTCTTAACCAGGCCGGCGAGCTTTTCCCCAAATTGACCCAAGTGTTCGGTTCTGCCGGTCAAAAGCAGCGGGCTACGACGGCACTGCACAGCCTGGATCAGATCCGACGCGATCATATCGTTGCGCGCCTGATCGTTGACCAAAGCCGTGTAAACTTCTTGAATACTGATATCGGTCTGCTTGCCCGACATCCGGAAGTCGGTCAGGCGAGGCACGACAACATGCTCAAAAGGGGTCGACTCAGTCATCGTGCGGGCTCTCATGCGATAGCGAATCGGCCCACACTGCATGAAAATAATCGGGTGATGACCGTCCTTTCGCGCCGGAGTCGCCGTCAGGCCGACCACATATCGGGCCTTCACCTCTCTCATCACTTTTTCAAAGGTGAAGGCTGAGAGATGGTGACATTCATCAACAACGATGTGTCCGTATTCTTCAACGAAGTCCTTTACCGCTTGTTCCTGGTACAGGCTCTGAATAACGGCAACATCGATTTTTCCAGTCCGTTTGGTCTTCCCGCCACCTATTTGCCCGATCTGCTCGATCGGCAATTCGAGAAACATCGCCAGGCGCTCCCGCCATTGATCGAGGAGTTGCTGCCGATGTACCAAGACGAGGGTGGGCACATTTCGCTGGGCAATGAGCCAAGCTGCGAGCACCGTCTTGCCGAACGCTGTGGGGGCACAGACCACACCGTCATCATGGACGATCACCGCTTGAGCGGCTTCTGCCTGATGCTTCCGAAGGGTCCCACGAAACTCGACATCGATGGGCGCTCCGGAGTAGCGTTCATCTCGAATTGTGGCCTTCACAGAGTGATGCCGTAGCAGTTCGAGAGCATCCGCCAACGAACCCCGTGGTAATCCGATGTGTTGCGGCATATCGTCGCTGCACCCGATCACCCGCGGCTTGTCATACGTCGAGAGGCGCATGGACTGTGCTTTATAGAACTCAGGGTTTTGGAACGCCGCGACACGAAGCAAACGGTTTAGCATTGCCGCGGGCAAGTCCTTCTTGGCGACGTAGACGAGATTGGCTCGCGTGATCTGAACAGATTTCGGAAACGGGCCTGGGATCGGGGCGTCGAGCCGCTTTCTGGAAGGAGGCAGCGTCCACGGATCAGGCGTTTCATCGTCCTCTGCGAGGCTGATGCGGACACCAACAAGGTCACCTATCCGCTGTGCCGCCTCGACGATCCGTTCAGCATCAACGCGTCTCATCCGCTGTACAGACGCCAGGAAGGCCCATTGGTCGGGATGTGGCTTCTGTTGCTCATCCAGAAACACACTGTTGTCTTGGTCGCGACTGGCCTTTTGAAGCGGCAGCGCGATCAGGTTTCCGAAGCCGCCTTTCGGCATCGTGTCTTGATTCGGAAAGAATCTATCGTACGAGTCCAGGCCAATCTGATGACGTTGCTCCATGGTGCGCGTGAGTAGCGCGCAACCTAGCTTGCGAGCAAGGAGGGCAGGTACGGCGGAATCGAAGAAGATCCAGATGTGGCCACCCTTGCCTGATCTTGATCTTTCCAGCGAAGCCGGGACCCTCCACTGGCGGCATGCCTCCAGAAAAGCATGACAGTCGTAACCCCAAGTCGCCTTGTCGAAGTCCGCTGCGAGGAACCAGCAGGTTTCGTCCCGCAACAACGGGTAGACTCCGACAACGATCTCACCTTTGAGGTGCGCTCGCAACACATCGTCCGTTAGCGGAAGATACTTGCGCGTTTCGCGATCAACTCGCTGGCGGTCTTGAGGCGTTGCAGCGTAATATGCTTTCCAGTCGCGTTCTGATTTTGGAGTGTATCCTTTGCGGCCATCAGAACTCTCCCACCTCACGGCGTGCACGTCTTTACGCCCTCGAAACAGCTCGCGAAAGAGGCGAACCTTCGAGTCACTCGAGAGCTTAGAGGCCGGCGGTGCAATTGGTCGCTCTACCGGCACTGTCAACTCAGCCGGTGGCTCAATTCGATGCTCTGCGAGCAATTCCCGAAGTCGGCGATTCTCTTCCTTAAGTCGGCCGAGTTCGTCACTTATCATAATTATCGGTGCCGCTCAAGGTCGCCACGATCTCGCGGAAACGATCTCGAATCTGAGGAATGGTTCTGATCGAGAATCCGAGATCTTTCGCTGAGGCCTCGAGTTCCGGACTCCACTCTGCCGGGAATCTCGCCTCAGGTGGGAAATCGTGAGTGGCGCGCTCGCTGAAGACAGTGCGCGCCGCCTCCGCCGTCTCTGCGTAATCGAGTTCTCCGAGCGCATCAATGAGGATGATGTCGAGCACGTCGCGCGCTCGCCCCGACGAGAATGGTCCGGTACAGGCGTGCAGCTTTTGTGCGACCTGGTCGGCAAGTTTCAAGCATCGGACCGGGGAAGTAACGGGAACACCCAACTCCGCTAGACCGTGAACTTTGGGTTCGATCAAATCGCCATGGCCGAATTTTGCGGGTCCAAGATCGACCTCGATTGTCTGCCAGGAACGTGTCTTGTACTGCACCGCTACCTGCATTCGAACGGTATCCGCCTGCTCCATGTCGCGAGTGCGAGATTTGACTCGGAATGTGAACTGGTCGAAGCCGATTTTCAGGACTTCGGATAGGGTCTTGAGCCGACTCGTTCTTGTACCTTCGATGCCGATATCAAGGTCCTTGGTCGCACGGGCTCTTTGCGCAAACCTCAACTCCATCGCTACGCCACCTTTGAGGTAGTAGGTGCCCAATAGCCCGTCAGCAAGTGCCCGCTCCAGTACACCGCATATCGCGAGAAAAGAAACCCATCGCCTCAATCGCTCCTGATCAATGCCCTGTTCGCGGGCAACGCGCGCGAGGGTCTTCTCCAGGCGCTCCGGCACCCGTCCCGGAGTCATTGGTTCTCCGCCTCCGCTTCGGCGCGCATCTCCTGAGTGCGTAAATCGACCTTGCGACGGAGCCGCCGGACTTCGGTATCTTCAATAAGACCTTCGCGGCGCGCATCGGCAATTGCTTGACGCACGAGATCCACTCTAGCTCCGGAATGGAGGAGATCTTCGATCGTTCGGTCGATCGTTGTTACCGGTATGCCCTCGTGTACATGAATGTCGTCTCGCGTGATCAGTTGTCGGTGTACGACAACCCCCGTCGGCTGTTGCCGTCTAAGGCGGGTTGATCTGGGTACGGTGATGTGGATGCGATCGGGATTCGCATCGGAGATTCCATAAACGTTCAACGCCGTCAAGTGCGATATAGCGATTTCGTCAGGCCCACGATTGGCTCTCGCCCAGAGGACCGCCTCTTGATATTGAGAGAACCTGCCGGGTGGGAAGTGCGGAATGCGATAGACGCCACGGGCTGTACGCTCCAGTCGACCGCGCTGAGTTAGCCGAGCTAGGACTGAGTCGGTGAAACCCGACTGTCGGGCCTGCTCGGCAGTCACAAGCCCATCGTGCTCTTCTGCTATCGTCAGGAGCTCATCGAAGCGAGATCTAGGCATGTCAATATCCTTCCACAATGGAACTATCTTGACAAGCGATCCGCCATGCCAGAAACGCACGTGAGTTCGCCCAGCGTGTGCAGCGGACCCTTGAATGCCAGCCTGAATAGCTGGCATTCTTAAGAGGAGACCAAATAAGTTCATTAGGCTGTTACAGTTACAGCCTAATGAACTAAATGAACTAATCGCGAAGCTCTGTAAGTTATTGATTCTATGGAGCGGGAGACGGGGATCGAACCCGCGACGTCCAGCTTGGGAAGCTTTGTCTCATTTGTGAATAAAGAACTTATGCGCACATGGTGATCATCCTGATTCGTTGACACCCATGGAGTCTCAGGTACTTAGCGATTGGTCCTCCGTATTGAACTAATTTGAACTAAGATTTTAAACGGTTCTTAAGCTCTCGAAAACCCGCAAGACAACCAGGCTCTCTTTGCCTAACTCGCGCCGGAAACTTCGGCGCTGACGCGAGGTGAAGATTGCGAGATAGCAACAGCCGACGTGTGCCTTCGCTGCACAAGTCAGGCCTACGAGGGATGTCATCGGCCGGCTCGGTTCTGAAGCAAATGGCTCCGGAGTTGGTCGTTTCAAAACAGAAGCTCCGACAGGCGGAGGGAAGCTGCCTGGTCCGAATCAAACGCGAAGAGAAGAATCAAACCCTGGCATTTAGTTCTCGGCCGTTCGTTCTCTGCGGATTGCCCGTGCGTCGGCCACCACAGGGGGACTTACTCTTCGAGCGACGAAACGGTACTTTCGTTCTCCAGATCACTGGACATCCGCAGTTCGGTCTGCCCTTTGGCCAGGATCGTCTAGTGCCGATCTATTTGGCCACTCTGGCCGTGCAACAGAAGAGCCAGACTGTGCGCTTTAAGAGTGCCGCCGAAATGCTGGAGACCTTCGGGATGCAGAAGGGAGGCAAGGAATACAAGCGCCTCGTCGGTGCTTTCGAACGGATCTTCGGAGCAACCATCTTCTTCGGAACTGACGCGATGGCTGGCAAGGCAAAGATGGTCCAACGTTCCCGCTTCAACTTCTTGCAGGAGGCGCAGATCTGGTATGACCGCAACTTGGATCAGCGCTCTCTTCCCGATCAGTTCGAAAACGTCATTGTTCTCTGAGCGACGAGTTCTACCGGGAGATCACGAGCCATCCGATCCCGACTGATCTCGAAGCGGTCAAGGTCCTGGCCGGAGCACCCGCGGCACTCGATTTGTTCATGTGGTTGTCGTATCGCTGCTTTGTGGCGGCAGGCCAAGAATCCATTCCTCTGTTCGGAGAGCGTGGTTTAGCCAATCAACTCGGTTCCATCGAGTACTCTCGACCACGGCGTTTCTGTCAGAAGCTCGGACAATGGCTCAAGATGATCCGTGTCTTGTGGCCTGAGTGTCCCGCCTGCATCAATCAGCGCGGAGATGCGCTCCTGGTCAGTCGTGGCTCGGCCGTCAGGGCGATAGAAAGGATCGGAGCATGACGCGCGAGAAACGAAAAGTCACCAAGCAAATGGAGTCTGTTGGAGGCGATCGACGTGGTTCGAAACAGTCTTCCTCACTGCCCTTGAGTTTCGCTCTCGAGATTCGAGTTCGCGGACAAACAAGCTATTTGCATCGGCAACACTGTACAGGACTGGAAGATGCCGTTCGAATCGGACGAAAATGGTTCATGGCTTTTCAGGCTAGGAATCCCTGGTTCGTACAAGATTCCAAGCGAAAACGTATCTTCATCCTTCTTGATCCTGAGACGGAAAGCTTACTGCGACAGTGAACAGTCACCGCCCAGCTCGAGTATTTAAGTCTACGCTGCGCTCTCACGCATCATCGATCTGTACGGGACTCTAGAGAGGTATAGATTGTCTTTGAAAATGTACCGTTACGCCCCAGAAGCCCGTTGATGGACAAGTTCCGAGCCGACGACAGCTCACGCACGCTAACTTTATGGTTAAATCGCAGGCTGAATGGTTCACCGAGTCGCTGAGAAAGCCCCCTGCATAGGACTTCCCACCACCAAGGATCGGCAGTTCGCAGTCACGCTGTTTGCACGCTCGTCTTATAATTAGCACTACTTTCAGCCTGTATAGCATCTCGACGCCGAGAGTATGTTTGGAAGTAAGGTCATTAGATTGCTTCGAGAGGACACAAAGAGAGATTATGGCTAAACTCAACGGGTAGTCGCAAATTGGACTGAAACAATTCTCACCGCCCTCGAAACGGCAACACAACCGTCATCACTGGCGCTTGGGCCTCCACCTGTAGCACGCGCACTTGCCATCATCTATACTGCGGCTTTTGAGGCTTGGGCCGCCTATCCTCCGACCGCACAGGAGCCGGTCCCGGGTGGGCCTGCTCGGCGACCTCCCATTGAGTTTTCAAGCATCGCTGCAAAAGCGGAAGCCGTGAGCTACGCTCTTCACGATGCAGCTGCAAGCGTATTCCCAGATGCAGCTCTTCAGATGCTGTCGGACAAGAAACTGACCTCGTTAGGTTACTCGCTAAGTCCGCTTCCCTCGGATACGGCAGCTGCAACGGGCAAAGCGGCTGCGCTCGCTGTAATCAATTCGCGGATCGGTGATAAGTCCAATCAGGAGAACGAATACGAAGACACGACAGGGTACGAACCGCGCAATCCCGCGGCCGTTGTCTTTGATCCTACTTACCGGAACCAAGTCCCCTACCCGTCGCTCTGGCAGCCTTTGACGTACTTTAATCCAGCTAGCGAGAGCTTAAAAACCCCTCCATTTATTACACCTCATTGGGGCACGGTAACATCTTTCGCCCTTAATCCTGCAGATCATGGCGAGTTCCGGCCAAAACGGGCTCCCGCAACAATCTATGAGCAACGGTACATAGACCAAGCCCGCCATGTTGTAGAGGTTCAAAAAAATCTTACTCTCAAGCAAAAAGTAATCGCAGAATACTGGGCCGACGGACCGAAATCATGGTTGCCACCCGGACAACTGGTGCAGCTTTGCATTGTATGTCTCAGGGCGCGGAGATGCTTCCACGGCCAACAAACCGTACGGAATCGACGAAGATGTCAAGATGTTCTTCCTCGTTGCCAATGCAGTCTTCGACGCGAGTATCGCAACTTGGGAAGCAAAACGTTTCTTTGATTCAGTACGGCCGATTACTGCGATTCGATGGCTGTTTGAAGGCCACTTTGTACAAGGCTGGCTTGGTGCAAATGGAGGCGTGGGTAGTATCCCTGGTGAGACATGGCGGCCATTTCAAAAGGATACGTTCCCAACGCCGCCGTTTCCTGAATACACGTCAGGGCACAGTGCATTTAGCATGGCCGCGGCTGTCGTGTTGGAGGAAGTCACGGGCAGCGATGCTTTTGGTGCCGCCTATACGCACAATGGCCCATTGCAAGCAGAACCTGAAAACTCGGTTCCATCGGTGACGCTGGAATGGAAAACCTTCAGAGACGCGGCCATTGAGGCAGGAGAGTCGCGGATTTTCGGAGGCATTCACTTTCATGAGGGCAATCTCGAAGGTCTTAGGCTGGGTCGAAAGGTCGGGGTCGCAGTATGGAACAAAGCCCTCTTATATCTCAATGATTCGGCTTACCAGCCAATCTTGACAGCCGACGAACCGGGCATCTGATCTCGTTCCGGATCGATCAATCCGACCCAGTCTCGATACAGTCCGACAAGTTTCGAGGCAGCATTCAGTCGAGACGCCAAGGCCACACCGGCATCCGAGAGAGAAAGTCGAAACAGTAGGATCGTACCTACCCGTTCGCTTTGAATCTTTTTCGCGACCATCGCAATTAGCGGGCCAAAATTCGGAGGTCTGCCAGCATCGGCCGCAGCGACTTGGGTGCGCGCCCCGAAAAACACGATTTTGCATGACGGCACTATATGTGAAAAGGGCCGTCTTCCGATGACACCCTGGTGGAAACGAGCATGGCCTATTGATGGGCAACAATCACTGCCTTTATCTCGCGATCACAATGTCGCCCTACGAAGATTTTAATCGGAAAAGTTGTATCGTGGATTTCGCTTGTCGATGCAATGGCTGAAGGTGGGCACCAGGTGGAGCTGCGCGGCCGAGAAAAGCTGCTCTCCATCGTGGCTCATCGTAATCGTATCGGGCCACAAGAACTCAGAGGCGTTGCGATAGTTTCCAGCTTGTAGCAGGGCGCAGCACCTTGATCTTGCTGTGTAAGGTTCCGGGCAGCATGACACAAACTAGAAGCGGGGGCTCACGACATCCTGAAATCGCATGTTTTCCTGACAGGTTCAACCGGAACTATCGGACGGCGGTGGCTTCCTTTACTGCTCGAAGCAGACCCGCAACGCCAATTGACGGTTCTGGTCCGGGATGCGCGGAGAGCCTATAAACATCCACGCGTTTCGGTACTCGTGGGAGACCTGCGATCGCTACGGTTGGGCGCGGCCCGTTCCGTGTGGGATGGGCTTGCAGGCTCGATTACCGACATCATTCACTGTGCCGCGGATATTCGATTCAGCCTCCCCATCGAAGAGGCACGCGCCACAAACACGGAAGGAACTCGAACCATGTTGGCTCTCGCGAAGGATGTGAAGGACCTGCACCCGTTTGGTTTGATCAGCACTGCGTACATCATGGGCCGCGATACCGGGGAACTAGGGGAACGTCAGCACTCCAACATCGCGGGATTCGTTAACACATATGAACAGTCGAAGTACGAAGGTGAAGCCCTTGTGTTTGCATCGATGGACGAGATTCCGGCGGCCATCTTTCGCCTCAGCTCGATCGCAGGTGAGGGGACCAGCTATCTGCAACAAGCTCTTCGTCTGATTCCGCACAGCCCCTCCCCGTTGTGCCGGCGCTTCCAAACGGCCGCATGGACCTGATCGACGAGCAATGGGCTGTCGCAGCGTTGAATACGCTCTTTGAGCGGCATTTCCGCCCGGGCGCGGTCTTCCACATCTGCGCCGGCAAACGCGGATCGATTCCCGTCTGGAGACTGATGGAGCTGGCTTTTTCTTGCATGGGAGCGCGACAACCATCGATGGTCTCCCTCGAAAGATTCGAACGATTTGCCGCGCTCGTGTTGAGCAATGACGCGTGCGAAGTGGATAAGCGCTTGCTCCGGTCGGTCTCGCACTTCTTACCGCATCTGGCACTCGACCAGACTTTTCAGAATGAGGCGACCATGGCTCTTCTCAGGGAAGACGGCATCGAACTTCCTGATAGCGAGGAGGTCCTCGGCAGGGTGCTTGCGAGTATTTGCCCCGGAACTATCGCGCGAGCCGGTACCAGCGGGCGAGGCGATACGGTGAAACTCCGGCCCAGTAGAGGATCTGCAGCGTGATCCAGAGTGCCCAGACTCTTACATATTGCGGGCCGCTGAATCGTCGCGCCGACGTAAAGATCCTGGTGGGAAGATGAACAAATTTCCCGTGGCGTTTCATGCGCCGGATCAGGTCGAGATCCTCAAACAGCGGGTATGCCCTGCAGCCGCCGATTGCTTCGTAAACGCTGCGCCGGATAAAAATACCGGCATCACCGTAACTCAGGCCAAGTCGACGAAGATACGGGTAGATCCAGGTCATTTGCCGAGCGGAGTAATGTTCACCCTCAAAAACGAGCGAGAAATTTCCACCAACCGTAGCAGTGCCGCGCAAAGAGGCACAGATGGATTCAAGCGCGCCCATTTCGGGTCTGGTATCAGCATGGACAAACCACAGCACGGTTCCGCTTGCCTCAAGCGCAGCGGTTCGAATCTGGCAACCACGGCCGCGCTCACAGGGCACGACCCGCACGCCGAGGCCAGTTGCGATTTCCACCGTAAGGTCTTCGCTGCCTCCGTCGGCGACGAGAATTTCCTTCTCGCCGGATAGCGCTTGAAGGGCTCGCAATGTGCTGCCAATCCGCATCTCTTCATTCAGCGCCGGCACGATGATGCTTACCATGGAATCGTCGAGAGGGAAATGAATCGTCCTATCCTCATCTTATTCGCCAAAGCTCCGGTCGCCGAGCGAGTGAAGACACGGCTATGCCCCCCGCTGACGGCGGATCAGGCGGCGGGTTTCCACTCTGCTTTGGTTCGGGACGCGATCGAGATGCTTTCTGCATTTGCCGATGTTGCAGACGTGGAACTTTCCTCAGACTCTCTTATCGAATCCTGGCCCGGCGTGATTGTGCCCCGCTCTGTCCAACCGGAAGGTGATCTCGGGGCGCGGCTCTTCCACGCTTTGGCAGGTGCTTTGACTTCCGGACGCGAGGTGGCAATGGTAGTTGGAAGCGACTCCCCGGGCTTGCCTTCGAGCCACATTGGCGCGCTTCTTGAATCCGATGCGGACGTAACCCTTGGCCCAACATTCGATGGGGGATTTTTTGCGATTGCGTGCCGCCGGGTACACGCCAGGATGTTCGAAGGAGTTCGCTGGTCCACCGGGTTTACGCTCGACGATGTGGGTCGAAGCGTCGCTCAGTGCGGTTTGACTCGTGCGACCGGCCCCGCGTGGTTTGATGTGGACGTGGAGGAGGACCTGGAGCGCATGTTGAAAATGTCAAATCTGCCCGAGCACACCGCGAGATGGTCGAGCGATTATCGAAAGCTCCGATCAGGCACTTTGCAATGAAACGCGTCTCGCCGTGGATTGCCGCGCCGTTGGTAATCGGCGCGTTTGTATTGCTGATCTGGCAGGAACGCCGTCGTCCGCTTCGCAAGCGAGTGGAACCTGTTTTGCCCATCACACCCGGAATTTGGTCCTGGCCGGACTTGCCGCATTGACTACGGTGGCTATCGAAGCACCGCTGATCCAGCCACTCGCAAGGCTGGTGGAAGAGAGGAACTGGGGCATGATCGGCACGTTTCGCCTCCATGGCATCGTTGCGGCGGCATGCGCTCTGGTGTTGATGGACTATACCTTCTACGTGTGGCATGTATTGCTGCATCGCGCCCCTTTGCTCTGGAGATTCCATGCGGTTCATCACGTCGATCTGGATCTGGACACATCGACAGCACTACGCTTCCACTTCGGCGAACTACTGCTCTCCATACCGTGGCGCGCCACCCAGGTGCTGGTCATCGGATTGAGTCCGTTGACCTTCTCGCTGTGGCAAGTCTGGTTCACTCTGTGCGTCATGTTTCATCATTCGAATGTCCGGCTTCCCATTCGCTGGGAAAGACGGATCAATCGCATACTGGTTACCCCGCGCATGCACGGCGTTCATCACTCCAACATTGCGGCGGAGACGAACAGCAACTGGTCAAGCGGGCTGACGGTGTGGGACTGGCTGCATGGAACACTTCGCCTGAACATCCCGCAAGAGAAGATCGAGATTGGGGTCCCCGCGTTTCAGGATGCTCGTGTGGTAGTCTTGCCCGCAATTCCTGGCAATGCCGTTCCAGCCGCAGCCGGATTACTGGCGCTTTCCGGATGGACGAAAGAGCGCCAAACGGTTGGACGATCCGAGTCAGAACGATAGTTTTGCGCCGAGTTGAACGATGCGGGGCGGCGCGGCTGCAACAAACAACCCCGGTGTAGTGGATTGATCGGTGATTGGCCCCTGGTAGTTCACCTGATTGAACGCGTTCTGCGCCTCCAAGCGAATCTGCAGTCGAACTGCGTCGCGAATCGCGAACGTTCGGAACAGTGAAAGGTCCGCACTGCGATACCCATCTCCACGCACGATGTTGCGTCCACTATTGCCAAAGGTTCCGAGCCGCGGAAGTGTGAAGTTGGACGGGTTGTACGCAAGACCGGAAGGAGTGGGGAGATGGCTGCCCGGCACCACGTTGAGGCGGTTATAACTCTCGTTTCGATACGGGTCAAATTGACTGGTGTACGGCGTAAATGGCTGGCCCGACTGGATCGTGATTAGCCCGTTGATCTTCCATCCGGCAAGAAGAGTATGGTGGTGAATCGCCGGCAGACTGTAGTTGAAGGCGGTAGTGAAGCGGTGCGGCACATCGAAACTCGACAGCGCCCGCTGCGCCAGTCGATTATGGCTGTCAAGCACTTGTTCCGAAGGGTCGCCGCTGGCGAAATCACTCGCGTCATCTATCGACTTTGACCAGGTGTAGGCAGACAGAAGGTTCAGACCGGAATGGAAGCGGCGTTCGATTTTCGCCTGCAGACTGTGATAGACCGATGCCGCGCCGTTCTCGAATATCGAGATGCTGTTGAAAGTTGGATACGGGCGCAGCGCATCGACGGTGGATGCCGTCCCAGAGTTGCTGCCGACCCCGGCTGCAATCGCCATACGCTGAACGGCGCTGAGTAGATCCAATGAAACTTGATTCAAGTTGTAGTTGTGCGGCAGGTGCACGCCTCGGGTGCCGCGATAGTCGACCTCGGTTAGCCAATTCTCCCCAAACGAGTGCTGCACATCAAACGAGGTCTGCATGCTGTAAGGGTTCCGGAGATTCGCGGGGATGGCCGATAGAGAGCGCGAAGGGGTAGCGCTTGATCGCAGGTCGAGCAAAGTCGTGGATGGACTTCCATCGGTGGCGAACGGTGTTGGCGCAGTAGTCACGCCGCAGCGGAGAAGGGAGCGTTGTTCTCGATCTGCTGCACCGTGCTCGCCTGAAGTAATGTCTCGTAGTACACGCCAAAGCCACCTCGGATAACTGTCCTCCCTGTCCCCTGAAGATCGTAGGCAAACCCGAAACGGGGGGCCAAGTTGTTTCGATCCGGTTGATACAATCCTGGCCAACTGGAATCGCGCCCGCTCAAGAGTCCCAGACCGGGAAAGAAATTTGAAAGCTTGTGATTGACCTCTGTCCATGGCGCGCTGTACTCGTAGCGAAGCCCGTAGTCGAGAGTCAAACGTTTCGACGTTCTCCATCGATCCTGTAGGAAGCCCGCCCATGCCCACTCGCGATAGCCGCGGCCGAACTGGCCCACCGTGATCGTGGCTTGGTAGGGGAGGCCCAACAGCAAATCCACAAGAACATTGGATTCGGCGTTGGCAGCCGTCTTCGGAATGATGGTGTTTCGAGAGCCATCGAAAAAAATCGACCCTCGCTGATTTTCGGCGCCTCGCGTATTGAAGTGGTAGCGGGAGACTTCCGCTCCTGTTTTCAAGCTGTGCGATCCGCGTAGGATGCTAACCGAATCAGACCCGTAGACAGTCAGCTCATTCTGCTCGCGGTTGTACCAGGGCAGACCCCCATAAGCGCTAACTTAAGAAAACGTGATTAGGGCTGAGGTGTTTTTTCAGTTTCGGAAGCGTCAGATACCAGGATTGCGCCGAAAACGGATCCTAAAGCCTGAGTCCCTGTTACACAGGTCCGATCCAGCAGTAGAAAGGGGAGGGTTTAGACACAATCGCGCTGCCAAGGAGTACCCACCTCAATCAGACGCAACAGCGGCACTGATTTCCGGATTAGGTGACCGTGCTGAAATGGTCTAAAGACCCAAAGCACAAGTCCCCACTGCTATAACGGGGGCCTCGGAAGCCTCATCGGCGGGGGGTAACGGCTCGTAGCGCGACTATGAGTGTAGAGCATCACGGGTGGAGAGCACTACAGAAGAAGGTAAGCGAGAGCCGCCGATTTTGGGAGAAACCGCCGACGATCTTGAGCTGGTAGCGGCGATTCTCAACGGCGACCGTAAGGCCACGGCCGAGTTCGTCGTCCGCTATAGCGACCGGATTTTCGGCTATGTCTGGCAGCGAATGCTGCCGCGCACCGATCTGGTCGAGGACGTAGTGCAAGACATTTTGCTGATTGCTTGGAGAAGTTTGCCGCAATATAGAGGCGCGGCCAATCTCGAGAGCTGGCTGCTCGGCATCGCGCGCCACCGCGTGGAGGAGCATTATCGTAAGCGGTTACGAGAATCGCTTGAACAACTGGAAGTAGATGAAATACCGGCCGCCATAGCCGGATTCGAACCGCCCTGGGACGAGGAGATGGACGAGCAGCGCGTGCGCGAACGGACCCAGCGGATCCTCGCTGGGCTACCCGAGGCTTACAGCATCGCTCTGCAGTGGCGCTATTGGGAGAAATGCAGCACACGCGAGATGACGGTGTTCACTGGCAAAACAGAGAAATCGATGGAGAGGCTGCTGGCACGCGCCCGAGAGGCTTTTCGCAAGAGGTGGGATCATGAGTGAACGCTCCGGGAACGAGCGATGGATGGAGCAATTGGCCGAGCGGGCTGAGGCGGTCAGCATGGCTGCTCCCTCGCGATTAAAGGCGGAGGTCTACTCGCGTCTCGTACAGGCGCAGGCGCAATCCATCGGCTTGGCCACGCTCACGGAATCGAGCGAACGCGGGTTCGGCCTGTGCGTGTTCGAAAAGCTAGTGCAAATTGTGCCTGTCGGCGAGCCCATCCAAAAGTTAAATCCCTGCCGGGTTTGCCACGCCCGCGTACTGGCCGAGCGCATGGAACATGCCCCCATCTATTGGCCACACTGTCCATACGTACGATTTCAAAACCGCTAAACAGACCGTAATTACTTGCCGTCCTCGATCGAAGATAGATGCGAGGCCATGAAAACCAGCCTTACGTTTCTCTTGTTGGCCGTTCTGCAAACGGTATCGTTAGGCCCGAAGGGCCTCGACGATCAAGACAGGTCCGCCGGCGGGCACGCGTTCCCGACTTTCTGGCGGTAGATCGGAACGGCCACTACGAACATTACCTTCGTCTCGGGCGCAAAAAGGCTCCTTCTGGATTTCTTTCGGTCAGCGGACTGGTGACCCCTCTGTAAAAGGACACCGGATCGAACTATCAGAAGATCAAGAGCACAAGTCTTAGGAATCCGGCAATCAGTTACGACAGCCCCGCCGTTCCTAGCTAATGTTCCTATCATTAGCGTCGCTGTACTGGCTCCGATTTCCCTCCGTCTTCGCCAAAGGAAAGCCGTCCCGGTCCGAAGCACAGGGTGTCGGAGCGGAACGGCGGTGGAGACGTGCGGCGTGTTCAGCTGCGGTTCGAAGATTGCCGGCGGCCAAAACGTATGCCGGCTAAACTAGCTAACCCGAGGACGAAAATCGCGAAAGTAGCCGGTTCCGGTACGGCGGAAGCCGAGCTGACATTGTCGAAGGTGAGCGAGAAGTTTGATGTCCGTTGTGCTCCGGTGACATCGATGAAGGCTTTCTCGGACGGGTTGGAACCGAATAAAGCGGCGGTGAAATTGCCCTGTCCGGCTCTCTGAAACCCGTCGGAAAGATTTCCGCCCGGGCCGGTGAGTTGAAAATTGTCGAACTCGGTGAGAGCCAGTATGTAGCTTGCCGGCGCTAGCGACTGTTGAATGGTGGCGTCGTTCGGCAGCAAACTGCCGGGTGGGCCGTCGTTCTGCGACAGGAATGCACCTGTGGAGCTGAACAAGGTCAGGATGGTGTCGAAACCACCAGTGGCGACCGATGTTGTCCGCAAACTAACGGGCGAGGAATTAGCCACGTGAAACGAGAACAACCTGACGTTATCGTCCTGGTTGAAACTGCCGGTCAGGGTGAAAGACGCTGCCTGAGCTTGCGGTACCGGTGCGAGGCAGGCTAAGGCGAGAGCAGCCATTGCCTGAGTTAGTAAGAGCTTCATGTCATAGTCTCCTAAAAGATGAAAGCGCGTATCAACGGTTGTCGGCGTCCTGGGCAATGGAGGCGCGGACCGAAGGATTAACTAGCACGAGATCGCCATCCAGCACATAACCACGCTGGCC
>JAABUQ010006239.1_pt1 | contig 18242 bp, 16 predicted proteins | sample 5560001 | NCBI WGS metagenome assembly JAABUQ01 (sample SAMN10711888, study PRJNA513371) | rock metagenome | isolation source: Antarctica rocks | place: Antarctica: Victoria Land, Finger Mt nord | collected 2015-12-18
CGCGTTCGCTCCGCATCTCCAGCACGTCGAACTGCCGCGCCTCATGGTTCTGACGACTGCGGGCGTGGTGCCGACCCACGCCTACTTCTTCGAATCGGGGCTGGGTTCGATCATCGCCAAGACGCGCGAGGACATCAAGACCGAGGTCGGCGTCGTCGGACGCGACGGGATGGTCGAAGTCGGACTGCTGCTCGACGCCGAACATGCGCCGTTCGACACCTTCATGCAGATCGGCGGCGACGGGTTGTGCTTGCCCGCCGAGGCGCTGACCGGCCTGCTCGATACGCGCCCGACCTTGCGCAGGCGAATGCTGCGCTATGCGCAGAGCACGTTCGTGCAGGTCGCCTATGCCGCGATGGCGAACGCGACGCATACGGTCGAGGAGCGGCTGGCGCGCTGGCTGCTGATGAGCGCGGACCGCCTCGGAAGTCCACAGGTGCCGCTGACGCATGAGTTCCTGTCGCTGATGCTCGCGGTTCGTCGACCGAGCGTCACGGTGGCGTTGCACGTGCTCGAAGGCGAGCACTGGATCCGCTCGAGACGTGGCATGGTGACGATCACCGATCGCGCTGGCATGGAAGAGTTCGCGGGCGATATCTACCGGACGCCCGCGTACGAGCAGGAACGCTTGATGGCGCGCGATGATAACCACATCTTCGTTTGAGATGCACACCTGGGCGTCGCGCTGCCGATCGGACATCTGCGCATGACGGGTCTGCCGATCCGTTCGGTGAAGCGAATCTTGCCTGCGGTTTTGGCCTTTGTCGGCGGCAAGTTCGACCAGCTCGCGCTTCAGCTTACCGCTGTGCGCGTGGCCGTCGCACCTTCGATGCGCGATCTGCAGGCGCGCGCCAATGCGCTCCGGGATCAGAACAGATGCCTGATCGATAGGAGCACCGATGGCGCGCTACGCCGTACAGCGGCTTCGACCCTCTAAGCCATTCTCGCGTTCGGCTCCGCTCCTCCAAGCGCCGGGAGCGGAAAGCCGGGAGCGGACAGCCGCGCAAAAGTGAAACGCAGTCTCACCCTGGCGCAGGTTTTACATAATAAGGCATTTACAATTCTCGTTCCGATTTAAGGGCTTAGCCGAGACCGGTTAGCTTGTGACAGATCGCGGCCGTCATCGCGAAGGCGAGCATGACGAGCGAGACGTGGCGATACCAGACGTGCCAGGAGCGGGTTCGGAGTCCGACTGACCGGCAGCCAGAGTGCCGGGCGCGAGCGCCTGTAATAGGGACCAAGGTACGCATCTTAGTGTCGAGTATTTTTACAGCTTTACCTTATTAAGGCAAGCTCAAGGTAGTAACGTTTGCGGTTCTTGCAGCTGGCACGCTCCTTGCTCTCCGTTGGCTTAAGCAATTCCGCCTCGGGAAATAAGCCGTGACGCCGACGATATTATCCTCGCTCAAAATGTGCCTTTGCGCGGGCGCTGTAGGTGCATTGGTCGTGCCTGCGATTCACCATGCCGTTAGCCACATACGGCACCACCACACGCGCCCTACACGAGCACTGGCGGTTACGCCGGTGCCTTGTGCGCCAACGCCCGCAGCACTAGCCAATCTGGCGATCCCGCTATACGGGGCCGCGCCCGCTAACCAGCAGCTCGCAAGTTCTTTCCTGCCCGCAGTGGACGAGGTCGGTCAGATCGGGGGCTTGCCTTACGCCTACTCACCAAGCGGTAGTCGTGGCTCGCTGCCCGGAGTAAGCGGCCGCTCTCCCGCTGGCGGCGTCTCGTCACCTGAGATAAACGGGGGCTCTCTCACGAGCGGTCATGGTTCTGAAGGTGGTATTCCTGGACGAATTAGTACGCCCGTCTCGGTTCCGGCTCTGACACGAATGCTCGTTCCAGCACCTCCGCCCATTTCAATGCCTATCCCGGCTCCACTACACGCCGTCCCCACGCCCGAGCCTGCCACCGTGGCGCTGTTTGGGTTGGGTTTGGCGACCGTGATGCTGCGGGGCAGGAATCCGCGAACGCCACAGCGGCCTTGAGGCCCCGTAAAGAACAGTCGTAGCGGGCTAACACGCAGCGGCTAAATGCAACTACCGAAAATGATAATTGTTCGCCCGCAGCGGTTCCCGTTCGCACCCGCTTATAACCGAACCATTACCGAAAACCCACAATCTGGCGAAAGCAGGCCAGCTAACTTATTGAAATGACTGGTGACCCCAACAGGAACCAAGGCCGTGTCTTCGCTGCGAAAGCGCGATAAGTGCCGCGAGTTGAGGCGGAGCCACGCTGATAGCGTCGAAGCACGCTTCTCTTCGACGAGGGCCACGGTGCCAATCGTGTGCTCACAATACGCGAGGCACTCGTGCTGCCGTGCCTTGCCCTTGCTTCTGTTGTCGCGCTCACGGTCACGTTGCGTTCGGGAAGTATCCGCTATCCCTACTGTCTACAGTCGGACATATGGGAGGGCGCGCATTATCGCAAGCGGGTTGTTATCCGATAAGGGATTGCGATGGCGATGGCTTCGCGCCTTGGGTCTATTTACCGCCAGGATGAGCCGTCGCGAGGCAACGCTCGGAGCGGATCGACGACTGTCACCTCGACATCGGACCCCTCACGCCACCGCCAGAGCACCAGATTGGGATCGGGACCGACAGCCGAAGGTGCGACAATGCCGTGCGTTCTCCCTGCGATCAACGCGGCCGCGAGATCCCAACTCGGTGGACGTCCGCGCTCGATGCTCCACAGCCGCTGCCACTCGCAATGTCGCGCGTCAGCCGGATCGAGCTCGGCCGCGATTGCCGGATCGGTCAGGTCGAGGATGCGGGTCGCGCGCACGTCGTAGGGTATGAGCGTGCCGGGCTCGACCAGCTGCTGGTGCGTTTCGGCGATCGCGGTCGCGTGACTGGCCGAGAGGTACAGCGCGGCTTGGCCCGGCGCATTCCAGCGTCCACCGGCCCAGAAGCCCGCGTATCCGTTCAGGCCACAGGAAAAGAGAAGAGCGATCTCACTCTAGCTCGGCCCACGACGGTCAGCAGTTCGCGATCCGTCCCTTCCCGCCGTCGGCGAGTTTGCGGCTCGCCGGCGGAGGCCTACCTTCGCATAACGGCCGCCACCTTCATAAGACAAGCAGGTTGCGAGCAACTTGGACGACGCTTTCCTCGCCGTGATCCTGGCCTGGTGCCGGGACCTCAAGCCACAATGCGGTCTTCGCGGCGGCTGAGCGCGCACGTGTCTCGCGACCCCGGCCCAAGGCCGAGGTGACAATCCCGTCTGCTCGAAAACATGCTCTAGATCCACGCTGCCCGGCCGAACCATGGTGATCCGCTGCGCCCCGTCACTTTCCCGATGCGTTTAGCTCCTTCACCTCGGCGGTGATCGCGGTGAGATCGGGCATCCCCACGGTGACCGTCATGCGACTGAAGTCCGCGTGCGCGGTGTTGCCCGTGCCGGGCCTCCAGCCGAAGCAGGACGTGCCGCCACAGTAGATGTCGCCCCATACCTCGTTGATCTTGCTCTGGGGCAGGTCGAGAGTGCGGAACTTGATGTCGGAGCGGCTGTATGTTCCGAACGCCTGCTCTTCCTGCACCCGCCAGTATTGAAGCACGCCATCCGGCTTGCCTGGCGTGTTGACCCTAACCCGCTCGACGTAGGCGAACCACTTATCCGTCTGGTACGGGACGGGCATGTCGTCTTGCCATCCGTGCCAATTCGTAGGGGACTGTGCATAAAAGTAGCTCATCGCGCCGATCCTGTTGCCCCTACCATACCAGAATCCCGTGCGCGCCGACCAGCGGCAGCCGTGCGCCACACGGCCTCCCCACCCGGCTACATCACACCCCGCGACGACCGCCCGCGCGTCGGTTTGCCCGGTGTTGGTCAGGCCGGGAAGCTTGCCGCCCGCAATCGGCCAGTCCGCGCCCAAGCGCATGACGACGGTCAGGAAGTACTCGTCCGCCGGGGGAAGGGGCTTGAGCGTCGACAGGCACGTAATGTCGATGTCATCGATCTCGCATGTCGCGGTCCCGTCCGCATTCTGCTTGAGGCTCGACTGCGCGCGGAGGTCCTTGGCCGCGATGTTGAGGACGACGCGCCCGTCGACCGGCAGGATGGGCATGACGGGCAAGACGGGGTGCGCGTCCGGCGTGAAGGCGGTCAGGGTCGAGCCGTGGCCGAATACCTTGATGGCGCGGAGCGTCACCGTGCCTGCGGCGGGGCAGGCCAGTAGCAGGGCATTGTCCGAGGTGAGCGAGAGGTAGGTCATTGTGCCAGTCGAAGCCTGCTGGGACGGAGCCAGCACTACGTCCGCCGCGACCAGGCCCGTGCTGCATGTCGGCCGCAGCGCTGGATCGGGGTTCTCGCGGCTGCCGAACGCCACTGCGTCGGTCGAGCGGATCAGTATGTCGCCGCTGGGACCGGTGGGTAGCGTCACCGCTGTGTCGCGCACGCCAATGAAAGCCGCGCCGAGCGCTGCATCCTTGGTGTCGCCGCAAGGGACGCCGGCGTGGCTCCATCCCAGCGAGAGGTCGTGATCGTAATAGAGGCATGTTGCCGTCTCGCTCCACGCGACCTTGGTCGGCTCGAACGAGACGGGCGGGGGAGGCGGGGGGACAACCGGCGCTGGGGGTACCAAGGGGCCGCCACCTATTTTGGACGTGATCGTAAACTGCGCCAGGGCGGGTTGCGCGGCCGCGCACAGCATGAGCGTGAGCGTGAGCGTAGAGCGTGCGAGAAGTTTCATGCGTGATCCTTTCGATTATAGGGATACGGCTGCTAGGTGCGAGAGGTTAGGCCCATGTCGCCTCGTACTCCGCCGACGTGGCAAGCAGCCGGACAATGATCATGGGGTAAGAATGGAAACTATATTTACGTTGTGGCACTCTGAACTGATCGGGTCACCGTCGACTTCGCCAAAGCGGGCATCGCGTTCCACGGAATAACTGCGACGATGACTAAGGTCGCGTCATGCTCGGTATCGCGGCGACGCTGTTTGTGGCCAAGTAGGTGGACATCTTCGGCGCGATTGCCCTAAGCGGCACGGAAGAAGTTGGATCTTGGAGCGAGTTCGGGATAATGGTTCCACATAGATGGATCAGTCCTAACTACCCGGTTCTTGCAATACCGCAGGCGGCACCGATGATCGCCCGGCCTCGTTGACGAACGCGGTCCACGCGGACGCGGTCGGGCCCTTTGCGGGGACACCGGTAAATCGCCACGCGCCATCCTTCGCATTATAGTCCCAGATGATGGTGTGATCGACCACGCCGCCTTTCGCGCGAAAATTGTCCAGTCGCGCGCGCAGATAGTCGGGGAATAGCGGATCGTCGGCGGGACCGGTGCGAGTGCCGTCCCCGCCCACGCCGGTTTCGCAGATCGCGAAGAGCTTGTGGCGCGCAAGCGCGAACTCGAGCGCCTGGACGAGGCCCCAGCCCTGGCCGGTCTTGCTCCACTGGGTCGCGCCCGGATAATCCCAGAAGTGGACGCGATTGGCGTCTTTCGCCGCCCAGGCCGCCATGTTCGGCGCGTCGGAGCCGCCGGCCCAATCATGCATGCTGGACGGGTAAAGCACGCTGTAGATGTCGGACGCGATCACATCGACATAGCTGTCGCCCGGATAAGCATCGGGGAGTGCCTGGCTCGTCCAGTTGATGTCGGCGGGATTCCACACGATCAGCACGCGCACGCCAGGCACGGCGTGCATCACGTCCGCCACATGCGCGAACGCTTGCTTCCACAGGCTGAGCGTCGCGGCATCGTTGCCGAAATTGTCGGGCATGAAGCTGCCGTCGAACTCGTAGGAGATACGGAAGCGTAGTTCCTCGAAGCCCGCGTCGCGCCATTTGCCGACCACGTCGCGGTAGACCTGATCATGCTTGCCCGCGATGATCTCGCGGAAGGCGTCGTTTTGACGACCCCAATAGGCGTCGGTTGAGAGCTTGATGCCGATCACGGGCTTGAGCCCGCTCGCGCGACCCGACTGGTTGAAGGACCATGCGGTCCAGCCCGCGTTGCTGGGCCACTTGTCCCAGTCCTGGCTATAATCAGTGAAGGTCCCGAAAAAGGTGGGTGGCCGCCTCAGCTGACTGACCGAGGCGTCCCAATCCGACTGGAAGCGCGCCATGGCAGCGGTGTCACTGCCGTTGGGGTTGCCGACGTAGATACCGAATGGGATGCCCGGCGCCGCCTCCGCTCCGGTGCAAACGGCCGAAGCCAATAAGCTAAGACACAATGTCGTACGCCAAGTCTTCCTGAACATTGCAAACCCTCCTGCTTCAAGCTGGTGAACATAAGATACTGAACAAGTATGTTTCTTGAGATCGCCGTAAGAAGCTGTAATCTAAGTCTTAAAGCCTAGCTCGGCAATAAAGCACTTAATGAGCATTGCCGGTGTTATCCATATTCATGATATTTTGTATAAAAGGCTAAACGCTATCTAAAGTAGCTATCCACGTTCTGATTCGGCGTGGGTTTGTAATCGGGTTGGGGTTTGATTCACGCTGGCGACCCGGGTTGGAGGCCAGTGATGATGGGCAAGGTGCCCCCAAGGTGCTTTCGGTGGATCTGCGGGTGCGGGTGGTTGAAGCGATCGGGGCGGGGATGTAACGGCGGGCGGTCGGCACCCGCTTCGGGATCAGCGCAGCGACGGCAGTTCGGTGAGCGCGGCGTCAGCGCGATACGAGGAGCGTGGCATCGGCTCGCCAGGGCGCCGACATGCGCAGCCCGAACACATGGTCCGAGCTGCCGCCTGTATCGATGAAATGCTCGTCGATGTGCAGCCCGGACTGATGGTAGATCAATTCGTCGCGAACATACGGTGCCTCACCCGCGGTGGCGGCGATCACCCTGGTCGCGTACGGCCCGTACTGGTCCGAGACATGCGTGTAGGATGATACACCGGGCTCATTGCCATGACGCGCGTTGATGTCGGCGATCGCCTCGCCGCAACCTCCCGCGAAGAAGTGCTGGGCGTCGGAGACGAGGTCGTGCCATCGCCGCATACCGAACTCAGCGGCAGCGCTCGGTGCGCATCGATCAGGTGGGCGAGCGCCTCGGCATAGGCGGCCTCGCTAATATGCCGAAGCACGCGGGCGTGAATGAGGGCGCAGGCCTTCGATTACTCCCGACAAGCTCGCACGTGCCCAGGCAGGCGCACATCGCCGCCGGACTGACGGTGCGCCAGGCGGCGATACGGGAGAAGGTGGGCAAGACCGCGCTCTACTCGGCACTTGATCGGCGAACGTCAGCGTCTGAGTGTCGCGTTCCTATCTGTTCGCCCTTAGCGCACATAAAAGTATTCGGATAGTGAACCCACCTATCAAAATCTGCGCTGGTCGTACGGCGCACGGCTGGCGCGTAAGCGTGTGCCCATGGCGGTGATCGCCGACGCGCTGGGCCATGCCGATGAACTAATGACGCGCAAGCATTACGCGCACCTCGGCCTATCTTACCTCGCGTCCACGATCCGCGAGCACGCTGTGGGAATGGGATTGTGGAGGCGGACCACGTGCGTGCCATCGGATGATGCGGCACGCACTTCCGTCTTCATAATCGGTAACACCCCCATGGTGGGCAGCGCCAAAAGTGCCACAAGGCGCTACGAGGGAGGTGCGTAGCGATGAGATGAAGTCGAGCCTGCCGCGACCGGACTGTTCAGCGAACCCGGGCAGGGTTGCACACGCGGCCCTGCTCCTATGCCAACCGAACGAAGGACGTTCGATCATGGTTAACGCATCTTCACCAACAACCCGGGCCGATATCTCGCGCCGCCTCACTCGCGGACGCGATCGCTGCGCCGATTGGGATCAGGCATATGGCGAGCACGTCCGCGCGCTCGAAAACCGAGATCGTTTCGAGAAGGATTACCCGGACACCCATGACGCTCCCGTCTGCGGTTGCGGGTATTCAGTGTTCATATGCTTGGACCGTGCTGAGGTGGACTTGGAACGCCGCATGGTGGCTACGCCCGCATCGGACCTCGCCGCGTTGGGGGCAAAGCTGGAAGCCGTGTTCCGCCCGGAAAATCATTATAACCGCGATTGGACCTGTGAGGAATGTGCGGCCGTGCTCGCCGACGTGCGCCGCCTGATCCCGGCCGGGGTAGCACCCGCCTCGCAATAAAGACTGTGTTTGGCATCGTGCTAATAGCCTGGGTAGACCGAAGCGCGTGCGCGCTAATTGCGGCGAATGCCACCTCAATCAATGCGCATTTGGCCTTAACAACTCGCACTCACAATGCGTGGATTGCCCTGCACCCCGACGGCGAACTCAAGCCCTGGGCTCTGTTGACAAAGGGAAATCCCAAATGTGGCGCGTGCTGATTCGAGGCCACCTTTGGCGAGGAGGTGTTGTTGGCGCGAAGCGATCTGGGCGACGCAGAGTGGGAGATTATCGGTAGGCTGCTTGCGCCCGAGCGCGGGCGGCAGGCACGCCCGGCACACGACAACCGGTGCTTTCTTGACGGGATGCTGCACGTTCTTCGCACCGCTGCTGGTCGTGTCCCGGGTGTGGTGTAGTTCCGGGCTGAGGTGGCCATCGACGATCTTAAGTAGAGTCGGGTTTGCGGACGCAACCCTGGAACCAAGGATCGAAACTGTCGTCGCAAGATCGAGCCCGATGGTAACAGCAGACATCGCTTCATTCCTCCTCAGCTAGGGCCCTCACCCAGATGGTTATCTGCGTATGAAAGGGGGTGTCCATGCCGTCAAATGGGCGGTTCAGCGCGCCCGATATCTCAGGGGCTGTCTCGAAACGGCTGTGCAATGAAGGTTGGATGGCTGAGCGCGTTATGATTCCAAGGGGTTGCTAAAACCGACCTTGTAGATTGCATGTGGAGCCCGACCACCCGCGCGCAGCCTAGCCGCGCGGGTTTGCGCTATGGAAGCGATGTGACTGACGCGGAATGGTATTTGCTGGAGCCGCACTTGCCTGCGGCCTGCCGGGTCGGCCGCCGGCGGCGCTGGCCGATGCGCGCGATCATCGACGCGATCTTTTACGCGCTGCGCTGCGGCTGTCCGTGGCGGATGCTGCCCGACAGCTTTCCGCCGTGGCGAGCGGTGTACCGCTGGTTCGCACGGCTGCGCGACGGCGATGCGTTCGAGCGGCTCAACCCTTCGCTGGTCCAAACCGATCGCTGCCGCGCCGGGCGCGAACCATGCCCGTCGGCGGCGGTCATCGACAGCCAGAGCGTCAAGGCGACCGAGGCGCGCGGACCGCGCGGTTACGACGCCGGCAGGAAGATCAACGGCCGCAAGCGCCACGCGATGATCGATACCGAGGGCCGACTTCTCCAGCTTCACCTCAGCACCGCCAGTGTGCAGGACCGCGACGGCGCTGTGCCCCTGCTGAAGGCGTCGCGCCGTCGCCATCCCCTTCGTCGAGCGCGTCTTCGCCGACAGTGCCTACAACAGCCCCCGCGTCGCCGACGCCACGGTCATCACCATCGAGATCGTGCGCAAAATCGCCGATCAGATCGGCTTCGTCGTTCACCCGCGCCGCTGGGTGGTCGAGAGGACGTTCGCGTGGCTCGGCCGCAACTGGCGACTGTCACGCGACTTTAAAGCGAGCATCGCATCCGCCACCGCCTTCATCTACGCCGCCGCCGCCATGCTGATCATCCGCAGACTGGCTCGTTCCATATGAGAATCAAGACAGACACTCAGCTTAGAATCCGTCGCGGGCCTATGCGATACCTCCATCGTCAGTCTGCCAATGGCAGCCTAACAGCCCGGCTCTTCGCCGAAGATCACGATGGGCAACCCGTCGGAGATACACCATGCCCCGGGGCACGATCACTGCCAGTGTTCGTCCTTGTGTAGGTCGTCTAATCGCATCCTGGTCAAGCGTGATCTTCGCCTGATGTCATCATGCGCCTTGAGGTCGTCGCTACCGGGGCAAGGTCGTCTTCGCGGTCGGAACGTGCCGCCGCATCATGGGTCTTCGCGGAACGGGTCTTCCTATGTTTTCTCCGCAACGAGCGCGATGCGCCCTTGCACCTACACAATCGGAATGATCCAGCCCACGTCGCGGCAGGGACATCTCGGCGCACCCTGACGCGGGCGCAAACGGTTAGATGGTCATGGCGCTATCGCTCACTCGCTCAGGCAGCTGCGCCGACTAGGCGATCGAACGGCTGCCCGGTCTTGAGCATGCTGTGCATGATGACAGCGAGTTTTCTCGCCACCGCGATCGTCGCGCGCTTGAACCCGACCTTTTCCCTCAGCGCCAGCCCCCAGGTTCGCAGGGCGCTGTCGGCATGCACGCGCGTGAGGATCGTCGTTGCCGCCTCGTAGAGCAGCGCCCGCAGGTGGGCGTCACCCCGCCGCGAGATGTGACCGTCCTAGTCGACCTCGCCCGACTGATAACGCCGGGTGGTCAGGCCGAGCCATGCGCCGACCGAGCGCGACGACTTGAAATTAGCCGGATCCTCGACCGCCGCGACATACGACGACGCGGTCACCCCGCCGACACCTGGGATCGACATGAGCAGCATGGACGCTTCGTTCCCCCGCGACGATGCGAGCAGTTGTCGTTCCAGATCGGCGGCACGGGTTCGCAGGCTGCGCCACGCCTCCAGCAGGGGCAGCATGATCCGCGCCAGCGCGGACTCATCGGTCAGAAGGCGACGGACATGACCCTCGAAGACTAGGCCCGCCCCTTTGGGCACTATAAGGCCGAACGTCTTCATCAGTCCGCGGATTTGGTTCGACAGCTGGACGATCGTTTACGGAGCTGACCGCGCGCCGCCACCAACGTCCGGGTCAGCATGCTGTCGAAGCCCTTTACGCGGACGATACGGTAGAACCCGACCTCGGCCATATGCGCCAGACCGTCGGCGTCGTTCGCATCAGTCTTGTTGGGTGCCATGTCGAGCGCCGCCTTGGCATGCCGCGCGTCGATGCAGATCGCCGGCAACCCTTCCGCGCTCAGCGCATGGTAGAACCATATCGACAGCGGTCCGGTTTCGAACACCACGCGCTCGACCGCGGGCGCGTGCTTGCGGATCAGCGCAGCCAACGCCTGCGGATCGGATGCGCATTTGCCGCGCCAGACCCGCTTGCCATCCCGGCGAACCGAAACGGCTGTGTCCTTCAACGACACGTCGAGACCAACAAACTCACCCATGGCTGTTCTTCCTTCGATGCCAGGCCCGAGCAAGATCGCGAGCTAGTTTTGCATTCTATCGGGAACAACCGCTACCGCCGCAGCAATCGCATCAGCGTCCGGCGCCCCCGCGATTACCCCATGTTTTCTGCTCCGTTGATACCCAGACACCAAGTTAGCCGACGTTTACGATGAAGCAGTTATAGACCGTCTTGTGCGACCCGCAATTCGTTCGGCGCGTCGCGCCAGCGCAGGCCATTGCGGGTCCTCAAAATAGTCCCGCTAATTAGCGTCTTGAGCAGTGCTGGCGATCTCTGTATTAACTGAATTAGTGTAAGCGAGATGTAGTAAAGGGTAATGTTCATAAAAATGCTTAAGGCTATTGCCTCACACGTACATCGGCATTACTACCCAAGTGACAGTTTTCTACTGTCAAAAGCGATAAGACGAGGAGATTACAATGTTTAGTGCGTTTCTCTCATTCTTCTTTCCAAGCGGTGACCATGCTGGATTAGGAATCCGTCCAAGTGGTTGAGCATAGCTAAATAAGCGGCCGCGTTGGTCAAATAGCTGGAGATAAGTCCCAAAGCGTTTTTGATGGGCGTCGCGGTCGAAGCGGCGCCCAAATTGCTGTTAGCGAAACTCTAAAAGCTCCACTTTGGATATGGGTGCGCAGATAATTCGAAGTTCCGTAGCCGACGATCTTACGGTTCTAGGCATCGAGGATAACGGCGAGATAGAGAAAGCCCGTCGAGGTGGGCAAATAGGGGTCAAGGTACGAAAGTGCATTTCATGTACGCTGAGGTTGAGCAATCTACGAACACGCATCCACACCGCGAGCAACGACGACTTGACGCTTAGTGGTCGCATCGCCCCGGGTGCGTGCTGATCGTCGGTTGCCCAGCTGTAATTGGGGTCGGTTCCGGCTCGGGGCGGAATGACACCCTAAGCGTTGCCGGCTTTGGGCCAGAGGTACTCGCCGGTGAGGAGGATGTGCGCGCATCCGAGTGGTGAGATGTGGGCGAGAAGGTGGTCGGGCGTATCGAGCCCCTCGCGTCGGCGGGCCTCGACGGCATGGCCGAGATGCAGGGTATTCCAGTAGACGATGATGGCGGTGAGCAGGTTGAGGCCGGCGATGCGGTAATGCTGGCCCTCGGTGGTTCGGTCGCGGATGTCGCCCTGGCGGCCGATGCGCAGGGCGTTCTTGAGCGCATGGTGCGCCTCGCCCTTATTGAGGCCGACCTGTGCGCGGCGCTGCATGCCGGCATCGAGGATCCATTCGATGATGAACAGCGTCCGTTCGATCCGGCCGACCTCGCGTAACGCGGCAGCCAGGTCATTCTGGCGCAGATAGGCGGCGAGCTTGCGCAGAATGCGGCTCGGTGCGACCTGGCCCGCGCTCATGGTGGCGGCGCACCGGAACAGGTCGGGCCAGTTGGAGACGATCAGCACGTCGCGCAGCTTGCCGCCCACCAGCGGCCGCACTTCGCGAGGCGTAGCAGCGGGATCGAACACGTAGAGCCGTTTGGACGGAAGGTCGCGGATGCGCAGCACGAGGCGATAACCGAGCATCGCGCTGATCCCGAACAGATGATCGGTGAAGCCGCCGGTGTCGGCATATTGCTCCTCGATCCGTCGTCTAGCCTCGTTTATAATCAGCCCGTCGAGCAGGTAGGGCGCTTCGCTGACCGTGGCGGGGATGGTCCGCGATGCGAACGGCGCGAAGCGGTCGTTGACATGGGTATAGGCCTTGATGCCGGGATCGTTGCCATAGCGGGCGTTGACTGTGTTCATCGCCTCGCCCTGCCGCGCGGCGGGGAAGAACTGCCCATCGGCCGATGCGGTCGTGCCCATTCCCCAGACACGGGCCATCGGCAGATCGCCTTGCGCCGCGACCACGGTGGCCAGCGCCTGCTCGATCGCCTCGCTTTCGACGTGCCAGCGCGCGAGGCGGGAAAGTTGCCAGTAATCGTGAGTGTTAAACGCCTCGGCCATCTTGCGCAGGCCCAGGTTCAGCCCCTCGGCGAGCAGGACGTTGAGCAGGCCGATCCGGTCGCCGCACGGCACGCCGGTGCGCAGATGCGTGAAGGCGTCGGTGAACCCGATTGCGGCATCGACTTCGAGCAGCAGGTCGGTGATGCGGACGGGCGGCAGGCGACGATACAGGTCGAGCACCAGGTCCTCGATCCCGTCCGGCGCATCGGCGGTCAGACGGTCGATGCGGAGCGTTCCGTCCTTGATGCTGCCTTGCGGGATCGTGCCGCTGCGCGCAGCGCGACCGAGCCGGGCGAGGCCGTCGGCAAGCCGCGCCTTGCGATCGGCGAGCCAGACATGCGGATCGGACGGTACGGCCAGCTTGGCGGCGTGCGCGACCGCCATCGGCACGAGGACATGCCGGAGATCGCCGTAACGATGCGAGCGGTCGAGCCAGATATCGCCGGAACGCAGCGCATCGCGCAGTTGGAACATGACCGCGACTTCCCGCAGGCGCGCATCATCGTCGCCCTTCGCCCGCAACTGGCGCCGCCATTTGGAATGCGGGCGCAGAAAGTCGTCGGCTGCCGGGAGCGCGCCCTTGCTGGCAATGGCGGTCACTGCCTCCAGCAAAGGCCGGGCAACCGGCGCGGCATTGAGGTCGAGGCAGCGCAGCATGCGCGGGGCATAGCGGCGGAAACGATGATAGCCCTCAGCGACATGGGCGAGCGGATCGTCGCCCAGCGTATCCGTCAGCTTTATGCCGGTCGCAACGAGATGGGTGAGGCGCTCCCATCCCGCCGCGCGCGCGACCGCATCTTCCAGCGACGCGCCGTCGCCATGCGCTTCTAGGAGCGACTTGCCGAGTGCGGTGAAGCCGTCCAGCGTTTCGGTGACGGTGCCTCTGGTTTCCGCGACCCGCTCATCATGCAGTTGCTTCGCCTCGCGCCAGGTGCGGCCGACGATGCGGTCATGGGTCTCGATCACCGCATCTGCGGTTGCGGTAGCCCATTCGACGACGCAGACTGCCAGAATGGCGCGGCGCCGGTCGGCGTTCAGGTCGCGCAGGCCATCGGCGAAATAGCGCTCGCCCTGCCGGCGCAGCCGGGCGATGCGATGCGGCGGGACGCCGGCGAGCAAGCCAGCATCGAGATTCATCGCGCGCAGGAACTCGAGCCGGTCGAGCAGCCGGTTCGCAGCGGCGGAATTGTTGCCCGGTTCGATCCGGCGCAACCAGATAAAACGGCTGATTCCGCCCGGCAGCATTTCGGTCGTCAGCCGGTCGAGCCGGGCGCAGGCGGCAGGATCGAGCCGCCCCGCGATCCGCTTTTCGATTCTTCGTTCAGCCGCGACGAGCGCATCCGCACAAAGCCGTTCGATCGTCGAGATCGCCGGCAGGATGGTCATGGTTTCGCGACACCGCGCAATGAAACGGCGAGCGAGGTCCTCATTCGACCGCGCCTGTTCGGCTTCGGCAAACAGCCAGTCACGGAAAACCTGTGCGCCCCGGTCCGGAAATGTCCTGTACCCATAGATGCGGCGCAGTGCCTCTATGTGCTGCTGGCGGGTCTGGCGTCGGACTGCGTAGCGGACGAGCGTGTCACCGGTGATGCCGAGCTGGGCACCGAGGAAGGTGGAGACCGCGTGCGGGATCACCTCGCCCGGTGCCAGGATTCGGCCCGGATAGCGCAGTGCGCACAGTTGCAAAGAGAAACCGATCCGGTTTTCGGGCCGGCGACGCCGACCGATATGGATCAGGTCGTCATCCGCCAAAATATAATGCCGGAGCAGCACGGCCTCATCGGTCGGCAGATCGAGCAGCGCCGACCGGTGCCGCGCGCTCAGGATATGGCGTCTTGGCATGCGGCAGTGTCCCTGTTGAACAGAAGTCTGTTTTGGACAACACTCACCCCACGCAAATCAAGGGTTTTCGAGGCCTGATTTCGGGAAGGTTCAATTGGGTCAGCGCGCCGCTATCTACGCCCGGGTTTCGACCGCAGACCAGTCTTGCGAGCGCCAGCTGCGCGACCTTGCCGGTTTTGCCGAGCGTGGCGGCTATGAGGTGGTCGAGATCTTTCGCGAAACCGCCTCGGGCATGAAGGCCAACCGGGCGGCACGGACAGAAATCATGAAGCTGGCGCAGGCCCGTCGGATCGATGCGATCCTCGTCACCGAACTCAGCCGCTGGGGTCGCTCGACGCAGGATTTGCTCGACACGCTGAATCGACTTTCGGGCTGGCGCGTGTCTGTGGTCGCGATGAGCGGCATGACGTTCGAGGTCGACACGCCGCACGGCCGGATGATGGCGACGTTGCTCGCCGGCATCGCACAGTTCGAGCGCGACATGCTGAGCGAGCGCGTACGATCCGGTCTTGCCGCGGCACGTGCGCGAGGCCGCAAGCTTGGTCGCCAGGTTGGCGATCGCCCCAAGTCTGACCGGCTCGCACCCAAAGTTCTGGCGCTCATCGTCGAGGGACGTAGCTACCGCTGGATCGCGCGCGATCTTTGCCTCAGCAAGAACACCGTCGCCGCGATCGTCGGGCGCGAGAGGGCGGATGCGGAGCCCGGCATCGAGGTGGCAGCATGACCCAGCTATTCAAACGGCTGCCGCCCGGTCCCGGCCAAAAGTCGCCATTGCGACAAAAGATCTGCGGAACCGTCGGCCAAGATTGGGCAGTGGTGGCGTGAAATGATGGAGGGCCAGCGCCTCACCGGTGGACGCACCACGCAGGGAGTGGTCCGGATCGGCGACACCGTTCGTCGCCCCATTATGCGGGACGCGGCGTTCGGGCATGACTGCCTCCTACACCTCGAGCGTGCCGGGTTCAGCCAGGCGCCCAGATTCCTCGGCGTCGATGAGGCCGGCCGCGAGATGCTGTCCTTCATACCGGGCTCGGTTCCCGCTGAACTTGGTTGGTACACGGACGCGCAAATCGACATGGCCGCCACTCTGCTTCGGCGCTTCCACGACGCCACCGCTACAATGCCCCTCGTCAAGGAGAGCGGCTTCGAAGTAGCCTGCCACAACGATTGGGCTCCCACTAACACCGTCTTCTTGGCCGATGAGCCGGTCGCAATGATCGACTTCGACACGGCACGGCCAGGAGAAAGGCTCTGGGATGCGGGATACTCCGCCTTCACCTGGCTTGACCTCGGCAACGACGACCTCTCGGTTGACGACCAAATCCACAGATTGGGTGTATTCGCGCAGGGATATGGACGGGTGGAATGCACCGTCGCCCGCTTGGCGGTCTATGCCGTGGTGAGACAGACTGCCCTGGCAGCCTCGACACGCGCGCGGGGCAAGCTCGACATCGCGGAATGGGCCGCAAGCTGCGCAAGCTGGACCGCGCTAAACATCGTCGAACAGCTATTGCCTACCGGCTACTCGTAAAAAAGCGGCCTTGTGCGCCTGCGCGCCCATAGCTACCCACCCACCGTGCTCGACTATCCTGCTTAGGGTGTAATATCGCCCTCAGCCGGAACTGACCCCTAATTGCCGGTGAGCAAGAGATACTCCGAACCGAGCGGTACGACGTAAGCGTGGTCTGGAGCTTTCAATTATCCACAGTCGTCGCGAGTTTGATGCCGCCTGGCGCAAAGGGGTTCGCGGGCTGGAACCGGGGGATGATTCCTGTCCGGGCACCGGAACGCTATGGCGAGGTGCGCGATGATTGGCGGGGCAAGCTGGATCGATGAGGAACTGGCGGGGTCGCATGTTCGCGATGCGCATCTGGGCCGGCGGCTGCGAACGATGATGGCGCAGATGGCGGGTGCGGTGGGCGCGCCGATCCCGCTGGCGTGCCAGGACTGGGCGAACACCAAGGCGGCCCACTGCTTTCTGTCGAATGATGACGTCAGCGAACGCGCGATTCGCGCCGGCCATTTCGTGGCGACCGACGGGCCGGTGCTGGTACTGCAGGACACGACCGAGTTCTCCTTACAGCGGGACTGTCAGGATTTCCGTGTATGGCCGGGCGGTTGAACATCAGCCGACCATTGCCCTGGTAAAGCGTTCGCCGAAGATGACGGCGAACTGGGCTTTGGCCATCGACCACTCGCGTGGCGTCATTCTCCAGTCTTTTTCGAGACGGTGCAACACCAGATAGAGCCGCTTGGTCGCTGCTTCGTTGGGTGAAAATGGCCCCTAGCGCGCAACGCGCGGCGCAGCGTAGAATTAAGCGCCTCGATGGCGTTGGTGGTGTAGACGATTTTCCTGACCTCGTTGGCGAAGCCGTAGACGGGGATGACCTCGGCCCAGGCGCGTCGCCAGCTCTGGCCGATCGCGGGGTAGCGTTGGCCCCACGGCCCGGCCTCGAAGGCCGCGAGCGCCGCCTCGCCGGCGGCGGCGTCGACCGCACGGTAGATGGTCTTCAGCTCGGCCGCGACCGCCTTGCGGTCCTTGTAGGACACGAAATCGAGACTGTGACGCAGGAGGTGGACGATACAGGTTTGCACGACCGCGTCGGGGAAGACGGCGGTGATCGCTTCCGGAAAGCCCTTGAGGCCGTCAACGACCGCGAGTAGCACGTCCTCGACGCCGCGGTTTCTGAGCTCGTTCATGACTCTAAGCCAGAACTTGGCGCCCTCGTTCTGCTCGAGCCACAAGCCCAGCACCTCCTTGCCGCCATCGGCGCGGACGCCCAATGCGATGTGCACCGCCCCTTCGACGCCGCCATCGGCGTCGCTCAGGACAGGCTTGTTGCGGACCGTCCCCTCGTCGGGGATCTTGACGCGCAGCGCATCGAAGAAGACCAGCGGATTGACGGTCTTCAAAGGTCGCGCCTGCCAGGTCGCGACCTCGTCGAGCACGGCATCGGTGACTGCGCTGATCAGATCGGGCGAGACGTCAACACCGTAGAGATCGTGGAGATGGCCGACGATATCGCGGTTGCTCATTCCCCGCGCGTACATCGACACGACCTTGTCGTCGAAGCCCGGGAAGCGGCGCTGGTATTTGGCGATCAGCTGCGGATCGAAGCTCGCCTGGCGGTCGCGCGGCACCGCGAGATCGATCTTGCCCGTCTCGGTCACGACCGTCTTGCGGCCATAACCATTGCGGCTGTTGCCCGCCTCCTGCGCGCAGCCAAGAGTAAGCGTCCGGCCGGATGCGTTTGGTGTTCGCCAGGCCGAACATCGGCAAGAGCAAAGAGTAGACTTGGGCGGATAGTTCACGCCCGAATTGAGGCCGACTCAGCCGGTGCGCGCTGCGCACGCC
>JAABUQ010006241.1_pt1 | contig 18238 bp, 11 predicted proteins | sample 5560001 | NCBI WGS metagenome assembly JAABUQ01 (sample SAMN10711888, study PRJNA513371) | rock metagenome | isolation source: Antarctica rocks | place: Antarctica: Victoria Land, Finger Mt nord | collected 2015-12-18
CCCCGGCGTCGTGGGGGTCGCGGTCGGCCAACGGGTGGCGGCGGTGACCAAGACGGGTGGGTGGGCCGACCACGTCGTGCTCCCCACGGCCGACCTCGTTCCGGTGCCCGAGGGGGTGGACGCCGCGGCGGCGGAGACGGCGGTCGTCAACGGCGTGACCGCCTGGCAGATGCTGCACGGCCTGGCGCGGGTGCGCGCCGGACAGACCGTCCTGGTGCATGGCGCGTCGGGCGGCGTGGGCGTCCTGCTCGTGCAACTAGCCCGCATGGCCGGCGCGCGGGTGCTCGGGACCGCCTCGCCCGCCAAGCACGACGTGGTGCGCGCGCTCGGCGCTGAGCCCCTCGACTACCATGGCGACGACCTCGTGGCCCGCGTCCGCGCGCTCACGCCGGGCGGGGTCGACGCGGTCTTCGACCACGTCGGCGGCCAGAGCCTGCGCGACGCGTGGGGGATGCTCGCCCGCGGCGGCACAGTGGTGTCCTACGGCCTAGCGTCCCTGCGCGACGCCCGGGGATCGCTGGTGTTGGCGTTCATCCCGCTCCTAGCGCGCATCTCCCTGTGGAACGCGCTGCCGAACGGCCGCCACGCGCACTTCTACAACCTGTGGGGTGGCAAGACGCTGCGGCCGCGCCGGTTCCACCGGGAGTTGCGCGCGGCGCTGACGGAGGTGTTCACCCTGCTCGCCCAGGGGCGTCTCCAGGCGCGGATCGCCCGCCAGTTGCCGCTGGCGCGGGCGGCCGAGGCCATGCGCCTGGCCGAGTCGGGCACGATCTCGGGCAAGGTCGTGCTCGTCCCCGGCCTGGCCTGAGCGGCCCGCGCGCCGGCGAAGACCGGCGCTGACGCTGGCGGAGACCGGCGCGTCCCAATGCCAGGTGGACCACCCGAGGCTCGGCATGGAAGACATCCTCGACTGGATCGGGGGCGCGCCCTCGGGCCGGCGGGTGCGCGACAACCCGCGCCAGGCCCCGCGCCAGGCCCCGCGCCAGGCCCCGCGTCCGGCCGACATAAACACAACGTACCGCGGCGCACGCGAGGAGGGGCGGCGGAGTTCGTTGCCTTCAGGGTGCGCTTGGCCGTTCACCGAGGGACTCCCGTCGGAACGCCGTTGGAGACAAGCCAAGCTGTTTCGTGAAGGCAGTTCCGAAGTGCGCGGGCCGCCGGAACCCGCACCTCCGTGCGACCTCGGCGACGGTGAGGTCGGTGCTCGCAAGCAGGCGTCGGGCGGCGTCCATACGAAGCTCGACGAGGTAGGCGTGCGGGCTAACGCCGGTGTGTGTTCGGAATATTCGCGCGAAGTGAAACTTGCTGGCGCGTGCTTGGGACGCCAGGCGGTCGAGCGTCAACGGCTCCTGTAGGTGGACGCGCATGTACTCGAGAACGTCGACCATACGCGAATCGGGGACGGAGCCCGAGGAGCGGGTGTCGTCAGAGATAGCGCGCAAGGACGCGTGCTCTGCCAGCAGATGTGTTGCGAGCCACTGCATGGCCGATTCCGCGTAGAGGTCTGCCGCACCGGCGCGCATGCCGCGCACCAACGCCGAGACTGTCTGCGCGATCATCGGGTCTTGGAAGGCGAGCGCCCTCAGCCGGGGCGGCGCGGGACGGTGGCCGGCCCGACGGTAGTGCTCAGCGGCTTCGAGCAGAAAGCGCTGCGGCATGTAAACGTTGACCTTCTCCACCGATTGCGACTCGCGCACGTAGCGACGCAGCCTCGCCACGTCCCCGCCCGGGGTCATGCCAACCGTGCCGGCTCGGTAGGTGGCCTGGCGCCACGCTCCATCTCGGAAGACCTGCAGTTCCTGCTCGCCTTGGGTAACTACCACGATTGTCTGGTCGGACGTGGGGTGCGTGTCGAAAGGTTCCTCGCTCGCGTGGGCCCGGTTCACCTCGACGAGGACCGACGTCCAGTCCGCGTCTTCACTGCTGGCGATGACAGTAGTCGGCAGGGCGTGCCGGCACTGCCTACTCGCTTCGTCGAACCTCGGCGTGTCGGACCCGCTGCTCACGCGATATCAGCCTTCCCCTGGGAATGTCGCGACGGCGAGGCGACACGATGTTCCTTGCACTATATCAGAATCAGATTGCCAATCAGGCGGCTATTTGAACTGGGGATGTCGCGACGGCGAGGCGGCACGATACTCCCCGTCACTCCCCGTCGCTCGATTTCTTGCTCGATTGATTCGCAGGCTTGCTGACTCCTGTGAGAAACCGATGGACACGAGCCAAGCAGTGGTAGAATTTGCCCATGAGACTTGAACCCATTGCCCTGTCGAACCTTAATGCCGACCAGCGGAACTGACCTACCTTGTCGGCTTTTACTGCTTGATCTCCGTTTTGCTCAATGGTTACGACGTCGGTGTCCCGGGGCGCGACGAGGGCGTCGACTAACTCGTCACCGATAAGGAGGAAAGCCATGGACACATTCGATGTGGACCGACGCGATCTTAGCACGACCCCGCTAGCCGTGGACGGCGCCCTGAGCGCGCCCGAACCCGCTAGTGGGGCAGCGGCGCCGGCCACGAGCGCGAGCCCGGCAGCGACGCCGCCGTCCGAGCCGCTACGCACCATGGAGATCACGCTCACGATCAACGGCGCGCGGCGCCGACTCGGCGCGCTCGACGCCAACACGACCCTGCTCGACTGCTTGCGAGACCACCTGCGCCTGACCGGCGGCAAGAAGGGCTGCGGCCTCGGCCAGTGCGGCGCCTGCACGGTGCTGGTGGATGGACGTCGGGTGAATTCTTGCCTCGCGCTCGCGGTGATGCAGCAGGGGCGACAGATCACCACGGTCGAGGGCCTGGCGCGGGACGGCGCGCTGCATCCGGTGCAGGCGGCCTTTGTGGAGCACGACGGCTTCCAGTGCGGGTACTGCACGCCGGGGCAGATCATGAGCGCCGTCGCCTGCATCCAGGAAGGGCACGCCGGGTCCGACGCCGAGGTCCGCGAGTGGATGAGCGGCAACATCTGCCGCTGCGGCGCCTACACCAACATCGTCGCCGCCGTGCGTCAGGCGGCCGGGAGGAGCGCCTGAGCATGGTCCCCTTCGCCTACCTACAGGCGGGCAGCGTCCAGGCGGCGGTGGCCAGCGGCGCGCGGCACCGCTCCGACCAGGCCGGCGAGCCCGGCGCGGACTACATCGCCGGCGGTACCGACATGATCCAGCTCATGCGGGAGCGCGTCCGCAATCCCGGCCAGATCGTGGACATCATCGCCCTGCCCGGGCTCGCCGGCATCGAGGCCGGGCCGGGCGGCGCGCGCCTGGGCGCCCTCGCGCGCATGAGCGACGCGGCGGCGCACGCGGGTGTGCGCGAGCACTTTCCGGTGGTCGCCGAAGCTTTGCTCGCCAGCGCGTCGCCCCAGGTGCGCAACCTGGCCACCCTCGGCGGCAATCTCTTGCAGCGCACACGCTGCGGCTACTTCCGCGACGTGGCCACCCCCTGCAATAAGCGCGAGCCCGGCAGCGGCTGCCCGGCGCTGGACGGCCGGAACCGCCTCCTGGCGATTTTAGGCGCCAGCGATCACTGCATCGCGACGTACGCGGGCGACTTCGCCAACGCGCTGCTCGTGCTCGACGCCACGGTGCATATCGCCGGGCCGGACGGAGAGCGCACACTGCCTCTCGCCGAGTTGCACCAGCTTCCTGGCGACACGCCACATATCGAGACGCAACTGCGGCCGGGTGAGTTGCTCCTCGCCATCGAGATTCCGCCCAGCGCCGCGGCACGCCGCTCACACTATCTCAAGGTGCGGGACCGCGCGAGCTTCGAGTGGTCCATTGCCGCGGTCGCGGTGGCGCTCGATCTCGACGAGGACGGCACGGTGCGCGACGCGCGGGTCGCGGTCGGCGGGGTCGCGACTACGCCGTGGCGCCTGCCGCGTGTCGCGCAGGCCCTGCACGGCCGGCGGCTGGACCGGGCGCTCTGCCGCGCGGCGGGGGCGTTAGCCGCCGATGGCGCTGTGCCACGTGGGTACAACGCCTACAAAGTGACGCTGATCCAGCGCACGGTCGCCCGCGGGCTGGAGGAGACGGGAGGCCTCGCATGACCGCTACAATCGGGACACCGGTCAGCCGAGTGGACGGCCCGGCGAAGGTCACGGGACACGCACCGTACGCCGCCGAGTTCGCCCCCACGGGCCTTGCCTACGCCGCCATCGTGGAGAGCACGATCCCCGCGGGGCGCGTCACGGCCATGGACACGACAGCCGCCGCGCGGGCGCCCGGCGTCATCCTCGTGCTCACCCACCGAAACGCGCCCACGCTGCCCTACCAGCCCGCCAAAGAGCGCCCGGCGGTAGAGCCGGTCTCCGGCGACCAGCTTCGCGTGTTTCAGGACGCGGAGGTGATGTTCAGCGGCCAACCCATCGGTCTGGTCGTGGCCGAGACCCAGGCGCAGGCCGAGTACGCCGCCTCCCTCGTGCGCGTCGCCTACGACCGCGACACGGCGCCGCTGACCCGGTTCGATCCGGCGCGGAGCCGCCCCACGTCTGAGGCCGCGGAGAAGAAGGGCCGCGGACCCGAGACGACGCAGGGCGATCCCGACGGCGCGTTCGCCGCCGCCGCGGTGCGCGTGGAAGGGACCTACGTGCAGCCGCGCGAGCACCACAACGCGATGGAGCCGCACGCGACGGTGGCGCTTTGGGAGGGCGACCACTTGACGCTGTGGAGCAAGACGCAGTGGGTGGACAACGAACGCGACGAAATCGCCCGCGTCTTCGGCATCCCGGCCGAATCGGTCCGGGTGATCAACCCTTTCGTGGGCGGCGCCTTTGGCTCGGCGCTGCGCACCTGGCCGCATGTGACCCTCGCTGCCCTAGGTGCGCGTCAGGCCGGCCGCCCGGTGCGGCTGGAGTTGACGCGGCGACAGCTCTACCAGTCCGTCGGCTTCCGCCCGCACACGGAGCAGCGCGTCGCGCTCGGCGCGGACCGGGACGGCCAGCTCGCGGCGCTGATTCAAGAGGCGGTGGGGCAGACCTCGACCTACGAGGAGTTCGCGGAGGCCACGCTGGACGTGCCGGCCGTGACCTACGCCTGCCCGAACCGGCGCACGCGCTACCGCCTCGTCGAGATGCATACGAACTCGCCCTGTCCGATGCGCGGGCCGGGCCATGCGACCGGCCTCCTCGCCCAGGAGATCGCCATGGACGAACTGGCGGCGGCGCTGGGGATGGACCCGGCGGAGGTGCGCCTGCGCAATTACGCCGAGCGCGACCCGAAGAAGGACCTGCCTTGGTCGAGCAAGGCGCTTCGCGCGTGTTACCGGATGGGCGCCGAGCGCTTCGGTTGGAGCAAACGCACTCCCGAGCCGCGCTCGATGCGCGCCGGACGCGACTTGGTGGGCCTGGGCATGGCGACCGCGATCAATCCCGCGCCGCGCTATCCGGCGCAGGCGTCCGCCACCCTGTTCGTGGACGGTACCGCCGTGGTCCGGAGCGCCACCAGCGACATGGGGCCGGGCGTCTACACGTCCATGACCCAAATCGCGGCCGACGCGCTCGGCCTGCCACTCGGCCAGGTACGCTTCGAGTTGGGCGATACGGCGCTACCCAAGGCGCAGGAGCACGGCGGCTCGACCACGCTGGCCAGCATCGGCAGCGCGGTGCGCGACGCCTGCCAGGCGCTGCGGGCGACGCTGGACGACCTGGCCCGGAGCCAGGGCGGTGACGCCACGGACCACGCGAGCCTGCTCCGCCGGGCTGGCCTCGCCCGGCTCGACGCGGATGGAAGCGCCAAGCCGGGCGATGAGCAGCAGACGCATGCGCGCTACTCCTTCGGCGCCGTCTTCGCGGAGGTGCGCGTGGACCCCGATTTTGGCACGGTGCGCGTGCCCCGGATCATCGGCGCCTACGACATCGGCCGCGTGGTGAACCCGAAGCTCGCGCATAGCCAGTGCATCGGCGGCATGGTGGGGGGCCTGGGCATGGCGCTGCTGGAGGAGGCGGAGTGGGACCCGCGCTTCGGCCGCGTGATGAACGCGAACCTGGCCGAATACCTCGTGCCGGTCTGCGCCGACGTGATCGAGCTGGACGCGGTCTTCGTCCCCGGCGAGGACACGATCATGAACCCGCTCGGCGTCAAGGGCGTGGCCGAGCTCGGCCTGTGCGGCGTCGCCCCGGCGCTGGCCAACGCGATCTGGCACGCGACGGGCAAGCGGGTGCGTGAGCTGCCGATCACTCCGGACAGGCTGCTGATGGCATGATATAGCCCGTCAGGTAATGTTTGAGAAAAGCGAACGGTCGGCTACGCGCCAGGCACGCTCCGTGTTCTCAATCTTTATCTGAACATCTATAGCTCCACGATGGCGGCGACGTACTGCCGCCGGGCGGTCTGACCGGTATCGTTGGGGTCTGCTGAGATAGGGTATGCTGTCACCGCGGAGTTCCGGTGAGCCGTCCTCGCCGTCCTCGCCGTCCTCGCCGTCCTCGCCGCCGCGATCGCCCTCCTTGGCGCTCCCGACAGCCGGCACGCGGACGCGTTTCGGCACACGCCGGCGACCGCGTAACCTCCCTATAGACACGGCGGGACCCGGCCGAGCACGCGGTCGGCCGGGTCCTGCCTTGGTTGGCGCCAGCTAACGGCAGGCCTTCACCGATGACGGAGGATCGCGCAAGCCGCGGGAGCCGGGCACGTCGTTTGCACAGCCATAGCCTGGAAACCGCGCGGATGGCAAGCGCCCTCGCCCACGACGGGCGTCATGCTGGTCACAGGACTAGACACCGACAGGCAGATGCACATAATCACTGAGCACCGCTGGGACCTGACGCCGGAGGAGGCGGAGCATGTACAGCGCGAACTGCGCGGGCGCGTCGTGGTCGAGGACGACTTTGGGCCGCTCCATTTGATCGCCGGCGTGGACAACAGCTACGTCGCCGAGACCGAGACGACCTACGCCGGCGTGGTGACGCTCACCTGGCCGGGCCTGGAGGTGGTGGAGCGCAAGGTCTCGCGCACGCCCACGACGTTCCCCTACGTGCCGGGGCTGCTCTCGTTCCGCGAGGCGCCCGGCGTGCTGGCCGCGATCGCGTTGCTCGAGCACGAGCCCGACCTCTTCATCTTCGACGGGCAGGGCATCGCGCACATGCGCGGGCTCGGGTTGGCCAGCCACCTTGGCCTGATACTCGACACACCGTCGATCGGCTGCGCCAAGAGCCGGCTCGTCGGCCGCTACGAGGAACCGGGACCCGAGCAGGGTGACAGCAGCCCGCTGACGTACGGCCGCCGTGTCGTCGGCACGGTCATCCGGCCGGTCACGGGGCGCAAGGCGCTGCTCTTCGTGTCGCCCGGCCACCGTGTAAGCGTCGAGATGTCGGCGCGCCTCGTGACGGAGTGCCTGCGCGGGCGCATCATGCCTGCGCCGACGCAGCTGGCCCATGACCTCGTCACGGCCGCGCGCAAGGGACAGGTCTAGGCGGGCGGCCCGCTCGCGCACGAGGCCATACACTGTGGAGTTGGATACGCGCCGTGGGCCATGGTCCCTTTAGGGCCCGGCTCCGGTCACAATCTTGACATTGGGTCATACGTTCTACTATTATGGGGTGGGTACGAGACCGGCGCATGTGTTGACCGGCCTGCCTCTCCACGCCGGCGCCTCCGAAACGATGACTGTCATAGTTACAAGGAGTACATCGTGAGCGAACAAGACGTCTTTATCCTCGCCGAGCACGCCCTGAAGAACGTCATCGATCAGGTGCGCGATGACCAATGGCCCATGGAGATGCCGCCGACGTTCGCGCGGCGCGACCAGCGCACGGTGACGCTGCGCGAGGTTGTCAATTATCACGCCTACGACGACGCCTGGGTACCGGATATGCTCGCGGGGAAGACCATGGACGAGGCCGGCAAGACGCGATTCGAGGGCGATCTCCTCGGCGCCGATCCGAAATCGGCCTTTGGCCGGATCGTCGAGACCGCCTGCGTCGCCGCGCGCGGGCTGGATGATCTCGACCGCACCGTCCACTGCTCGTTCGGCGATTACACCGCGCGCGAGTATTTATGGCAAATAAACTCCTTCCGCGGCCTGCGCGCGCACGACATCGCGCGCGTGATCGGCGTCGACAGCACGCTCCCCCCTGAGCTCGTGCAGGGCTTGTGGGACGAGGTGAGCCCGCACGCGGAGGAGTGGCGCTCCTACGGCGTGTTCGGCCCTGCCGTGGTGGTCCCCGACGAGGCCGGTCTCCAGGCCAAGCTCCTCGGCTTAACCGGCCGCCAGCCCTAAAGCTCGTTGGCTGCGGGACCGCGTGTCTAGGCCGCCGGGTAGTCGCGCAGGAACGGACGCACCTCGTCGCCGGTCATCGTTTCGACGGCGACGAGCCGTGCGGCGATAGCCTCGACGGCCGCGCGACGGGACAGCACGATCGCGCGCGCCCTGCGGTCGGCCTCGTCGACCAGCGCGCGCACCTCGGCGTCGATCTGGCCCGCCAGGTCCAGCCCCATGCCGTGCTCGGGGTGGACGGCGAGGGGGCCGAGCGGGCTCATGCCGAACTCGGTGACCATGCGCCGCGCGATGGCATAGGCCTCGGCGATGTCCTTCTGCGCCCCCGTGGTCAGTTGGCCGGTGAACTCCAACTCGGCGGCGCGCCCGCCCATCAAGCCGGCCATGCGGTCGCGCAGCGCGTCGCCGGAGATCAGGTAGGTGTCGTCCTCCGGCGCGACCACCGTGACGCCCAGGGCGTCGCCGCGCGGGAGCGCCTGGATCTGGCGCACGGGGTCGCAGTGTGGCAGGGACATCATGGCCACGGCGTGCCCCACCTCGTGGATGGCGATGACGCGCTTGACCGCGTCGGGGATGATGCGCGCGCGCTGCTCCGGCCCGGCCGCGACGCGCAGCAACGCCGCGTCCAGGTCGCGCGCCGTGACCTGTCGCGCGGCCCGGCGCGCCGCCAGCAGCGCGGCCTCGTTGACCACGTTGGCCAGGTCGGCCGGTGTCATGCCGCTGGACTGCGACGCCAGCCTATCCAGGTCCACGCCGCCCTCGAGCGGTACGTCGCGCGTGTGGATGCCCAGGATGGCGCGGCGCGCGGCGCGGTCGGGCAGCGAGAGGGTCACGCGGCGGTCGAAGCGGCCGGGGCGCACCAGCGCCTCGTCCAGGATGTCCGGCCGGTTGGTGGCGGCGAGCACCACGACGCCCGCGGCCGGCGCGAAGCCGTCCATCTCGATCAGCAGTTGGTTGAGCGTCTGGTCGCGCTCACCGCTGTCGCGGTTGCTCGACCGCGCGCTGCCCACGGCGTCGAGCTCGTCGATAAACACGATGCAGGGGGCGGTTTTGCGCGCCTCGGCGAACAGGGCGCGCACGCGCGCCGCCCCCACGCCCACGTATTTCTCCATGAACGCGGAGCCGGACATGCTGTAGAACGGCACGCCGGCCTCGCCGGCGACCGCGCGCGCCAGCAGGGTCTTGCCCGTTCCCGGCGCGCCCACGAGCAGCAGGCCACGCGGGATGCGCGCGCCCAAGCGGCGGTAGTTCTTGGGAGCCTTGAGGAAGCCCACCACGTCGGCCAGTTCGCGGCGCGCGTCGTCGACCCCGGCGACATCTTTGAAGGTGATGTCGCTGTGGGCAGGGCGCGGGCCGGGCATTAGCCCCCTTGTCTTGACGTAGGCATAGGCGGCGATGCCGAGCGTGACGAGCGGCACGAGTGTCGAGCGCGGGCTCGGGGCCGTGGGTTCCTGAGTTGGACCGAACAGTGGCTTCTTATCGTTTGACATAATACTTGCCTTTGCTACCTAGCGCTACTGGATGATGGTGGCCGCACCGAGCCTGCGACTGACGTCGCATGGCAAACCACGGACACTGAAGTGTCATCTACTGCGGAGGTGTTTGTCTAACGTATTCTATCCCCACAATTGCTGTGATTAGCGAAACGACTTTAGTCGTCGTCGTTTGCCATGCGACGTCAGTCGCAGGCCGCGTACTATCTCACGCTGATCCTGCCCGCTGTCGATACAGCGGGTCAGAGGGCAGCAGCAGGCGCAAGCCCACGTCCAGCGGGAAGAGCAGCAGGGCTAGCAGCAGCAGGGCCGGCCAGAGCGGCAGCCATGTCACCGTGACGGGCAGGCCGTCGTGCGCGAAGGCGTCGGCCGGCCGCGTGAGCGTATACCCTCCGCTAGCCTCGGCGTAGTGTGTCAGGAACGCGGTGTCCACGCCATTGCCCGCGTACTCGGCGGGGTAGGGCGCCACGACCGCGGACACATCCGCCGGGACCGGCGGGTTTCCTCCGAGGCGGTCGTCGCTCGCGGGGGTAGCCATATAGACACCCTGTTGCGATGCGGGGAGCGCCGCCGCGTAGGCGCCCGGCGCGACGAGGGGCAGCGCGACCACGCGCGCCTCGCCGTCGGGCCTGACGACACGCACGCGCGGGCTCGCGTTATCATCGAAGGCGTCGGCGGAGGTGCGCAGCGACTCCGTAACCTGCAGCGACCCGTCGCGCAACGACAGTTGCGGCGCCGCGCTCCCTGGCGCGAGCCCGCGCATAGCCCAGTGCGCCGCGTCGACCCAGAACCCTTCCTGCCGCGCCGGGCTCCATGCGGCGGCCCACTGTGCCCCCGTGTCCGAGGTCCAGACCACGGCGCGGCCGAGACCGTACTGCCACGAGGAGAGCACGGGGTCGCCGCTGGCCGACTGCACGCTGACCTGCGCCGTGGTCTTGGGCGAGGTCGTGTCGTAGGCGCCGATGGCCGGGAGCGTCTTCCCCGAGAGGGTGCGCAGCAGCGGCGACGCCGCCGCGACGCCGAGCCGGATGTGCCCTTTGATCTGCGCGTTCCCGGTCGTGCCGTAGCGCGCCTCGTTGATCACGATGCGCGGGATGTCGTGCGGGTCGGACACGTAGTGGAAGACGCCACCGCCCTCCTTGGCCCAGCGCTTCAACTCGTCCTGCTGCACGTCGCTCCCGACACCGATGGTGGAGAGAGTGATATGTTCGCCGTGCAGGCGCTTCACCAGCGCGTCGAACGGCTGGTCCTGCTCGCCCTGGCCGTCGGTCAGCAGCACGATGTGCCGGTAAACGGTGGGCACGGTGAGGACGGACTTCTCGGCGTCGCGCAGCGCGGGGTAGATGTAGGTGTCGCCGTCGGCCGAGAGCTTGCCGATCTGGGCGCGTATTCGCGCCTTGTCATCGGCCCCCTGCAGGATGTGGAAGTTGACGATCCAGTGGTTGGTGTCGTCGAAGGCTAGCACGCCCACGCTGTCGCCATCGTTGAGCCGGTCCAGCGCGGAGGCCGCCGCGACCTTGACCATGTCGACCTTGGCCACGTTGGCGACCGAGTCGGCCATCGAGCCGCTCTTGTCCAGCACCAGCATCAGGGCCAGCGGCGCGGTGGCGCGGCGGGGCGAGGAAACGCTGAGCACGGGCAGGGCGTCTTCCAGCGGCGCGCGCGCGTAGCCTCCGGCGCTGAAAGAGTTGGGGCCGCCGATCGCCAGCAGCCCCAGGCCGTCGTCATGCACGGCGGCGCGCAGCGCGCGCTGCACGGCCGGTGTGATCGCCGTCGCCGGCACGTCGTCGAGGATGACCTCGTCGTACCCGTGGTAGAACGCGGCGTCGGGGCGCAACTGGCCGGCCAACACGGGTTGGACGCCGACATGGGCGCGGGTCAGCGCCGCGGCCAGGTCGGTCGCCGTGGCGGGGTCATTCACCACGAGCAGCACGCGCCCAGGTGGGCCTACCACTGTCGCGGCGTCGAGCGTGTTGTTTTCCGGTGTTTCGTCGCCCGGCGCGTCGATGCGCACGCGCACCGTATGCAGCCCCTGCGCGTCGAATCGCTGTTCCGTCTGCAGCACGGTGTCGCCGGCGGGGAGCGCGACCGCCTGGCGCGCGGGCGCGCCGTCGATCCAGACCGTCAGGGTGGCGTTGGTGGCGTAGCTGGTGTGGAAGGTGATGCGCACAGGGACCCGCTCGCCCGCGCGGGCGGTGCGCGGTACGTCGACGGAGCGCACTAGGACGTCGCGCCGGGCGGGCGGGGCGACCGCCACGGTGTCGATGGGGACGCCGCGCGCCAGGGCCAGGGCCAGCGCGCCGTCGGCGTCCCCGCTGGTGGCGCGGCCGTCCGAGAGCAGCACCAACCGGTCCGTCAGGCCGGGGGGCAGCGTGGCGAGCGCGAAGCGCACCGCCGCCCCGATGTCGGTCGCCGCCGCGCCGGGCGCGGCCGGGTCGGGCAGTGTTTTGTAGTGCGCGAGGGGGACGGCCAGGCGCGGGGCCGCGCCGAAGAGGACCATGCCCGCCTGGTCGCGCGGCCCCGCCGCCAGGGTGGCGCGCTCGGCCCACGTCATGCTCGCGCGCTGGCCGCCCGCCCCCACACTGGCCGAGGCGTCCACCAGGAACATGACCGCGACCTGCCGGTCGGAGGTTCGCCACGCGGGGCCGGCCAGGGCCACGATGAGCAGGCCTAGCACCAGCATACGCAGCGCCAGGACCAGCGGAGCGCGCCGACCGGGCAGCCGCCGCAGGCGCGCGTACCCGGCCACCGCCGTGACCGGCAGCAGGATCAACAGGAGCAGAGCCCAGGGAGATGTGAGAGTTAGCATAGCTTATCCCTACGTGTGTCGCACATAGTACCACCATTCTCCGCCCAATAGCAGTAGCGCCAGGACCGCGCCGATGACCCAGCCCTCCCATGGGGTGGGCGGGCTAGGTACGGTCGGGAACGCGGCAGGGGCGGCGGGCGCGACGGCGGCCGCCGCCAGGAGGGCCGTGTCGCCTGCCGCGTCCGCGCTGGGGATCGTGACGTTGACCGCGATAGGGCTTTTCCCGCCCCCGGCCGCGCCGGTCAGGGTGTAGAGGCCCGGATGGAGCGCCGGCAGCGCGGCGAGGTCGCCCGACGAGGGCAGCATCGTAGCCGCGCCCCCGTCGGGCGCCAGCGTGGCGGTGTCCTGTCGGGCCAGCGGCGCCGCCCCGGCTTGCCCGGCCGTCGCGTCCATGGGCGGCGCCGGGGCCAACGCCTGCACGAGGTTTTGCAGCAGCGCGGGAAAGGCCAGCAGCGTGTCCAGGTTACTGCTGTTGGCGCCGGCCCCGGGACGCGGATCGAAGGTCAGCACGGCCACGCGCCGCCCGCCGGTAACGCCGCTGAAGAGCAGCGGCCCGCCGTCGCCGGCGATGTCGGCGTGCGCCCAGGCGGGCAGGGTCAGCCGTGTCGCCGCGGACACGACGAGCGAGCCCAGGTCGACGTTGCGCAGGAGTAGGCTGGCGCGGTCGAGTCCCGTCACGCCGGGCGCGACGGTCTCACCGGAGCCGGCGGTGTTGAAGAGGTACGTGCCGGCCGTCGGATTGATGAAGAGCAGGTTGCCGGGCGGCAGATCCTGGGGATTCGTTTCGTCGAGGACGGTCAGGTCGGCGCGCCGGGCCACGGCGTCGAGCGCGCTATCGTCGGGTGTAATGATCCCGAGGGTCACGGACGAGCCCATCGCGCGCAGGCCCTGCGCCAGTGGCGAGGCGGGATCGCCCGTCACCAGCAGGACGTTGCGGTGGATGGGCCGCGGCACGATCGCCCAGGCCGTGTCGTCGGCCGCCAACGCGTCATGCCCGTCGATGTGCAGTTCGACGGCGCGCGCCCCCGCCGGCAGGGGCAAGTGGATTTGTTGTGACGCGTTCGCCGGCAGTGTCAAGGGCTCCGACGCGCTCTGCCCGTCGACGGCGGCCGTCACGCGCGTCGTGATCGCGCGCGTGCCCGTGTTGACGAGGCGGGCGTAGGCCTCGCACGCGCCCCGCGTTCCCCCCGCGCGGCCGGACAGGCACGACACGCTCAGGCCGGAGACCGCGCGGTCGTCGCTCGTCGTACCGACCGTCTGGATTTTCAAGCCGGGAACGGCGGCGCGTAAAGCGTCGAGCACGGTCGCGTCCGTCCCGAGAGGGGTGAAGAGGTAGGGTGTGGCGCGCGTCCCGCCGGACGCGGCGAGTCCGGCTAGCAGCGCGCCGTCCTCCGCGAGTGAGGAGGGGCCGTCGCCCGGCGTGAGACGGTCGAGCGCGCGGCGCAGCGCCAAGTGATCGCTCGAGGTGAGGAGGACGCGTGGCGTCGCGCCCGCGTCGACAAGGGTCATGGAGTCCCTCGCGCCGAGGCCGTCGACAAGCCGCGCCGCCAGGCCACGGGCGCGGTCCAGCCGGCTCGGCCGCACGTCGGCGGCGCCCATGAGTAGCGAGCTATCGACCGCCACGAGCAGGCGTCGCCCCGTCCCGGCGGCTACGAACGCGGGGCGCGCCAGCGCCAGCGCGCCGCAGACGAGCACGGCCAGTTCCAGTAATAGCAAGAGCCAGCGCGTGGGCAGGCGGCGCGGCCGGCGCAGCGGCGTTTCATGCAGCACGCGCGACCACAACAAGGTGCTGGGCAGGGTGCGGCGGCGGTAACGTATGCGCCACAGGTGGATCAGCACGACCGGCGGCAGCAGCAGCAGCGCGGCGAGTCCGGCCGGCGCGAACAGGTTCATCGCAGCACCCCTTCCTGGCGCAGGCCCTGCAGCACCAGCATGCGCGGCGGCACGGCCGTGCCCACGCGCACATAGTGGGCGCGGTGTGAGCGGCAGAGCGCGGCGAGTTCGTCGCTCCAAGACGCGAAGTGCGCCTTGTAGCGGCGCAGCAGCGCCGGCGTAACCCCGACTTTGACCAATTCATCGGTCTCGCAATCGTGCAGTTCAAGCAGACCCTCGAGCGCGGGGCTCTCCTCCTGGGGGTCGACGACGTGCAGCACCGTCGTCTGTAGCCCGGCGCGTGCGAGGAGATCGAGCGCCTCGCCATGCCCCTCGGAGACCAGGAAGTCGGTCAGCAGCACAGCCACGCCGCGCCGGTGTGATCCTACCTGGCCGCAGTAAGCGGCGGCGGAGCGTGCCAGATCGGTCCCGCCGCCCGGCTCGACGGCGCGCAGGCGCTCGAGCAACGGGCCCACGGCGTTGCGCCCGCGCAAGGGCGGCAAGAGGGGGCGCGGCTCGCCGCCAAAGGCGCCCAGGTACACGGTGTCGTAACTGGCCAGCGCCACGGCCCCGAGGGCGGCCGCGACGCGCCTGGCGTAGAGCAGCTTGTTGGGCCGGCCCCAATCCATCGATTGCGAGCAGTCGATCAAGAGATGCACGGCGAGGTTCTCGCGCGCCTCGGTCAGCTTGAGGCACAACTCGCCGAGCCGCGCGTAGACGTTCCAGTCGATCAAGCGGAAGTCGTCGCCCGGCACGTAGTTGCGGTGGTCCGCGAACTCGACCGACTGTGCTTTACGGCGGCTGGCGTGCTCGCCGACGAGTCCGGCCGTGACGGTGCGCGACGCGTTGAGATGCAGCGTCTCCACCTGACGCAGGAACGTCCCGTCGATCAGCACGGTGGGGTCGTCGGCCTCCGCGCCCTCACCATTCAGCATGCGGCCAACCGTCTTCACACCCGAGCCAACAGCTGACAGCTGACGGCTGATAGCTGACAGCTTCACCGCGGCATCTCCGGCACATGCGCGAGCACGTCGTCGACGATCCGATCTGCCGTGACGCCCTGCGTTTCGGCCTCGAAGTTCACGGTCACGCGGTGGCGCAGGGCGTCGCGCGCCACCGCGCGCAGGTCGTCGAAGGAGAGAGTGAAACGGCCCTCCAGTAGCGCGTTGATACGCCCGGCCAGCGTGAGCGCCTGGGCGCCGCGCGGGCTGGCCCCCAGCCGCACGTAGCGTTTGACCAGCGGCGCGGACTCGGCGGCCTGCGGCTGCGTGGCCAGGACCAGGCGCACAGCGTAATCGAGCACGAAGGTGCTCATTGGGACCGCCAGCGCCAGGGCGTGCATGTCGAGCAGCGTCGCCCCGTTGGCCACCATGCGCGGCGCGTGCTCGGCGCCCGTCACGGTCTGGCGCACGATCGAGGCCAATTCACCGCGCACGGGATACGACACGATCAGCTTATAAAAGAAACGGTCGAGTTGGGCTTCGGGGAGCGGGTAGGTGCCCTCCATCTCCACGGGGTTCTGCGTGGCCAACACGTAGAAGGGCCGCGGCAGGGCGCGCGAGGTCCCGGCGACGGTGACGGTACCCTCCTGCATCGCCTCCAGCAGGGCCGACTGCGTCTTGGGCGTGGCGCGGTTGATCTCGTCGGCCAAGACAAGGTTGCCGAAGATGGGTCCCGCCTGGAAAGCGAGGGTACGCCGTCCGTTGTCGTCTTCCATCAGCATGGTCGTCCCCGTCACGTCGGCCGGCATCAGGTCGGGCGTGAACTGGATGCGGCCGTACTCGAGGTCAAGCGCGCGGGCGAAGGCGCGCACCAGCGAGGTCTTGCCGAGGCCGGGCACGCCTTCGAGCAGGACGTGTCCGCCCGCGACGAGGCTGACCAGCACGCCGCGCACGATATCCTGCTGCCCGACGATCGCCTTGGCGACCTCGTCCTGGATCTCCCGCGCCACTTGCCTGAACGTTTCGGGCGTCATCCCGGCTATTGCTGGTTCCGCCATTTGCAAGCCCCGTGTCTTTCTAGTCGAGAGTCGAGAGTCGAGAGTCGTGAGTCGAGAGTGCTGGGTGACATGAAAGGCCGAAGCGGAATCGCGTTCTTATCAACCATCGTCTCTGAACTCCCGACTCTCGACTCCCGACTACTGCCCGTTCACGGGCGTAAAATAGCCCTGCACGACGCTGCGGTCGTCGGGGGTGATCGTGTTGCTGTCGGGGGCGACGTAGCCGGGCACGCTGACCGCGGCGCCGGACGTGCCGCCGGAGGGCGCGCTTTCGCCCGTCCCGCCGGCGCGGCTGGGCTGACCCACGCTGAAGACGAGATGGCCGCCCTGGCCCGGCGCGCCGTTCAGGGTGATGTCACGCCCATGACTCAACGCCGTGCGCCCATCTCCTTTGGCCGTTTGGGAGGCGCCGGCACCGCTGTCGGCCCCGCGGCCGCCGCCCGCCTGCCCCCCGCGACGACCGAGCGCCGGATCGCCCCCCTGTGCGCCCTGGCTGCCCTGGCCGGACTGGCTGAGACCGGGGTAGCCGTCAGGCGCGCCCGTGTTGCTTACCCCTGTGGCGCCCTGGCCCTTGCGTCCGTTCGCGCCGCTCTGACCGCCGTTAGACCCGGCGCGGACCAACCCCGCGCCGCGCCGGCCCGTCCCTTTGCCCGTGCCCTGGCGCCCGGCGCCGGCTTTTCCGGCCCCTTGCTGCCCGGCGCCGGTCCCGGTGTTCGGCGCGTTGTTGGCGCCTTGCCCGTTAGGGTTGTTGGCGGAGTTCCCGGCGGCGCCCTGGCCGTTCGCGCCGCCCTGACCGCCGCCCCGGTTCGCTCCAGTGGCCCCGTTCGCCTGCGCCTGGGCCGACTGGATGCTGCTCTGCAGACTTTTCAGCGCCCGCTGCTGCGGGCTCTCGACGCCGCCGGCGGAGGAGTTCCGTCCGGAGGACAGGCTCAACTGTCTCCCCGTCCCCGACGAGTGGGCGCCCGCGCCGGTCGCGCCGGTCGTCCCGCGCCCGCCCGCCTCGGTAGAGCGCCCCGGCGTTCCTTGCCCGGACCGGCCGCCGCTGCCTTGCGCCGCCCCCTTGCCGGCGATGAGGCGCGGACCGTTGACGCCGCCCGGCCGCCCCCCCTGCGCGCCCTTCGCGATGGGTACGCCGGCGTTCACGCGTCCATTGCGCGCGGCCGCCGTGGTGGGACGCAGGCCGTTGACCGAGCCGATCGACAAGATTTTGATGGGCGCCGCCGCGTTGCCCGCGCGCGGCGCGCGGCTGTTGAGCCTCTGGTGGCGCGCCGTCACGGTCCGCGCCCCCGCGACGATGGAGGTCGGGCGGGGCAGGGGGGTATACACCGCGACGAGCGCGGTGGCCGCGACGAGCGCGGTCAACCCGGAGAGACCGTACGCCTCACGTCGCAGCGATGGCCAGGGGAGCAAGCCGGAGGGAGTGTAGGCGCGCAACGTCCTGTCCGCGAAGGCCAGCGCCCGCTGGCGCAGCCCCGCCGGGTCAGGCCCATCCTCGTGGCCGTCCCGATCCTCTCGCTCGAGCTCCAGCGCGCTGGCGATCCGCTCACGTAGGCCGAGGCGACGGTCGATCTCGTGGGCCAACTGCGGCTCCGACGGCGCCTGCCAGGGCAGAGTGGACAGCCCGGCCACAAGTGTGAGCCCGGCCGCCGCTAGAGGGGCGGCCGGGAGCGGCAGGGCTAGTCCCAAGATGCGCAACGCCAGGGTCGCCGTCGCGACGAGTGCGGCTAGGGTCAGCGCGCGTATCAGCGTGACGAGCGCGCGCTGGCGATAGAGGTGGCGTTGGAACGGGCGCAGTCCCGCCGCGATCGGATAGAGGGCGGCGCCTGTTCGCGCCGGTCTTGGAGCTATAGGGAGG
>JAABUQ010006242.1_pt1 | contig 18237 bp, 15 predicted proteins | sample 5560001 | NCBI WGS metagenome assembly JAABUQ01 (sample SAMN10711888, study PRJNA513371) | rock metagenome | isolation source: Antarctica rocks | place: Antarctica: Victoria Land, Finger Mt nord | collected 2015-12-18
GGGAAACAACACTGCTACTGCTCGTCATGGCGTATCGGCTCCTTCGGGAGTTCAGGCAGGCCTTCACCCGCCTCGATACGCCGCCTCTCTCAATCCGCCATCACCCAGGTTCGGCCATAGCTCCGCTTTCCCTCAGTGAGGTAGATACCAACACCGCTCCCAGACTCTTCGTAGTAAATGATAGCGTCAGTGTTCACGCGGACTTCTGCGTTTCCCATGTCCTTGATCATAATAAAGCTAGTCACGTCTTTTCCCTTCTCATTTGATTATCGGATCGCCTGACGCTAGTGCTTTGCACTGGAGGTCAGTATGACGCTTTTCCAGTTCAGATTTATCAGTCGAACAGTCATCCTTCTCGTGCTTTCCGGCTGTCAAGACCAGATGATGTCAGACGATCGCCTGACGTCAGCCATCTCTGGCGTCCTTGGTGTCCCGCCGTCAGATTTGTCACTCTCCGATCGGCGTAGCGACGGTGCGACGAACACTTATGTCACTGCACATGTAAAAGGGGGTCAGTCCTATGCCTGCACTGTCAACGGAGGTGGCTTACTGGCCGCAGGAATGATCAATCCGCCCTCATGCAGACCGGCCTTGCGTTGATTACCGCTTCGGGCGGCGGATGAGAATCTATCGCTCAAGACTCGATTATCGCGGTCTGTCTACTTCCTGAGCAGGGTCGGCCACCGCCCGCCGATCCACTGCTTGCCGTCCTTGTCCATCGTCCACGGGTTGCTGACGTCGCGCAGGGTCGGCAGCAGGCCGTCTCCTGTCGCGTCATCCGCCAGCGCGACGTGCAGGGCGCGGCGGCAGGCCCGGTTCGCGAACCGCTTGTCGCGTTTCTCGCTATGACAGGTGGTGATGCCGACGATAGGCGTCTGGCGGCTAGATCGGGTCATGACGCGGCTCCTCGGCGAGATAGTCCACGTCCTCAAGTGCCGTCAGTCGGCGCGGCCCTGCCCACTGCCTGCGCCTGATGTCGCGTCTCCAATAGGTCAGGCTATGATCGCCAGTGCTGGTGGATGCACGACAGTCTTCGGTCTTCTGCCCATAAATGCAACCGAGAAGCGGGTGCTTGTAGGACATGATCAGCCGGTCGGCCCGCAGCTCAAGCCGAGGGGTGAACCGGCGCACCTTCTGCCTGGTGCAGGGCGTGTTTCCATTTCGATGTCCAGCAGAGCTGGAAAGTGCGTTTCACAAGGCAGTGGACGATTACGTATGAGGTCGCAGCTGCGGCGGGACCGCATAGCTCGGGACGAACGACCTTGATGTATGTGCCGCACCAAGCTGTCTGGCGTTTGCTACTAACAGACCTGTATCTGTCAGGGTACGAACTCGCCCGCAATCAATCCTTCGCTGCTAACAGAACACGATTGCCTTTACCCAGACGATTTCCCTCAACATGTGCTTTTGATGCGCTTGACAGTTTAAGTGTCAACCCGCCATCACCCTCCGCCCACTAACGGAATGGCACCAACGCCATCCCGGTCGGCCAAGGACTACAGGGATGGCGCGCTTCCTTTTCTCGACGAAGACCATCGGCAACGACACGCTTTACGCCACGGACGGCACAGCCGCAGGGACCACGCCGGTCAACCTGCCGGGCTTCCAGACCTTCGGCTCATCCGGCGGCGGCAGCCCGGACTTCACCACATTCAACGGCAGCGACTATTTCCTCGGAGTCGGTTTTGCTTCGAGAAGCCCCTCGGAGACCCGGATCTACAGCAGCGACGGGACTGTTGGAGGTACGCCGGGCACCGAGATCACGGGTTTCGGCGGCGTCGCATCGCCCGTCGGCCTATGGGTCGTGAACGGGCATCTGCTGACGTCCGGCCAGACCGCTGGGGGCGTGCCGGGGTTGTGGTCCAGCACCGACGGGGGGACGTTCAGCGAGATCAGGATCGGGTATGGCACCAGCAAGATCAGTGTGTCGCATGGCGTGGGTTTCTTCGCGACGGACCTCAACACCGGATCATCTGGCGTCTGGCGGACCGATGGCACGTTGGCCGGGACCCAGCAGGTCACTGCGAACCCCGATTTGGAGCGCCCGAGCAACTTCCTCCAGGTGGCGAACGGCAACACCATCTTCTTCGACAATGGCCTGTGGGTGACGGACGGCGCCAGCAACACCTACGAGATCATCAACGGCACGCTTGGGAGCTACGTCGAGGCCGGTGGTGCTGCTTCGACCGGGACGAAGGCGATCTTTGCAGCGCTGGATGCGAACGGCTTAGAGAGCGCGTGGTCCACCGACGGCACCGGACCGGGAACCGTCGAGCTGCTGACGAACCCGCCGTCTGACCGGTCGCCGGTCCCGAGCGGCTTCACGACCCTCGGCAGCAAGGTCGTCTTTAGCAGCGGCTTTGCTCTCTATGTGACCGACGGCACGGTGGCCGGCACGGTGAACCTGAGCGGCGTCAACGTCGATGCGTTCGCGGTGGCCGGATCAAACGTGTTCTTCACGGACTACCGATCACCATCCGGGATTTTCGTGAGTGACGGCACGGCGGCGGGAACCCGTCAGATCACGGTGCCGGGGTTGCAGTCGAGCAACTCGGTCGCGTCGATTACGGCGGTCGGCAGCAGCGTCGTTTTCGAGGGAATGGACGGCTCTGGGAAAGCAGCGCTGTTCTCCAGCGACGGCACTATTGCGGGCACCGGTGAACTGGTGCTTCCGGCGGGTGTAGTGCCGAGCACGGCCAGTGTATTCGCCGCATTGCCGGCACCTGCTACCGCAAGTGGCATTGTCACCCTCCCAGGCGGCGCGCAAAATTACGCTGCGGCAGTCGGCACGACCGTTCAGGCCGGCACGGGCAGCGACACCATCAGCGCCAGCGCGGGGCAGGTCACGGTCCTTGGCAGCAGCGGGCACCTAGTGTTCTTCGGCGGCGCCGGCTCCAGCATCGTCCGCGGCGGTTCGGGCTCCGATACCGTGTTTGGAGGGGCGGGCGGCGGGCAGTTCAGCGGCGGCGCGGCCGGGCACAACATCCTGATCGCCCAAGGCGGCAACACGACGCTCACGGGTGCAACCGGTGGCGACCAGCTCTTCGGCTCCAGTGCGGGCAACGACGTGCTCAACCTCGGCAGCGGGCGCGAGCTCGCTCTCGGTGGAGGCGGCAACACCACGATCAACGGCGGTGCCGGCTCAAGCGTGGTCTTCACGGGCGGCGGCAGCACCTCGGTCGTCGGCGGCTCTGCGGGCAGTGACACCGTCGTCGGCGGCAGTGGTGTTCTCCGGGTTACGGCACAGCACGGCGACGCGATCTTCGGCGGCAGCGGGGCGCTGGGCGTCGACGGCAGCGCGGTCGGATCACACGCGGACAGTATCATCGGCGGCGCCGGCGCCCTGACGGTCGTGGGACACGGCGCAAACATGCTCGTGGTCGGCGGCGCGACGGCCTCGAACATCTTCACCGGAGACGGCGCGAGCCTGATCTTCTCCGGGTCCGGTTCCACGAGTGTCACGGGCGGCGCGGGCTCGATGCAGGTCGTGCTTGGAACGGGTGGCGGGACGTTCCGCGAAGGCACGGGACCGTCGGTCTATGACGCCGTCAAGGGTGCGGCGGCGGGACTGGACGTCATCACCGGGTTTCGGCCAGGCGCCGACACCGTGGCGCTCTATGGCTACGCGCACGGCGACGTGCAGGTGGTGCGGAGTGGCGGGTCGACGGTGCTGAACCTGGCGGGCGGGGCGAAGATTGAGCTGCTCGGGGTTGCCGATCCGGGACGGAGTGTGGTCGGGGCATGATTCAGGCGGCGGCGGTTGTTGGGGTGGCGTGAGCGCTGAAGTGAGTGTTGAGGTCGAGCACTTCGCTTGGAGACCATGAGCTGGAACAGGTCAGAACGCTCCGAAGGGCCTGGTTCGGGAGACTGCTGCGCGCGCTTGGTCAGCCGCTTCACAAGACCGCTTCCAGCGCTCTCAATCCGCCGGACCATCTGTCCCCTCCGGCGGTTCTTGTCCGACCTCCGTCCGTGTATCCGTCCGGCCAGATGTCCGACCTCCGTCCGACCAACCGTCCGGGCGGACGTCCGGGTGGACGTCCGGTTTGAGGGCGAGTGAGAAAGTCTTCCATACCAAGGCACCCCATGGGTGCGGAGTGGGTGGAAATCCGGCCCTAGCACGACAAAGCCGCACCGGTGCCAGGACAAACCCGCGCAGCAAAGGCGAAGCCTTTGCCATGGTCTGTAGAGACATCATTGCGGAAACGATCACGACAAACTGGCGACGCGTCCACGACAAACTTGCGACAAGCAGGCGACAACCACACGTTGGCTCGGAGGGCGGGTTCAAGCTGCGGCACTCGTGCCGGCGGGTTGGAGGAAGCTCCAAGCAGGAGCCCGCACGTGCCTCAGCGTGATCTTAGGACCATGACCAACGTCTCCGTTAGTCGTGTCCTGATGTGTCTGGATATAGCCGACCAGATCAAGTCATAAGAGGGGTCTTAAGGGGAGGAACGCCTGGACTGGAACAAATTAAGCCAAGCATTTCAATGATCTGCTAGGGCGGGATGGTGGAGCTGAGGGGAATCGAACCCCTGACCTCCTCATTGCGAACGAGGCGCTCTACCAACTGAGCTACAGCCCCGCCTTGCAGGCGGCGAGAGATAGCCAAGGCCGGATGTAAGTCAAGGGTGGATCAGCCGCGCCTGCCTAGATATTGCGCAGCCTTCGCGCCCTCGCTAGCTTCCGGCACCTTACCGGGAGACGCATCGGCGTGCTTTTGTCCAATCTGTTTCAGCTGCTGTTCCTGGTGATCAAGCTCTTCTCCTGGGCGCTGATCCTGTCCTGCGTGTTCAGCCTGCTGTTCGCGTTCGGCGTGCTCGACACACGCAACCGCCTGGTATGGAACGTCGGCAATTTCCTCAACCGCGTCACCGAGCCGGTGCTGGCCCCGGTGCGACGCATCCTGCCCAGCTTCGGCAACATCGACCTCTCGCCCCTGGTGGTGCTCCTGCTGATCCAGTACGTGCTGTCGCCGCTGCTGCTAGAACTCTATGCCCGGCTCGCGAGCGGCGGCCTCGGCGGCGGCGGGTTCTGACCTCCACGCCTGCCCTGAAGACCGGCACCCCGTCACCTGCTTCTCTTGTTATACCAATATGGAACCGACCGGTGGGGATCGGGAGAGCGTCAGGTTCGGCCGGCCGCACGGCGTCGATATCGCTGCGAACGGAGACCAGGGTCATGCTCTACGTGGAAACCTTCGATTGAGCTCCGGCATGAATTGCGATCGCGGTCCCATGCCGGGGATCGCGATCATCGGTGCGGGCTTCAGCGGAACGTTGCTGGCGCTGCACCTGCTGCAGCGCGCACCGCCGCAGACGCGCGTGGTGTTGATCGAGCGGAATGCCCAGTTTGGCCGCGGCCCTGCCTACTCCACCGGCAACTCGTCGCACCTGCTCAACGTGCCTGCCGGCAAGATGAGCGCGTTTCATTCGCGTCCGGGCGACTTCCTGCACTGGTTGCAGGGACTGCCGGCGGAGGAGCTTTACGGCAGCGACGCCGCCCCCGCCAGCTTCGTGCCCCGACGTATGTTCGGCCGCTATACCCGCCACCTGCTCAACCTGGAGATGAAGAGCCCCGAGCGGCGCGACCAGCTTGAACTGGTGCGCGGCGACGTGACCGACGTCGCGACCAACGGCGGTGGCCTGACCCTGACCCTCGACCGCAACCGCACCATCGAGGTCGATCGCGCGGTGCTGGCGATCGGCAATTTCCCGCCCGCCCCGCCGCCGGTCGCCGACCCGGCCTTCTACGACACTCCGTTCTACCGTGCCGATCCCTGGGCGCCGGACACCCTGGTGGACCTCGATCCGGACTTGCCAGTGCTGTTGATCGGCACCGGGCTGACCACCATCGACACGGTGGTCTCCCTGCTCGACCAGGGTCATCGCGGTTCGATCACGGCGCTCTCGCGTCGTGGCCTGGTCCCGCACCAGCACACCGGCGCGCCTGCCGCGGACCTGCCCGAGACGGACGCCTTCCCGACCCGGGTGAACGAGCTGGCCCGTGCCTTGCGCGAGGGCAGCCGGCGCTCGCTGGAGGCCGGCGGCAGCTGGCATGCCGTGATCGACGAGCTGCGGCCGATCACCACCGAGCTGTGGCAGGCGATGTGCCACAAGGACCGCGCGCGCTTCCTGCGCCACCTGCGGCCCTGGTGGGACGTGCACCGCCACCGGGTCGCCAGCCCGGTCGCCGACCGTATCGGCCGTGCCCGCGCCGAGGGGCAGCTTCGTATCCGGGCCGGCCGCATACGCGCCTACCAGCTGCGACCGGACGGACTGGTCGACATCCTCTACCGTCCGCGCTTCGGCGATGGGCTGGACGCCGTCACGGCCGGCCGCGTGGTCAATTGCGCCGGCCCGGATGCCGACTACAGCCGCATACGCGATCCGCTGGTGCGCTCGCTGCTGGCCAAAGGGATGGTGCGTCCCGATCCGCTCTGCCTGGGCCTCGACGTGACCGCCAACTGCGCCCTGCTCGGCCGTGACGGCTCCATCTCGCGCCGGCTGTTCGCGGTGGGTCCTGTCACCAAGGGTACCTTCTGGGAGATGACGGCGGTGCCGGATATCCGCCAGCAGGCCGAGTTCCTCGCCGGTCAGCTGGCCGCGCTGATCAGGCCATCCCGATCCGCACCCCGGGTAGTGCAGGCGGCGCACAAGGTCGCCTGAGGCCCGCCCGCCCGATCGTCCGATGCAAGTTGCTTGATTCCATGGTAGTGAGCCGCTAAATATATTTCCGGCGCGCCGCGTGCGCCTGATCTGTCCCCTTGATAGGGCTTTCCTGACGCGGACGGGATACCGCCGCAGGGAACAACGCGCACACAGCCACTCCACGCATTGCCTGGCTACCGGCCTGCTTATGTCGGTTTATGCGCAAAAACGGCGGATCCCGATCCGCTTTCCCTATTTCTTTTTCTTTCACGACCCATGAGGCCGGGTTTTCCGTTCGCGGATCATCCTCGCCTGACCCAGGCGCCAGGAGGCGCCCCGAATGACAAGTTTCGCCGACCTCAAGCTTTCCGAACCCTTGCTGCGCGCCCTTCACGACGAGGGCTACACCACGCCGACGCCGATCCAGGCCGGCGCCATCCCGCATCTGATGCATGGCCGCGACCTGCTGGGCCTGGCCCAGACCGGCACCGGCAAGACGGCTGCTTTCGCCTTGCCGATCCTGCATCGGCTGGCCACCCATCGCCATCCGCCCGCACCGAAGGGCGCACGCGTGCTGGTGCTGGCGCCTACCCGCGAGCTCGCTTCCCAGATCGACGCCAGCTTCGTCACCTACGCGCGCCACATGCGCCTGTCTCATGCCGTAGTCTTCGGCGGCGTCGGCCAGGGCCGCCAGGTCGATGCCATGCGCCGTGGTGTCGATGTGCTGGTGGCAGCCCCTGGACGCCTGCTCGACCTGATCGGGCAGGGCCATATCGACCTATCCTCGGTCGAGGTGCTGGTGCTCGACGAGGCCGACCGCATGCTCGACATGGGCTTCGTGCGCGACATACGGCGCGTGGTCTCGATGCTGCCCAAGGAGCGCCAGACCCTGCTGTTCTCGGCGACCATGCCCAAGAGCATCGCCGAGCTCGCCGGCGGCCTGCTACGCGACCCGGCCCGGGTGGAGGTGACGCCGCCTTCGACCACGGTGGAGCGCATCCGCCAGGCGGTGATGTTCGTCGACGAGGGCAACAAGAAGGCGGCGACGCTGATGCTGCTGCAATCACCCAAGGTGGTGCGCGCGATGGTGTTCACGCTGATGAAGCACGAGGCTAACAAGGTCGTCGAGTTCCTCGTCCGCGCCGGCATCTCGGCCGAGGCGATCCACGGCAACAAGTCGCAGGGTGCCCGCGAGCGCGCCATGGCGGGCTTCCGCGCCGGATCGATCAAGGTGCTGGTGGCTACCGACATCGCTGCGCGTGGCATCGACGTGGACGACATCAGCCACGTGTTCAACTACGACCTGCCGAACGTCCCGGAGACCTACGTCCATCGCATCGGTCGCACCGCGCGCGCCGGCGCCGATGGCTGGGCGGTATCGCTGTGCGATGCCGAGCAGAGGGCCTGGCTGCGCGACATCGAGCGCGAGATCGGCCAGGACATCCCGGTATTCGCCGACCACCCGCATCATTCCGAGGCGGCACGCAACTCCACCCAGCGTCCGCCGGTGCTCGGTGGCGGCGGCGGACGCCGCCAGGGCAGCGGCGGTGGCCAGGGGCGCCATGTCGCGCGTGGTCGTCCGGGCGCTCGCCGCGCGGCCTAATCGCAGGAAAATCTTGTGCGACGCAACAAAGCTCTTGACATCGATGATCGGGTCGCGCAGGATCATAACCGCGGCGTTGCTTAGGCGCGCTGCATCTTGGACGTTTCCTCCCTAAACTTGGGCGGCGCTTTATGCGCCGCCTTTTTTTTATCCAGGTCCTATGATCGCGGGTGCATGGCACCGCGTTCACCACGCTGACGACCGCCATTGGGGTCGTGCCCTGCCTGACGACCTCGGCTTGCGGAGCGGGTGATGGCCTTCAAGGGTAAAGCGCCTGGCAGCGGATCCGGGGAGATGTCCCGCCGCACGCAGCTGCTGCGGCCATCCATCGCGCTCTCGGACAGGCAGGTGACCGAGGCGCGCCGCCTGCGCCGGGCCGGAGCCGAGCCGGACGCCATCGCTTCCGCGATGGGACTCCCCCTCGATGAGGTCGAGAAGGCGCTGGTCCAGATGCGCTCCCCGCGGCCGGAGACGACGCGTGGCACGCTGAACGTGACGCTCGCGGCACACCGGCAGATCATGAAGGAGCGAATCGGGGACGAGCCGATCTGGCAGACGATGGACCGGATGGTGGACGAGCTGCTTCGCCTGCGCGCCGCCGCCGCTCCACCGCGCAAGAAACCGCCGCCGCCGCCGCAGGACGACCTGCTTTCCGCACTGCCCGGCCGACAGGATTAGTGCAAATCGGCTTCGGCGACCGTCGCATGTCGCCGGTGGCGGGTTCTCGGCCAACGAGGTGGTTGTCCTGCGCCGAAAGTGCGGATAAGCCAGAGTCGGATCCGGATCCCGGCCAAGACCGAACCAGGAACTTCGACCTGCCCTGACTGACGGAAGCCTTCAGGGTCTCCCTGCCGATGCGGCCGCACAGTGGGCCAGTCGGGCCTATCAAGCCTCAATGCAGCCTCGGAGGAACCAATGACAAAAGCTCCACAGAAGAAGACGGCCCCTAAAGGCACCGCCGTCGAGAAGCCCAAGGCCGGCGGCAAGCCGAACGCCCTTCAGCAGCCGCTGCAGGTGTCCGAGGATCTGGCAGCGGTCGTCGGTGACGGGACGATGGCAAGAGGCGAGGTGGTCAGCAAAATGTGGGAGTACATAAAGGCCCATAAGCTGCAGAACCCGGATGACGGCCGGGAAATATTGGCCGACGACAAGCTGAAGAAGGTGTTCGGCAAGCCGAAGGTGACCATGTTCGAGATGAACAAGCTTATCGCCCAGCACCTGAAATAGGCACGGCGACTTCCCTTCGCCCTGTGCATCGGCGTGCTCTGCGCGCCGATGTACGATCCTGAGGCGTGCCCCAGGCGCATGATCGCCGGTCGGTTGCCGCTCCCCAGGACCTCGTGATGCAGCAGCCGACCGCATTTGGGCTACCTTCGGACCATGGCGGCAAGGACCTCGGGCTCTTCATGCCGATCGCCAATGGCGGCTGGATCCTCTCCTCAACAACGCCCATGATTGATGGCTGCTACGAATATAACCGTCGTGCCGCGATGCTCGCCGAGGAGATCGGCCTCGACTTCATTATGTCCATGGCCAAGTTCCGCGGCTATGGCGGCGTTACCGAGCACTGGCGGTGCTCGCTCGACAGTCTGGTGCTGATGTCGGCGCTGGCCGCGCAGACTACCCGGGTCAAGGTCTGGACCACGTTCCATACGCTGCTGCAGAACCCCGCCGTCGCCGCGAAGATGATCGCGACGCTGGACCAGGTCAGCCATGGCCGCGCCGGGCTCAACGTGGTGCCGGGCGCCTATCGCGGCGAGTTCGAGCAGATGGGCGCCTGGCCTTGCGACCTGAGCCATGACCAGCGCTATGAGCTCGCGACCGAGTGGGTGCAGGCGGTCAAGCGGCTCTGGAGCGAGCCGTCGGTCACCCAGCATGGCTGCTACTTCACGCTCGATGACTGCCAGTCCGACCCGAAGCCGGTGCAGCAGCCGCGTCCGTTCCTGGTTGCCGCCGGCATGTCGGAACGCGGCATGCGTTTCACCATCGAGGAGACCGACGCGATCTTCATCGGCGGACGCGACGATCGCGAACTACGCGCGATCAGCCTGCGCGCCAAGGAGATGGCCCGCGCGGCGGGAAGGGTCCTGCGCACCTACACGATGCTGATCCTGGTCATCGAGGACACCGACGCACAGGCGGACGCGACGCTGCTGCGGTTCCACGAGGGCTTCGACGAGGAGGCCTTCCGCGGCATGATGCGCTCGTATGGCATGATCGATGCCGAGATCGGCCGCGAGAACGCCTTCACCGCACGTGCCCGCTCCGGGATCATGGCGCCGCACGTGGCCGGCAGCCCAGCCACCATCACGCGGCGAATGATCGAGCTGCTGGAGGCGGCCGAACTGGACGGAATGATGCTGGTGTTTCCGGATTACGAGGCCGGCCTGCGCCGGTTCGGAGCCTCCATCCTGCCGGCGCTGCGCGCGCACTTCACTCTCACGGCCAGCGCGGCGTGATGCTGGGCGGGCTGGCGTGGATGCCATGCTGGATCACGTTGCGCGTCCGCCGATGCCGATCCGGCCCGCTGAGTCCAGCAGGCGCCCACCCACTGCCCTGTTGAGCCCGATGACGCCGAGCACGACGACCACGTGCCCGGCGATGTCGGTGACGGAAGCATCGAACGGGTGGAAGAACCAGAGCAGTGCCGCCGCCGCCGCCGCCGCCGCGAGGCCGCCGGTGCCGGCCACCAGCCCGGGACGTAGCGGCCGCGCCCGGCGGAGCATCAGCAGCATTATCGTCGATAGCGGCAGTGACAGCGCGATGATGAAGAGGAAGCACTGGCTTTCCGCCGCCACGGAAGGTGCGGCCAGGTGCGGGACCAGCCAGAGGCGGAAGCAGCCGAGCCCGCTCGAGCCGAGCCAGAGGCCGACACCAGGCAAGGGAAGCAGTGCCCACAGGCTGGACCGGTCCGGCAGGCTTAGCTGGAACGCCGCGATGGCGGCCAGGGTCGCCGTGATGATCGATCCCGCCATCGCGAGCTGCATGGCGGTTCCTTCGGCCAGGCGTCCGGCCAGCTCATCCAGCCCATAGAAGCAGAACAGCACCGCCGCCGCCAGCACGACGAGGCCCAGCCATGCTGCCGCCCGGAGCAGCGGTGGAGAAAGCCGTTTGACGGGTTGAAGATCCGCCGCGAGTCGGCGGATCAGCTCCTCGGTCCGCCCTGTCTGCGACACTGTTCAGTTCCCTGCCGGATCGCGGGTGGTATAGGCCAGTGGTGGCAAGCGACAACATCGCATCCGCGTCGGCGCCACGACAGGACGAAGGCACAACTCGCCGTGCTGACCATTCGCCTGGACATGGGAAAGGTTACACGACTCGGCCGATGATCGCCTCCGCCTTCTCGAAAAGCTCCGCCGGCACGTCGGGTCCGGACGCCGCGACATTCTCGTCGACCTGTTCGGGTCGCGAAGCGCCGATGATCGCGGCGGCGACGTTGGGCTCGCGCAGTACCCAGGCGAGGGCGAATTGGGCGAGGGTGAGGCCGGCCTCGTCCGCGAGCGGCTTGAGCGCCTGAACCGCTTCGAGCACCGGGGGCTGGAGCCAGTCGCGACGGAAGTTGGCGCTCATCGTGCTGTGGGCGGCGCGGCTGTCGTCCGGAATGGCAGCGCCGGGCGTATACTTGCCGGTGAGGACCCCCTGTCCGAGCGGCGACCAGACGATCTGCGAGATGCCGGAGCGGGCGCAGAGCGGGATCACCGCCTGTTCGGGAGTGCGGTGAAGCAGCGAATACTGCGGCTGGCTGGAGACGAACTTCTCGACGCCGGGCATGGCGAGTGCCGCCTCGATCCGGTCCGCCGGCCATTCCGAGAAGCCGAGATAGCGGGCCTTGCCGGCCCGCACCACCTCGCTCAGCGCCTCCATGGTCTCGTCGAGCGGCGTGTCGGCATCGTAGCGGTGGCACTGGTAGAGATCGACATGGTCGACCTTGAGGCGGGCGAGGGAGGCGTCGATCTGCTTATGGACCTGGGCGCGCGACAGGCCGCGGTCGGTGTCGCTCATCGGAAAGTACAGCTTGGTGGCGAGCACGTAGCTGTCACGTGGAAGGCCGGCGAGCGCCTCGCCGATCACGGTCTCGGCGGCGCCGCGGCCATAGACGTTCGCCGTGTCGATCAGCGTGATGCCGAGATCGAGCGATCGGTGGACGCAGGCGATCGCGGGATCCTTTTCCACGCCACCTGAAGTCGTGAGCCAGGAGCCGAAGGCGATCTCGGATACGGTGATGTCGGAGTCGCCGAGCTTACGGTATTTCATGGGAAGACCCTGTTGTGTCCGGATAGAACGCTCGAACGGCTCTGCATGGTTCCGAGCCGTTGTCGTTTTGGCGTGGGTAGCGACAGCACGGCAGGTCAAGCCGGGTTACTTGATGCCGTTCATATCATTACGTTAGCTCACAGAAATGTGCCATGGACAAGTTTCGAAATCGCTGAGAACTTCCCGGGAACGACAGGAATATAATCCTGCCAATGGACAGGGAGGATGTTTTACATGACTGCATATACCGTAGGTTCCGGACAGACGCTGACCGGCCTGATCGTCGGCCCGAGCGACAGCGTCACCGTGGCCGCAGGCGGCACCATCGTCCGTACCGTCGATGCGGGCGGCATCGACACCCTCCACGGCGGCATCGGGATCGACACCACCGTCTTCGGCGGTGGCCGGGAGAATGTCGATGCGGGCGGCAGCGCTCGCGGCTCCATCATAGAAAATAATTCGAGCATTATCGTTACCGGCAACAACTTTATGTCGCACGCGATAATCGAGAGCGGCGGCAACGCCTACCTCAGTATCAACGATCCGTCCGGTAGTGGCAACCCGACCGACAGCTTCACGCTGATCAACGGCGGAACCGAATCCGTGGGCAGCTTCCTCGGCTCCGGCACGGCGCTGGACGACACCGTACAGGATGGCGGGCGACAGGATGTGATGGCCGGCCTGGCTCGAGGCACGATTATCAACAGCGGTGGTATGCAGACCGTGTTCGCGCAGGCGATCGGTACGGTGGTCAACGGGGGCGGGCTGCAGCAGGTGACCGGCGGCGACGGTGACTTTGGCCGCGCGACCGGCAGCGTGCTCAATGCGGGTGCGCTGCAGACGATAGAGCACGGCAGCTCGCAACATACCCTGATCAACAAGGGCGGCAGGGAGAATGTCGGCGGTATGGGCTACGCGGATGGAACCGTCATCAACGGCGGCACGCTCGACCTGGGGCAATACGGCATCGCGCTGAATAGCATTCAGTTCACCGGCAGGGGCGGCGTCCTGGATATCGGCAGCACGGCGACGTCCACGACGACCATCAACGGTTTCGTGGCTACGGACCGGATCGACCTTCGGGGCTTCGGCTACAGCAGCAAGGTATCGGTCAGCCTCGGCAAGGACAACGTATTGACGATCAAGGGGCTGACCGGGGGCACCGCGAGGCTCCTGCTCGACCCGAAAGCAAGCTATGCTCACAAGGTGTTCACGCTCTACCAGGACGGTCACGGCGGAACCAACCTGATCGTCCAGGCGGTGCCGAGCAGCAAGCTGGCCGTGCCTGATCTGGCCAACCTGCACGCCGACGCCACGGCGGCGGGCGATCCTCTCGGGTTGCGGGCGACGTTCACGGCAGCGGCGACCGCGGTCGCGTCGTCGGTTCCGGCATCGACGAGGATGATGCCGGACGTGACCGGCGGATCGACGCACGCCGCATCCACCCTGGCGGGGGCGGCTTCTGCCGCCCACATCCCGTTGCTGACCGATCATCACGTCGGCATGGGCTGAACCGACTCTGCTTCGGAAGGCTGCGGGTATTGCCACGGCAGGAGAGAATAGCCGACCCTCCACGCACGTGAGAGCAGGATCAGGCCGGCAGCATGTTGAACACCAAGGCAGGGGTGGCACGACTGACGCGCGTGCTGGTCGTCGATGACGATCCCGACATGCAGCGCATGGTGGCGAACTATCTCGAGGCGAACAGCATCCAGGTTGCCGTCGCCTCGGGACGCCAGGAGATGGCGCGCTTGCTGGTCGCCCAGCGGTTCAATCTCGTCATCCTGGACCTCAGGCTCGGTCAGGATGATGGGCTCGATCTCCTGCGCGAGCTGCGCACGCAGTCGGACATGCCGGTGATCATCACGACCGGACACAGGCGAGACGAAATCGACCGCGTGGTCGGGCTGGAGCTGGGCGCGGACGACTATGTCACCAAGCCATTCAGCCTGCGCGAGCTGCTGGCGCGCATACGCGTGGTGCTGCGTCGCATCGATGCCGGCCGCCAGGAGCCCCGCGTCGCCGGACAGGATACGCTGCGCTTCGGCAGGTGGACGCTGGACCGACGGACACGGCGTCTCGCCGAGCGGGATAGCCTGCCGATCGCGCTCACCAAGGGGGAGTACGCACGAGAAGGCCGGCTACGCGCTGTTCAAGGCGGTCGGCTGCGCTGCCTGCCACCAGGGCGTCAACGTTGGCGGCAACCTCTACGAGCGCTACGGCATCTTCGCTGATCCGCATGCGCCGGGTCCACGCGTGCTGCGTGTGCCGAGCCTGCGCAACGTCACCACCACGCCTCCCTATTTCCATGATGGCAGTGCGTCGACGCTGCACGACGCGGTGAGGACGATGGCAGACGTCCAGCTCAGTCGCGCGCTCACCGACACGCAGGTCGACCTGATCGTGCGCTTTCTCGGAACGCTGACCGGCCGCTACCAGGGGCATGACGTCAGGGCACCCCGGTGAGGGTGCTGGCCGCAGCCGTCGCCGCGGCGCTGTCGCTCGTGCTGCTGCTGATCTGGTTGCTCCTGCGCAGCCTGGAGCAAAGCGATAACCGCATGCAGCACGCGATCGATGCCGTCGCCTTGAACGAGGCGATGATCTACCGCGACGTCCTGCGCGCGCGGGCCGGCCTGTTGATGGATTACGATCCTCTGGTCGTCGAGATGGCGGCGCTCGAACGGTCGAGGACGGAACTGGACGCCGTGGCCCTCGGCCGCGCGCCCACGCAGCGGGCGGCGCTCGCGGCCTTGCTGCTGCGCCAGGACTCGCTGATCGAGCAATTCAAGTCGGACAACGCGCTGCTGCAGAACGCGCTGTCCTACCTCGACACGCTGAGCGGGCGGCTCGGCGACGATGAAGCCGATCCCGTCCTGTCAGCGAAGGTGCGCGCCATCGTCACCGCGATGCTGCACCTGACACGGGACAGCTCGCCGGAACGCGCGGCACTCCTGGGTTCGACCCTCGACAGTCTTGCAGCGCAGACGCGACCCCGAAGCACCCCGGACTCCGCGTCGGTGGCGGTCGACGCGACGATGGCCGACCGGCGGTCGCTGCTCCTGCACGGTCGGCTCCTGCTCGACCTGCTGCCCGGGGTGGATAACCTGTTGCATGAGCTGTTCGTGGCAGCTGGCGAGAAGACGCTCGTCGCCATGCGCCGTGAGGTCGAGGTGACCCGACTTGCCGCCGTGCGAAGCGCTGCGCGCTATCGCCTGGTGCTCTACCTGATCGCGCTGCTGCTGCTCGCCCTGCTGGTGCGGGTGGCACTGCGGCTGCGCGCGCGTTCCGCAGCGTTGCGCGAACGCATGAGGCTCGAGCAGGTCATCACGGACGTCTCGACCCGCTTCATGGCGTGCCCGGCTGACGAGATCGACGCCCACCTGGACCAGGCGCTGGCCGAACTCGGCATCGGCTTCGCAGCCGACCGTGCCTACGTCACGCTCGTTGGCCCACCGGTTCGAACTCAGCTCTGGTCCCGTGACGGCGTCGAGCGGCGCGCGGGTTGGCCGGAGATGGCGCCGGACCTGCTGTCTGCGCCGCAAGCGGGGCTGCCAGCCGGCGACGACCTGATCGTCCGTGAGGCCGGCCTGCTGCCGCATGGCAAGCTGAAGTCCGCGCTCGAAGCTGCCGGGGTGTCCGGCTGGGCAGCAGCCAAGCTGGTCCGGCAGGATTACGCGCTGGGATTGTTCGGCTTCGACACAATATCGCCGGCCCGGTCCTGGTCGGGCGACCTCGGCCTCCTGCGCATGGCGGCAGACGTGATGGCCAACGCCCTGCAGCGGCAACATGCCGCCGGCGACCGTATCGCATTGGAGATGCGGCTGCGTCGCGCGCAACGGCTCGAGGTGGTAGGTACGTTCGCGAGCGGCATCGCGCATAATTTCAACAACCTGGTCGGCATCGTGCTCGGTCATGCCGAGATGGCCGCCGAGAGCTTGGCACCACTGCAGCCGCAGGGGCGTCATGTGCAGGAGATCATGCGGGCAGGCGAGCGTGCGCGCGATCTGGTAGCGAAGATCCTCGATTTCGGGCGCATGGGCGGGTCGGAGCGCAAGGCGATCGCTATCGACGCGTTGATGGCCGAGACCGGCTCGATGCTGCCTGCCTTGCTGCCGCCCGGCATCACGCTCAGCATCACCGGTGCCGCGCCGGACACGTGCGTGCTCGGCGAGCCTGCGCAGCTACAGCAGGTGCTGATCAACCTGGTGCGCAACGCCGCCCAGGCTTGTGGCGGAGCGGGAAGCGTCGAGATCGCGGTCGACATGCGGCACCTCGAAGCTGGGTTCGCCTTGTCGCATGGCACCGTCAGTCGCGGTTCCCATGTCCGCCTGCGCGTCACCGACCGGGGCCACGGCATGGATGCCGCCACGATCGCCCGGCTGTTCGAGCCGTTCTTCACCACCCGTCCCGCCGGGACCGGCCTCGGGCTCGCGACGACCCGCGAGATCGTGCAGGACGGCGGCGGCGCGATGGATATCAGGAGCATGCCGGGGCAAGGCAGCGTCTTCGAGGTCTGGCTGCCTGCGATGCGGTGTCCAGGTCGTGCGACGGTGCCGCTTCTCGGTGGCGGCGAGGTCGTCATGGTGACAGGTGCCGAAGCACGCTCGGTGCAGCAGGACGAGGAGATGCTGGCCGCCCTGGGCTACGAGCCGGTCGGCTTCACTTCGGCCGTCGCGGCGCTGGAGGCAGCGCGCAGCGCGTTGGAGCGATTCGACCTGCTCATGATCGATGCCGAGATGCCGAGGATGGGCGGCCTCGAACTCGCCAGCCGGCTGCATCAGTTGCTGCCCGGCCGGCCGGTGATCCTGACGACCCATCTGGCAGGCGAGCTGCAGGCGGCGCGCCTGGTCCAGGCGGGCATTGCCGAGGTGCTGCCGCGTCCATGGCGGTCGGCGACGCTGGCCAGGACGCTTGAGGGTTGCCTCGCGCAAGCCGTGGCCAGGCGGGAAACCTTGTCGGTGGATCCATCATAGAAGTCGACGCTTTCGGGGGGTTCATACGGAAGCGTGGTTCGAGCTCCGCAGGCGCCCATCGGTCCGGTGCCAGCCTGCGCCGTCCAAGATGACGACGGCGTGCGCGCCGGATGCGACATGGCGGCCGATCTCGACCAGGTGCAGGTTCATGGCGTTCGTGTTGGCGTGCGGCAGCACCCACGCCGCAGTCGGCGCACACGTTCCCGAGCAGGTAGCCTTCCGCTGGCTATTGCACCGGCCGTGCCGGCGGAACCTTGAGCCAGTTTCCCCACCCCTAGCGGAAGTCCTTCGATGTGGATGGCCGGTTGTGCGCACGAACTCGGGCAGCGCCGCGTCTACGAGGCCAGCGAACTCTGCCCGAAAGACGCTTGGCACCCAGCATCTGCCTTGGGATGGCAGTGAAGGCGCGTGGACATGTGGGCGAAGTGCCGCCGTGCAGCAGCCTGCCGATGCTGCGCTCGTGCGGACGGCCAGACTGGTCGAGGCAGTCGGCAACGGCTCGCTCACGCCATCTGGGCACGGTGTCGGCGCTGATGCCGTAACGCTGGGCCCGAGGGTGGTGTGGCATTTCGCACAGACATCGGTGCTTCGCCTCGTGCATCGTCCAAGCTCCAGCAACGCAGATAACTTATGTGTCGCATCATCGCCGCGCCTTGCGCTTTCGCCTGCATCGTGCCGGCAGCGCACGCCGGCACATAGGAGAACGACGATGGGCATTTGCAACAGCACTGACCGCGGGTCTCGGTCCGCTGTCTCCGAG
>JAABUQ010006243.1_pt1 | contig 18230 bp, 10 predicted proteins | sample 5560001 | NCBI WGS metagenome assembly JAABUQ01 (sample SAMN10711888, study PRJNA513371) | rock metagenome | isolation source: Antarctica rocks | place: Antarctica: Victoria Land, Finger Mt nord | collected 2015-12-18
TCATCAACGAACGGCGATCCCAGAGACTTCGATCTTGTTTGAAGGGGGCTTGCTCCAAGCCAACTAATAAGTTCGTTGCCACAAGTGCTTACATGACAACGAACTCTTTGCCGGATAGCCTCTAAGGAGGAAAAGGGGTCAGGTATCGACTCCTGAGGGAAATTTGTGTCGATTCCTTTTTTCGTCCGTGATCGGCAGCCGGCGGAAGGTCCGGCGGATCTTCGACGCCCTGCTCGACGGCGGGCTGCCCGAAGCGGCCCTGGCCCGGATCTCGGCGCCGGTCGGGCTGGACGTCGGGTCGGAGTCGGTGGACGAGATCGACGTGAGCATCGTCGCCGAGCTGATCGCCCGCCGCAACCTGGGGCCCGCCGCCCTCCGCCGTCCCAAGCTCCCCCGATCGGCAGGCCCGATCCCGGGCGAGCGGGCGCGACTACCCGAGCCGGCGTCGAGCCGCTAAGCTCGGAGGGGTCGGCGATGAGGTATCGCCCGAATCCGAATGGCCATCTCGCCCGAATCGACCTCGCCTCCGGGCCGGTCCGACCAGCCCCAGGCGCCGATGTCGCCGGGGGCCGGCGCGAGGCCGCCCGAGGCGTCGGGCGCGAGCCCCCTGGGGGATTGATGTTTCGACGAATCCGCCTCCCCGCCCTCTCCCTGATCTGCCTCGCCCTCGCCGCCTCGCCGCCATCGCGTCAGGCCGAGGCCGCCGACGCCGCCAACGGTCGGCCACCTTCGGTCCCCCTGGTGGCGTGCGACCCCTACTTCAGCGTCTGGTCCAGCGCCGACCGGCTGACCGACGACACCACCCGGCACTGGACCGGGCGCAAGCAGTCGCTCTCCTCGCTGATCCGGGTCGACGGCAAGACCTACCGACTGATGGGGTCCGAGCCCAAGGCCGTGCCCGCCCTGCCCCAGGTCGGCCTCCGGGTCCTGCCCACCCGGACGATCTACGAGTTCGAAGGGCCCGAGGCCCGCGTCACCCTGACGTTCCTGACGCCCTCGCTGCCCGAGGACCTCGACGTCCTCGCCCGCCCCTTGACCTACCTGACCTGGGACGTCCGGTCGGTCGACGGCAAGGAGCACGACGCGTCGCTCTACTTCTCCGCCGGCGCGGAGCTGGCGGTCGACTCGACCGACCAGCGCGTGACCTGGAACCGCGAGTCGATCGAAGGGCTGGAGGTCGTCCGGGTCGGCTCGGAGGACCAGCCCATCCTCAGGCGGAGGGGTGATGACCTCCGGATCGACTGGGGCTATGCCTACGCCGCAGCCCGCAAGGGCGAGGCCGTCGCCGCCGTCGGCCCCGATCGGGCCTGCTCGGACGCCTTCGTCGAGGGGGGCAAGCTGCCCGCCGAGACCGATTCCCGGATGCCCCGCCCGGTCCGGGACGAGACGCCGGTCCTGGCCTTCGCCTTCGACCTCGGCAAAGTTGGCGCCGGGGCCACCTCGCGGCACCTGATGCTGGCCTACGACGACATCTACTCGATCACCTACTTCCGCCGGAACCTCCGCCCCTACTGGCGGCGCGACGGCTCGGGCCCTGCCGACCTGCTCCGGAAGGCCGAGGCCGAGTATGAGAGCCTCGCCGGGCGGTCCAGGGCGTTCGACGACGAGATCATGGGCGACCTGACCAAGGCGGGCGGCGCCAAGTACGCCCGGCTCGCGGCCCTGGCCTACCGCCAGGCCCTGGCCGCCCACAAGCTCGTGGCCGACTCCGAGGGCAAGCCGCTCCTGTTCTCCAAGGAGAACTTCAGCAACGGCTGCATCGCCACCGTGGACGTGATCTATCCGGCCGCGCCGATCTTCCTCCTGTTCAGCCCGACCCTGGCCAAGGCGTCGCTGGTGCCGGTCCTGGCCTACTCGGCCTCGGGCCGCTGGAAGTTCCCGTTCGCCCCGCACGACCTCGGCACCTACCCCCTGGCCAACGGCCAGGTTTACGGCGGCGGCGAGCGGACCGAGGACAACCAGATGCCGGTCGAGGAGACCGGGAACATGCTCCTCCTGCTGGCCGCCGTCGCCAGGCTCGACGGCAACGCCGACTTCTCGGCCCCGTACTGGCCCCAACTGAAGCGCTGGGCCGCCTACCTGGAGGAGAAGGGGTTCGACCCCGAGAATCAGCTCTGCACCGACGACTTCGCCGGCCACCTGGCCCACAACGTCAACCTCTCGGCCAAGGCGATCCTCGCCCTGGGCGCCTACGGCATCCTCGCCGAGTATCGCGGCGAGAAGGCCGAAGGCGACCGCTACCGGGCCCTGGGCAAGGCCCTGGCCTCCCGCTGGATCGAGGCCGGGACCGAGGGGGACCACACCCGCCTGGCCTTCGACCGACCGGGCACCTGGAGCCAGAAATACAACCTGGTCTGGGACAAGCTCCTGGGCCTCGACCTGTTCCCCGCCGAGGTCATGAAGAAGGAGATGGCCTTCTACCTCCGGAGCAAGGACCGGTTCGGCCTGCCGCTCGACAACCGCCAGCCCTACGCCAAGCTCGACTGGACGGTCTGGACGGCCACCATGGCCGACGCCAAGGCCGACTTCGAGGCCCTCGTCGACCCCCTGGCCGACTTCCTCGACCAGTCCCCCACCCGGGTGCCGATGTCCGACTGGTACTGGACCAGGGACGCCAAGCAGGCCGGCTTCCAGGCCCGATCGGTGGTCGGGGGCGTCTTCATCAAGCTGATGGCCGACCCCTCGACCTGGAAGAAGTGGGCCGGGCGCGACCATAACCGGGTCTCGACCTGGGCCCCGATCCCGCCGCCGCCGACGATCCGGGTCGTCGTCCCGACCGCCCGCGAGCGGCCGATCACCTGGCGGATGACCACCAAGGCGCCGGGCGGCGAGTGGACCGCGCCGGGCTATGACGCTTCGGACTGGGCCGAGGCCCCCGGCGGGTTCGGCACGGCCGGCACGCCCGGGACCGCCGGGGCGCTCCGGACCGAGTGGAACGGCCCGGACATCTGGCTCCGCCGCGAGTTCACCATGCCCGAGGGCGACTTCCCCGCCCTCCAGCTCGACTGCTGCCACGACGAGGACGCCGAGCTCTTCATCAACGGCGTCGCGGCGGCCCGGCTGGGCGGCTACTCGACCGATTACGAGGCGATCCCGATCGCCCCGCAGGCCCGGGCCGTCCTCAAGCCCGGCAAGAACATCCTGGCCATCCACTGCCACCAGACCGGCGGCGGCCAGTACATCGACGCCGGCCTGGTCGAGGTCCGCGAGGCCAAGTAACGCCCGATCCGCCCGACCGATCCCGCGACGCCCCGCCCGCCCGAGGTGCCCCCTCCGGCGGGCGGTGGGCGTCGACCGGGACCGCCCCGATCGTCCCACCCCCCGCGCGTCGCTCCCGGGTCTCCGCCGACATACGGCCCATCTCGATCACGACTCGCCCCTCCCTCAAGCAATTTGAGAGGTGAGCACGCCTGCGAGCCCGGCCACGGTGGCGTAAGCTTGATGAGGAACTCGCGAAGCACAGCCATCAACCCCGAACAAAATCGGAGAAAACATCGGTTTCCGGCGAGATGGCCTGGTGGGCTCATGGTAGGATGCATATGATCGGCCGGACATAGCACCCATTCCCGACAGATCCTCCAGAACCCGCCAAGATCGTTCTCCCTGCAGAACCCCCGAGACGCTCGACCACCCCGAGGTTCCCATGAGCATCGCCCGCCGACCTCGCCGAGTCCGCCCTCGCCCCCATCCCCGGGTCGAATTGCTCGAAGCCCGGGCGATGCTGACCGTCGCCGGCACGCTCGACCCCAACTTCGGCAACGGCGCGGGGTTCGTCGTCGACCCCACGCTCCAGCCGGCCGGCCTCCAGTCGAGCGCGACCCAGCCCGACGGCCGGGTCATCCTGGCGACCTCGACCAACCCGGACAACACCGTCGAAGAATCCTCGCTGCTGGTCGAACGGCTGGGCCTCGACGGCAAGCCCGACCCCACGTTCGGCACCGCCGGCCAGGTCTTCACCCCGGCTCAGATGCAGGTCATCTCCGTGGGTCGGATTGTGGTCCAAACCGATGGCAAGATCCTCGTACCCGTGAGCTCCTACACCGCCGCAGGGTCGCAGAGTTATCTCATGCGGTTCAACCCCGACGGCTCGACCGATACGACCTTCGGCAACGGCGGCCGGCTCACCCTGACGACCGGCGTCAGCGGCCTGATCGTACGGCCCACCGGGCAGATCGACGTCTTGAGCCTGGTCGCTACGGCCCGCGGCTCGTCGACCTTCACGGTGGTCGTCAGCCAGTTCCTCCCCGACGGCACGGCCGACGCCAGCTTCGGCACGGCCGGGCGGGCGACCGTCGCCTTCCCGGGTCCGGTGAACCCGAGCGAGACCACCGGCTCGCTCGCCTTCGCGGTCCAGGCCGACGGCAAACTCGTCATCGACAGCCCGTACGAGACCGATCCCACGCACCCGATCAACCAGCAGCTCGCCGTCACCCGGCTCAACGCCGACGGCTCGGCCGACGCGAGCTTCGGCACCGGCGGGATCGCCATGATCCCGACCGGCCAGGTCCACGACGTCTTCGGCCTCGCCATCCAGCCCGACGGCAAGATCCTCCTCCAGGGAGATGACGCCGCCAACGCGATGTCCCTGACCCGGCTCAATGCCGACGGCTCGGTCGACGCCGGCTTCGGGGCCGCCGGCCTGGCCGCGTTCCCGACCGGATTCGGCCCGTCGGGGCCGCTGGTGGTGCAGGCCAACGGTGGAATCCTGATCCCCGGCAACGTCCAAGCCGTCCCAGCCCTCGTCCGGCTCACCGCCTCGGGCCAGCCCGACCCGGACTTCGGCAACGGCCCGGCCGCCGGCCTGGCGACGTATGACCTTGCGGGTTACCCCGTCTACGCTGCCGCCTTGGCCCTGGAGCCCGGCGGCACGGCCCTGCTCGTGGGTTCGGCTATGATCCACAGGGCGGTCGCGCCTACGCCCTCCCAGCAGGGCTCGGCGATCGTCGCCGTCCGGGTCTTGCTCCCCAACCCGGAGGCAGCCCCGACCCCCGTCGGGACTGGGCCAACCGGGCCGGTCGTCGACCCGATCCCGCCGCCCGCCGTTTCCGCCGGCAACCTCGACCGGAACTACGGCGGGGGATCGGGCTACGCCTCGAACACGGGCGACTCCATCAACAGCATCTCGGTCGCCGGGCCCGACAGCAGTTTGTATGTGGTCGCCTTGGCGAACGGCTCGGTGACGGCCAAACGGTACAACCCGGACAACTCGGCCGACCCTAGCTTCGCCAGCCACCCCATCCCCCTCGCCTCGGCGACGGGACGTGTCCAGTCGCTGGCGATCCAGCCCGACGGCAAGCTCGTGGCCGCCGGGACCGAGCTGGTCAACAACCTCGTCGAGATCTTCGTCGTCCGGTTCAACTCCGACGGGTCGGCCGACACCGGCTTCGGCAGCGACGGCGTGGCCACCCTGGCGCTGGGCTCGCCGACGGCCGCTGGCCCCTTCTACCCGCTGATCGGCACGATCGATTTCCAATCCGACGGCAAGATCGTCCTGGCCGGCGCGGCGGCCGAGACCTCCGGCGTGGCCGACCTCGCCGTCGCCCGGCTCGACGCCGACGGCTCGCCGGACGCCACTTTCAACGGCAACGGCGTGGCGACGGTGCCGATCCCGGGCGGGCTCGACCTGACCGCCACGACCTTCGCCTTGAGGTTCCTCACCGACGGCCAGATCCTCGTCGCCGGCACGGCCAACCAGCTCCCGGCGTCGGGCCGGATCGCCGGCGGCGGGTTCTCCAGCCCCGGCTACTCCGACGTCGTGCTGGCCCGGATCAACCCCCAGGGACAGCTCGACACCACCTTCGGTAGCAACTCGCCGCAGGTCGACGGCGTGGCCGGCGGCGTGATCCAGATCGGGGCGACCCCGACCGACCCGACCAAGGCCGGCTCGTTCGTCCTCGGCGGGATCGCGCTGGAGGCGAACGGCGACGCCGTGATCGAGGGGACGGTCAACGGGGGCGTCGGATTGGTCCGGGTCGACGGCAACGGGGTCGTCGACGCCGGCTTCGGCATGACCGGGACCGGCCTGGCGACCCTGAGCCTCCTCTCGGGCGAGACGTTCGTCTCGCCCGGCTCGATCGCGATCCAGGGGAACCTGGAGATCATCGTCGGCGGGATCGCCACCCCGTCCGGCGGCAGGAGCGACCTCGCCTCGGCCCGGTTCGCCGCCAACGGCACGCCCGACCCCACCTACGGCAACAGCCAAGTCGTCGGCCTCGCGGTCTACCCGATCCAGGTCTACACCCAGCCGATGCTCAGCCTGACCCTAGTCGCCGGCGACGTCGCCCTCCTGATCAGCAACAGCATTGGGGCCATCTTCACGGTTGGTGGCTTCGGGAGCCCGGTCAACTATGAGGCGCTCGCCTGGGTCCTGCTGACCCCGACACCGACACCGACCCCAACGCCGACTCCAACCCCCACCCCGGCGGTGCACCAGCCGCCGGCCGACTTCGACGGCTCGGGCCGGACCAACCTGGCCACCTACTACGCCGCCGGCGGCGAGTTCCTCTACCAGCCCACCGCCGGCGGGCCGGTCGTCGCCGTCCCCTTCGGCGTCGCCGGCGCCGGCCAGACGATCCCGGCGCCCGGCGACTACACCGGCGCCGGCCACACCGAGATCGCCGCCTACCTGCCGAGCTACGGCTCCTACGCCATCCGCCCGGCCAATGGCGGCCCCGACGTCGTCGTCCCCTTCGGCATCCCCGGCGCCGGCCAGTCGATCCCGGCGCCCGGCGATTACGAGGGGTCGGGCAAGGACGACATCGCCGTCTACATGCCCTCGATCGGCGCCTTCGGCATCCGCCCGGCCAACGGCGCGGCCGACCAGATCGTCCCCTTCGGCATCGCCGGGGCGGGGCAGTCGCTCCCGGCCCCGGCCGACTACTTCGGCACCGGCCGCGACGACATCGCCGTCTACCTCGCCTCGATCGGCGCCTTCGCGATCCGGAATCCGAGCGGCGGGCCCGACGTGATCGCCCCCTTTGGCCTGCCCGGGGTCTGCCGATCCATTCCCATCCCCGGCGACTACGACGGCTCGGGCCACGTCGAGCTGGCGGTCTACATGCCGAGCACAGGCACCTTCACCTATCGCCCCTACAACGGCGGGCCCGACGTGGTCGAGGCGTTCGGCGCCGCGGGCGACGGGTCGGTCCCGGTGCCGGGCGACTACACCGGTGTCGGCCACCGGGAGATCGCCGTCTACGACCCTGCTTACGCCTCGTTCGCCTACCGGCCCGGCGGCGGGGGTGCCGACGTGATCCGGGCGTTCGGCACGGTGGGGCTGGCGACGAGCCTGCCGGCAGGCGCCCCGGCGGGGGCGATCCCGGCGGAGGTTCAGGCGGCGGCCGGCTCAGGCTCGTCGGGCCGGGTGTCGGCGGCGAGCGTGCCGGTCGCGACCGGCTCGGCGGTGCCTGGCGGCCCGGCGGTCCGGGCGACGTCGATCACCTCGGCCCGGCGGGCCGGCCGCTCGGGGATCGCCCAGGCCGCGACCGACCCGTTCGGTCATCGCGCCTGACCCAGCAAAGCGTCCCTTCGCCGCCGGCGCCCCGACCCGGGCCGGCGGCGGAGAACCTCGCCGAGTCGACGTCGTCCGGTTTCAATCCTTGGCGAAGAACGGGAAGAGTCGCATCAGGTCGTCCTTCGACGGCCGCGAGCCGTATTCGCAGACCTCGAACGCCTCGGCATATCTGGCCGCCCGCCCCCGCTGCTCGCCGAGCAGCTCCACGAGCTTCGCCCGGTAGGTGTCGGCCGTGGCGGCGAACCGCGACCCGGCCCGCTTCCGGGTCCATTCCAGCCGCTCCGCCTTGCCCGAGGGGACATCGCCGAGGTAGCCGAAGAGCCAGGGGTTCCACTCGTAGAACTGCGAGCCGAGGGCGTCGATCGCGGCGACCTTCTGGTCGAACGCCTCGTCGATCGGCACGACGACGTCGGGGGCGAATGGGTTCGGCTTGCGGAAGTCGTCCTCGCTGTAGACGAAGACGGGGTTCTTGCGGAGCGCGGGGACGTCGGGGCAGAAGCTGGGGACGATGACCATGAAGGCGGCGTCCTGCACGAGCACGGCGGTGTAGCGGTGGTCGGGGTGGTAGTCGTTGGTCCGGGGCGAGATGACCAGGTCCGCCTTCCAGTCGCGGATCAGGCGGACGATCGCCCGGCGGTTCTCCAGCGTGGGCATCAGCTCGCCGTCGTGGTTGTCCATGACCTCGGTGGCGATGCCCAGGATCTCGGCGCACCGCTTGACCTCGGCGGTCCGGCGGCGGGCCAGGGTGGCGCCGGCGATCTCGTGGTGGCCGATGTCGCCGTTGGTGGTGCTGACGAACTTGACGGCGTGCCCGAGCTTCGCCCAGCGAGCGGCCACGCCGCCGGCGTCGAGCTCGCAGTCGTCGGGGTGGGCGCCGAAGACGATGATCCGGAGCTTGCCGTCGTCGGCCGCCGGGGCGGCGGCGCCGAAGGACAGCAAACCGAGCATCAACAGCGGCGCGAGCGGGCGGAAGGGCGATGGCATGGGGTCGGGCTCCGGCTCGGGAAGCGGGACGCGGGATCTGGGCACGCGACCCGCCATGGTATCGCGTGGGCGGCCCGCGATCACGGACTTCCCCGCCTCGTCGGCACGGGGCGGTACGCCGGTTTGCGCGGTCGTTCGATCTGGTCGCGGGCCATCCGGGTTTTCGCCTGGGATTTTGGGGGTGGATCGTGTTAAGCTGCCTACAATCTTCCGGGCCGCCCTCGCGTGGCCCGCTTCGAACCCACCCGGCCCGCCCTCCAGAACGGTGCCCGATGCGCGGAACCTCGCTTGCCTTCGCCCTCCTGCCGAGCGTCCTCTGCTGGGCCGGGCCTTCGCTCGGCGACGATCGCGGTCTCGAATTCTTCGAAGCCAAGATCCGCCCGGTCCTGGTCGAGCGGTGCAACCGCTGCCACTCGGCCGGCGAGAAGGCCCCCAAAGGTGGGCTCCGGCTCGACAGCGCCTCGGGGCTCCGCAAGGGGGGGGACTCGGGGCCGGTGATCGCCGCCGGCAAGGTCGAGGAGAGCACGCTGATCGACGCGATCGCCCACGCGGGCGGGGTCGCCGAGATGCCGCCCGACTCCAAGCTCCCGGACCGGGTGATCGACGACTTCCGCGCCTGGGTCGAGATGGGCGCCCCGCTCCCCGAGGAGGCCGCTCCCGTCGCCGCCGGCCCCCGGTCGGAGATCGACCTGGAGAAAGGGCGGCGGTTCTGGTCATTCCTGCCCGCCTCGGTCCGACCGCTGCCCGACGTCTCGGATGCCGGCTGGGCCCGGAACCGGATCGACCCGTTCGTGCTCCGGGGGCTCGACGACCACGGGCTCAAGCCGACGGCGGAGGCCGATCGCCGGACCCTGATCCGCCGGGTCACCTTCGACCTGACCGGCCTGCCGCCGACGCCCGAGGAGGTCGCCGCGTTCGAGGCCGACGGGTCGGCCGACGCCTACGGGAGGCTGGTCGACCGGCTGCTCGCCTCGCCCCGCCACGGCGAGCGCTGGGCCCGGCACTGGCTCGACGTGGCCCGGTACGCCGAGGACAACCCGACCAGCGAGGCGACCAACAAGCCGCAGCGGAACGCCCATGCCTACCGCGACTGGGTCGTCCGGGCGATCAACAACGACCTCCCCTACGACGAGTTCGTCCGCCGACAGCTCGCCGCCGACCTGATGCCGGAACTGCCCCGCTCGGAGCACGCGGCGCTCGGGTTCCTCGGGCTCGCGCCGGTCTACCACAAGGAGCCGAAGCTCTCGGCCGAGGTCATCGGCACGATCGTCGCCGACGAATGGGACGAGCGGCTCGACACGGTCACCCGGGGGTTCCTCGGCCTGACCGTCGCCTGCGCCCGCTGCCACGACCACAAGTTCGACCCGATCGGCACGGCCGACTATTACGCCCTGGCCGGCGTCATGGCCAGCACCCAGCTCGTCGACCGCCCCTTGGTCGACGCCGAGCCCGAGGCCGAGGCGACCCTCGCCAAGATCCGGGCCGAGATCGTCGACGTCGAGCAGCGCCTCGGGTACGCGAAGGAGCAGAAGGGGGTCCTCCTCAAGCAGAAGGAGGACCCGTCGAGGTACGACGCCCCGATCGCCGCCTTCGAGGCCCGGCTCAAGGCGTTGAAGGCGACCAAAGGCTTCGACGGCCCGACCGCCCCCGCCGTCCGCGACGCCGGCCTCTGGGTCGACGGCCGAGACCCGTCCTGGACGTCGCTCGACTTCCGCCCCGGCTCCCCGCGCGACCTGCCGATCTTCGTCCGAGGTAACGCCGCGAACCACGGCCCGATCGTCCCCCGCCGGTTCGTCGCCGTGCTCTCGCCGGGCGGGCCGAAACCCTTCGGGGCCGGGAGCGGGCGGAAGGAGCTGGCCGAGGCGATCGTCGGCGACGCCGCCTCGCTCGCCGCCCGGGTGATCGTCAACCGGGCCTGGGGCTGGCACTTCGGCCGCCCCCTGGTCTCGACGCCGAGCAACTTCGGCAAGCTCGGCGATGCCCCATCGCACCCCGAACTGCTCGACGACCTGGCCGCCCGGTTCATCGCCGGCGGCTGGTCGCTCAAGGCCCTCCACCGCGAGATCGTCACCTCGGCCACCTACCGCCAGTCGAGCCGGGCCGACGCCTCGGCCCGGGCGACCGACCCGGAGAACAAGTGGCTGGGCCGGGCCCCCCACCGGCGGCTCGACGTCGAGGCCTGGCGCGACGCCATCCTCCAGGTCTCCGGCACGCTCGACCCGGCCATGGGCGGCCGGTCCGGCAACCTCGAACAGGTCGACTTCCGCCGCCGGACCGTCTACGGCCGGGTCAGCCGCCAGCGCGTCGCCGACATCCTCCGGGCCTTCGACTTCCCCGACGCCAACCGCCACGGCGAAGGCCGGGATTCCACCACCACCCCGCTCCAGCAGCTTTATTTCCTCAACAGCCCCCTGCTCCTGTCCTGCTCCGAGAAGCTGGTCCGCCCGGACTTCGATCGCAAGCCGTCGCCCGACGAGTTCGTCGCGTCCCTGTACCGCTCCGTCCTGCTCCGCGAGCCGAGCGGCGAGGAGGTCGCCAGGGCCGTCCGCCTGGTCGAGGACGAAGGCGGGGCCGGCTCCGTCGAGGCGTGGGCCGTCCTGGCCCAGGCGCTGCTCATCGGCAACGAGTTCCTGTTCGTCGACTGACCCGATCACAACGATCCGACCCGAGGTGACCCTTGATCGCGAGCGAACGGTCCCCGATCTTGCCGTCCCGGCGCGGCTTCCTGGGCAACCTGGCCTCCGGCGTCGGCGGGCTCGGCCTGGCCAGCTTCCTCTGCTCCGAGGGGGCCTTCGGCTTCGGCGGCGTCGACCTCGCCCGGCCCCACTTCCCGGCCCGGGCGAAGCGGGTGATCTTCCTCATGATGGCCGGCGGCCCGTCGCACCTCGACATGCTCGACCCCAAGCCGGCGATCGCCCGGAGCGCCGGTCAGCGGCCCGGCGGGGTCGACCTCCGGACCGAGCGGGTCACCGGCGGCCTCCTGCCGTCCCCGTTCGCCTTCGAGAAGTGCGGCCAGAGCGGGATCGAGGTCAGCGAGCTGCTGCCCCACCTCAAGGGGGTCGTCGACGACCTCTGCGTCCTCCGGGCCGTGCACGGGTCGAACCCGAACCACGGGCCGGCGACCAACTTCCTGATGTCCGGCCGGATCGACCAGGTCCACCCGAGCCTGGGGGCGTGGGTCTCGTACGGGCTCGGCACCGAGAACAAGAGCCTGCCGAGCTTCGTGTCGCTGGGCAACTCGTTCTCGTCGTCGCGGAACGGCTACCTCCCCGGCGAGCACCAGGGGACGCCGATCGACCTGGACAAGCCCAGCCCCGACCAGATGATCCGCCACCTCAAGAATCCCAGGCTCGACCGGGCCCGCCAGGAGCGCCAGCTCGAATTCCTCCGCCAGGCCAACGCCGCCCACCTGGCCGAGCGGCCCGACGACCCCCTGATCGAGGCCCGGATTCGGTCGATGGAGACCGCCTTCCGGATGCAGGCCGCCGCCCCCGAGGTCTTCGACATCCGCAAGGAAGACCCCGCCACTCGCGCCCTCTACGGCGAGGGGAAGTTCGCCGACTCCTGCCTCCTGGCCCGCCGCCTGGTCGAGAACGGGGTCCGGATGGTCCAGGTCGTCAACGGCGGCTGGGACCACCACGCCGACATCAGCAAGGAGATCCGCAAGAAGTCCAAGGAGATCGACCAGCCGATCGCCGGCCTGATCACCGACCTCAAGCGGCGCGGCTTGCTCGACGACACCCTGGTCATCTGGGGCGGCGAGTTCGGCCGGACGCCGGTCTCCGAGAACGGCGACGGGCGCGACCACAACCCGTTCGGGTTCACGATGTGGATGGCCGGCGGCGGCGTCAAGGCCGGCCACATCCACGGGGCCACCGACGAGTTCGGCTTCCGGGCCGTCGAGGGGCGCGTCGGCGTCCACGACCTCCACGCGACGATCCTCCACCTGCTCGGCCTCGACCACGAGAAGCTGACCTACCGCTACTCCGGCCGCGACTTCCGACTGACCGACGTCGCCGGCGAGGTCGTCCGCCCGATCCTGATCTGAAACCCTTCGAGCCCCGGGCGTGGCCATCGGCCGGCCGCGCGGTTATCCTGCAACCCATCCCCGCGGAAGCGACCGAGCAACCCGGGCGGATCGGCCCCCGAGGCCGGCGCGGCGGGCATCCCGGGTCGCGGTGGTGACGTGAACGTATCGCTCGATGGCAAGGTCGCCGTGATCACCGGCGCGGGCTCGGGGATCGGCCTGGCGACCACCTTGAAGTTCCTCGAAGCCGGAGCCTCCGGCGTCGTCGCGGTCGACCGGCAGGCCGAGGCCGCCGAGGGCATCCGCTCCGCCTGCCCGGCCGAGCACCGCGACCGGCTGGAGGTGGTCCTCGGCGATGTCGCGGGCGAGGACGTGGCCCGGGACTTCACCCGGGCGGCCCTCGGTCGCTTCGGCCGGATCGACGTGCTGATCAACAACGCGGCCGTCAGCGTCGTCAAGCCGCTCCACGAGCACTCGCCGGCGGAGTGGGATGCCGTCATGAACACCAACGTCAAGGCGATCTACTGGGCGGCCCGGCACGTCATCCCGCCGATGATCGCCGCCGGCAAGGGCGTGATCCTCAACGCCGGCTCGATCTCGGGCTCCGTGGGCATCCCCGGCCAGGGGGCCTACGCCGCGTCCAAGGGGGCGGTCCACCAGATGACCCGGCAGATGGCCATCGAATATGCCCCCTATGGCATCCGGGTCAACGCCGTCTGCTGCGGGACCGTCGACACCCCCCTGGTCCACCGCTCGGCCGAGCAGTCGGGCGACCCGGCCGCCTTCTGGGCGATGCTCCGCGACGGCCACCCGATCGGCCGGGTGGCGACCGCCGAGGAGGTGGCCGACTTCTACGTCTACATGGCCAGCGACCGCGCCGGCTTCTTCGCCGGCGCTCTGGTGATGCTCGATGGCGGCTTCACGGCCCGCTGACCCGGGCGAAGGGGGACCGTGGATTTGAACACCTTCGCCGGCCCGGAGATCGCGGCGTGACCGACCCACCCGCTCGGACTTGGATCGCTCGGCCGTCGCCCGGCTCGACGCGGCGAGCGGCTGACGGCTCAGGCGCGGAGGCCGGGGAACCAGCGGAGGGCGTTCTCGCGGAAGACTTTCCGGAGGACCCCTTCGGGCAGGGCCAGGCCCCGGGTCGGCCGCCCTTCGTATTCCATCGGGTCGGAGCCGGCGAAGAAGGCCCAGTCGTGGTCGTGCGTCCGCCGGAACCCCCGGGCCGCGGCCGAGGGGTCGGACGCTCCGAGCGAGAAGTCGGTGGCGTAGAGGATCCGGTCCTGATACCGCGTCAGGAAGGCGCGGACGGCGTCGCGGTCGCCTGCGGCGAAGTAGCGGACCCGGGCGGCGGTGTCGACCGCGAAGTTGGGGTGGGCGTCGAGCCGCTTCGCCAGGCGGGACAGGTCGTCCTCGTCGCTCCCGAGGTGGCAGCCGACCACCCGGAGCTTGGGGTATCGGGCGAGCACCCGGTCGCGGGCATCGAGGATCTCCCGCTTGACCGGGGCCCCTGGCTTGCCGTGCATGTGCCACTGGGGGTTGGCGGAGTAGTAGCGCAGCTCCGGGTTGCTCGCGACGAGTGGCAGCCAGGCCCCGTCGGGCTCGGCGAGGTGGGCGATCAGCGTGCGGTCGGCCGCCTCGATCGCCTCGTAGATCGGCCGGAGCCTGGGGTCGTCGGGCAGGAGGTAGGCCCCCGAGCCGCCCTTGATCGCCATGCCGACGTTTTTCCAGACCTTCACCCCGATCGCGCCGTCGTCGAACGACCGGCGGAGCCTGGCCACGGCCCGATCGGCGAAGCCCGGCGCCTCGAACCCTCGGGCGTCGAACGTCGAGGCCCAGGCGATCGCGCCGCCGGCCTCGCGATGGCCCCCGAGCGTCGCCTCGGATCGGGCATCGAGGTCCGACGGCTCGTCGCCGGTGCTGGCCGAGCTGACCAGGATGTCGAGGGCCCGCCAGCGCGACATCTTCATCGACTCCACCAGCGCGGGGGCGGGCCGGTGGATGTGGACGTGGGCATCGAACCGCTCGAAGGCCACCTCGTCGGCCGCCCGGGCCGAGGCCAGCACCGCCGAGGCGGGCAGCCAGCGGAGGAGATCCCTGCGCGTCATCATCGGCGAACCTCCGGGCGGATCGATCGGGACGTCACCGCCGCAGCTTACCAGGCGGCAAAGCGGCGAGACAGGTAGGCCCGATGCGCCTGGGCCGTCGCCGTAGTCCGCCCGGAAACCGGCGGGTGGCAGGGGTAAGCTTGCTTACCCCGGATCGCCACAAGTCGAGCCACCGGGGTAAGCTACGCTTACCCCTGCCACCCCGAGATCCCGTCAGGATCCACAATTTAGGGCTTGCCGGTCTACTACGTGTTCATGGAATCGGAAAAGCCGAAGCAATCCGGCCCGACGAGCTGATCGGACCCGACGATCGACGAATCTCGGCCTCTGGGGCGGAAACCGTGCTAAGCGGCCTCCGGAACAAAGATAGTGTCCGATGGAGCCCGCGATCGCACCGCACCGCACCGGAGGTCCGCCGATGATCGTCAGCGAAGCCCGCCGCGAGGCCAACCGCTGCAACGCTCTCCGCTCGACCGGCCCGAGGACCGAGGAGGGCAAGGACCGATCGCGCCGGAACGCCCTGACCCACGGCCTCTCGGCCGCCGTCGTCCGCCTGCCCGAGGACGAGGCGGGGGCCCCCGATCGCTCCGGAGTCGGGCCGAGGCCGGGCGAGCCCGGGACCGGCTGGGCGGCCTGGCTGGTCGCCGAGGTCGGCGTGGTCGCCGCCCGGCTCCGCCGCTGCGAGCGGCTCGGGCGCGGGCACCGCGACCGGGTGGCGCTGCGGGCCGAGCTGTGCTGGGACGACGACCGCCGGCTCGAAGCCGAGCGGCTCGGTGCCGGCCTGGCCGACGACCCGGCCGGCGTGGCCCTGGCCCTGGGGATGACGCCCCAGGGGTGCGACTGGATGATCGAGCGCTGGTCGCTCCTGGCCCGGGCCGCCGACCGCGACCGGGGCTGGACCGCCGAGCAGGCGGCCCTCGCCTGCGACCTCCTCGGCACGCCGCCCGAGTTCCGGCCGGCCGAGCCCGATCCCGGTCCGGCCGAGTTGGCCCGCCGCGAGGTCGCCGCCCTGATCCGCCGCAAGGCCGAGGTCGCCGCCCTCGACGGCTTCGACCGGGCCCGGGCCCGCGACGGCTCGGCCCCCGACGACGCCGACCCCGACCTCCGCAAGCTCCGTCGCCACGAGGCCGACCTCCACCGTTGGCTCCGCTGGTGCGTCGCCCGGATCGCCGAGGCCGCGGCCCCGCCCAACCCCCCGGCGCCTTCGCCGGCCCCCGCCTCGATCCCCCCGCCCGAGCCCGAGCCCATGCCCGGACCCGGACCCGGCCCCGCCTCGGCCGAGGGCGTCGATCCCGCCGTGTCCGAGTTCGACGCCCTGCTCGTCGGCTTCGACCGCTCCTCGGTCCCCGAGTTCGCCGACCCGCTCGTCGGCGTCGGCGTCGACGGGGGGTCGGGAGCCCGGCCCGGCCCCGCCGAGCCGGCCGGCCTCGCGTCCCGCCGCCCCGACCCCCGGGCCGCCCTCGAAAAAGCCCGCCGGGCCGACCGCCTGGAGAAGCTCAACCGCGGCCGGGGTTGATCCGCGTCCGCTCGTCCACCGCCCCTGTCCGACCCCGACCCCGGGCCCCCTCGCGCGCCGGGCCGACCCCAAATCGCTCCAAGGGCCCGAGACGGCCGCAAGGGGCCGCCGGGGATCGAGCCCGATGTCCCCGGACTGCCCCCAACGTCGCCCCGAAGTCCCCAACCCCTCGGCCGACGACACCCCGGCCGTCCCCCCCCTCCGGCGCAAAACGAAGCCATTTGGGGGATGAAGGCCGGTCGGATCTTCATCGTCGAGCGCTTGATCCGGGTGGCCGGGGTCAGCTTGCTGACCCCGGAACGCCGCAAGTCGAGCCACCGGGGTAAGCTGCGCTTACCCCTGCCACCCGGACGCTCCTCTCGAAATGATCCCACCGGGGTTGCCGGCCGGCACCATCGCTGCTTGCCTCGACGATGCCCGGCCCGAGCCGATGGGACGATCGGGTCGGCCCTTCGACCGGGGCCCGGATGCTGGACGAAGGGCCGCGATTCCCGGATGATGGGCCAGGCCAAGGGCGACGCGATCGCATCCATGTCGAAGGGGGTGAGTCACTTGTTCGTCAGCAATCGTCGGGGATTCTTCGCGGGCGCGGCGGCGTGCTTCGCCGGCGACGCGGCGGCACGCCTGCTCCGGGCCGGGGAGATGGCCCGGGGGCGGCCGGGCGACGAGGTCGCCGGGATCGAAGATTACTGGTCCGAGATCCGCCGGGCCTTCGACGCCGACCGGACCCTGATCAACCTCAACCACGGCGGCGTCGCCCCCACGCCCGCGGCCGTCCTCGAATCGATGATCCGCGACCTCAGGACGGCCAACGTCGCCCCGGCTCACCAGATGTGGGACCTCCTCGAACCTCGGGTCGAGTCGGTCCGCCGCGAGCTGGCCCGCGAGTTCGGCTGCGAGCCGGCCGAGATGGCCATCACGCGCAACGCCTCCGAGGGGATGCAGATCCTCATCGCCGGGCTCGACCTGGCCCGGGGCGATGAGGTCGTCATCTCCGACCAGAACTATGGCCGGATGCAGACCGCGTGGGACCAGAGGGCCCGGCGCGACGGGGTGGTCGTCAAACGGATCTCGCTGGGCGGGCCGAACCCCTCGCCCGACGACGTCGTCGCCCGCTTCCGGGCGGCGATGACTCCCAGGACCCGGGTCGTCGAGGTCGCCCACGTGGTCAACCTGACGGGCAACGTCCTGCCCGTCCGCGAGCTGGTGGCGATGGCCCGCGAGCGCGGGGCCGAGACCTTCGTCGACGGCGCCCACGCCTTCGCCCACTTCCCCTTTCGCCGCGACGACCTCGGCTGCGACTACTACGCCACCAGCCTGCACAAGTGGCTGCTGGCCCCCGTCGGCACCGGCTTCCTCTACGTCCGGAAGGCGTCGATCCCCCGGATCTGGCCGCTGATGGCCGCGGCCAGCACAATGGACGGCGACATCCGCAAGTTCGAGGAGATCGGCACCCACCCGGCGGCCAACCACAACGCGATCGCCGGCGCCCTCTCGTTCCACCGGGCCATCGGCGCCGACCGCAAGGTCGCCCGCCTCCGCCATCTCCGCGGTCGCTGGGCCGCCCGGCTCGCCGACGCCACCCCTCGGGCCCGCTTGGTCTCGCCCGTCGAACCCGAGCGATCCTGCGGGATCGGCCTGCTCCAGGTGGACGGGATCGACCCGTCCGCCCTCAAGCAACGGCTCTGGGAGAAGCACCGGATCATCACCGCCGCCATCAAGCACGCCGAATTCCACGGAATCCGCGTGACGCCCAACGTGGACATCTCGGTCGAGGAGATCGACGTCTTCGCGGACGCCGTGCTCGAGGCGATCAAGGCGATCGGTTGACGAGCTTCCGTCCTCTCCCTGCTCTGGCCCGTCGCGGGCAACTTGAGGTGGCCTGCCCCAGAAGGCCGGGACCTCATCGCTCTCAGAGGCTATCCGGCAACCTAGATTTCCCTTAAGATATCGCCCGGCCAGGAGAACCGCAAGGCTAAATTACAGGATATCATACCACGATGCGTAAGCCCTATCCCTCCGACCTCAGCGACGCCCAGTGGGCCATCATCGAGCCGCTGATCCCGGTCAACTCCACCG
>JAABUQ010006244.1_pt1 | contig 18229 bp, 16 predicted proteins | sample 5560001 | NCBI WGS metagenome assembly JAABUQ01 (sample SAMN10711888, study PRJNA513371) | rock metagenome | isolation source: Antarctica rocks | place: Antarctica: Victoria Land, Finger Mt nord | collected 2015-12-18
CCGCCGCCAGCACCTCCTCGGTATCCTGCACCACCTGGAAGTCGTCCAGCACCACGATGAACCCGGCCGGCGCCCGCCCCAGGTCGCTCAGCAGCAGCCGCGCCAGCCCCACCCCGTCGCCCCCGGCTGCCAGCCCGGCCCGCAGCTCGGCCACCGCCCCGCCGCTGCCAAAGGCCCCTTCCAGCACCCCCGCCAGCCGCCCGAACAGCGCCCGCGGGTCCCGATCCCCGGCCTCCAGCGTCAGCCACCCCACCGCTGCTCCACTGCCCCGCGCGTACGCCGCCGCCAGCGTGCTCTTGCCAAACCCGGCCGGCGCTACCACCAGCACCAGCGGCCGCTGGCTGTTCCGATGCAGCAGCTCCAGCAGCCGCTCCCGCGCTACCTCGTGCGGGACCGGCTCAGGAACTCCGGACAGCAGAGAGGTTCCCACCTTCACCCCCGCGAATTATGCGACACGTGCAAACGCGGCGCCCACGGCGCCAGGCCATTGGCCATTGGCCATTATGCGGCACCTCGCGAAAGTGTGCCCTTTAGCCGCCTTTAGCCGCTAACGTACACGTACACTAAGCCGCGTGACGGACGTGGTCCGGCGGCCACCGTCCGCCGCTGACCCTTTGCTCGGCCCGGTGCTCTTCGGCTCCGACGACACGACAGGCATCGTCTCGGTCGTCGCGGATGGTGACGGCCGCGCTCGCGTGTGGCGCCGCACCGCCCGCGGTGGAGTGGAGCTGGCCGAGCATTATGCCCCCGGCTGGTTCCTGCTCACCACGATCGAGCTGGTCGGGCACTTGCCGTTCCGCCACCTGAGCCCGGAAGGGCTGCGCGCAACCCGCGGCAACCTCGACGCGCTCAACGGGATACACGTGGTCACGTTGGCGGGTGGGGACGCGGGCGCCTACCGCTACCTGGTCGTCACTGACAGCCCGGCGGACGTCGAGGCCGAGATTGTCGAGACCTACAACAAGCGGGTCGGTGGCTCAGCGGGCAGCCTCCACGACCTGCGCGGCCTGGTCCTGGCGCTGCCGCCGACCGAGCAGTTCCTGCTCTTGCGCGGGTGTTCCTACTTCAGGGGCCTCGACTACGCCGACGTCGTCCGCTTCCAGTTCGACCTGGAGACGACCGGGCTGGACGAGCAGCGCGACCGCATCTTCATGATCAGCATGCGCGACAGCACGGGCTGGCGCGAGTGCCTGGATACAAGATCGCTGACGGAAGCGGCGCTGATCCAGCGGTTCGTCGACCTCGTGCAGCAGCGCGATCCGGACGTGTTGGAGAACCACAACATCTTCGCCTTCGATCTGCCGTTTCTGGTACGCCGCGCGGCCAATCTGGGAGTTCGGCTCCGGATTGGTCGCGACGGCTCGGCGCCAACGGCGGACACTGACGTCTTCCACACCGGCGACCACGGCGAGCTGTTCGGACGCTGGCGTGTGATCGGCCGGGAGGTGGTGGACACGCAGCAGGCGGTCCGTCGCTACGGGTCTGGCGCGCCGGACATGCGCCGCGTCGGTCTGAAGGATGCCGCGCGCTACTTCGGATTCGCCCGCGCGGACCGCGAGTACGTCCCGGGCGCCGAGATCTGGCCCACCTTCCGCCAGGACCCCGAGCGGGTTCGGCGGTACGCCAGCGACGACGTCGACGAGGCGGACGGGCTGTCGCGCCGACTGCTGCCGCCGGTGTTCGCCCTGGCCACCATGGTGCCGCGACCGTTGGAGCGGCTCGCCGCCGACATGAGCGCCCCGTCTCTCGTCGAGCCGCTGCTCCTACGGGCGTACCTGAGGAGCGCGCGAGCCATACCCGCGCCGCTGGCGCGCTGGCACGCTCCAGCGGGGGACCGTCAGCGCCGCCCGGATCTTCTCGTGCGCGGCGTGGTGCGGAACCCGGTCATCGCGTCGGCGGCCGGTTTGTACGCCGCTCTGCTGGTTGCCAGCGGAGAGCGCCCAGGCAACGACGACCTCGGTGCGTTCCCGGCCATCATGGCCGAGGCGGTCGCGCTGGCGGACGAGCAGCGCGCGGCGAGCGGGCGGCCCGAGGGGACGGACGACGACCGGGTGCGGCACGCTGCGTGGGCAACCGCGGCCGAGACCCTGGCCGGGTGTGGCCTGCCGTACCTCGAGCGCGACGGTCTCCTGTTTGCCGACGCCGAGCTGGCGGCGCGCGTCCTCTGCCGCGGCCGACAGGTGGTGGACAAGCTGCTGGCGGAGCTTCGGCAGCGCGGGGCCACCGTGGTGGAGGTGGACGGCCCGCGCGTGATCTTCGCCGCGCCCGACGGCTGGGGCGACGCCGAGGGGGCGGCGGTGTCGGCGGCGGCCGGCGCGCTGCTCCCCCCGGGTGTGGAGCTCCGCTACGACGTGCGCTACCGTGCCATGTACGCGCGCTCCCCCGGCAGCCACATCTGGTCGGGCCGTGACGGGTCCATCATCCTGGTCGGCCAGGCGTTCCGGCCCGGCAAGCGCGAGCGCTTCGGCGAGCAGTTCGTGCGCGAGGCGGCGACGCCGGCCTTGCTTGGCGACGTGGTGGCGGTGCGCCAGCTGTTCCGCGACACGGTGGCGCGGCTGCGCCACCGCGAGATCCCCGTGGAGCACCTGTGCGTGCAGGAGATCCTGCACAAGGCGCCGGAGGACTACCGCCGCGCCGGCTACCGCGAGGAGCCCTACGAAGTCTTGCTGGCGTCTGGGGCACGGACGTGGCGACCCGGGCAGCGGGTCCGCTACTTCCACGACGCCAGCGGCGGGGTGCGTTTGCTGCCGGAGGGCGACAGCTCAGTTGCCCAGCCGGACACCGGCTACTACGTGGAGCGGTTGCGCACCGTGTACTGCCAGCAGTTTGCCGCGGCCTTTACACCCGACGACTTCGCACGGATCTTCCGCCTACCAAAAGGGCCGCCGGGCGACGGCGAGGACGACGACCTAGCGGGCATCAAATCGATCGCCGAGCCGGTGCTGACCACTCTACAGTTCTGAGCTGGAAGTCGCGACCAATGATGCGTGGGGTCTGGACACCCGCCCGTTTTGGCCACACCCGAAACGCCGAAACGCCGGCCCGATTTGACAGGGTTGGTGGGGCTCTCTAGAGTGAACCAGCAGGTCCAACCACGCGGCTGAGGGATCCGCGCATCGTCGTCAGCCGGGCTGACCGAACGAACGAACGAACGAATTAATGAATGAACGAGGGAATGCGTTGGGTTATCGCTACCGACGCCGGCGGTCAGGCCCTAATTGGGCGCTCATCGTGTTCCTGGTGCTGCTGGCCGGCTCAGCGGCGTACCTCGTCCCGCGGTATGTGAGCCCTCTGCCAGGGGCACCGCCGCTCGGGAGCGACGCCCCGTCCGCATCGGCGGCCGTCCCGGCGCCCTCGCCTGTCACGACAACCACACGTCTTGCCGACGCCGACGACCTGCTGGCCAGTGGCCGCTGGGGCGCTGCCGCCACGTCGTACGCCGACCTCGCCCGTACCGACCCTGACCTGGCGGCGGCGCACGCCGGCTGGGCCCGGGCTCTCGTCTTCTCCAACCGGCCCGCCCAGGCCGTCGAGCATGCCCAGAAAGCCGTCGACCTGGAGCCGCGCGTCGCCGAGTTCCAGGTCGTCCTCGCCCTGGCCCACGATTGGTCCGGCAGCTCGGATCGCGCCATCGTCGCCGCCCGACGGGCCACGGAGCTGGACGCCCGCCTGGCCGTCGGCCATGCCTACCTGGCCGAGGCGTTCGCCGACAAGTTCCGTCTTGCCGAAGCGCAGGAGGAGCTCGACCGGGCTCTCGCGGCGGGTGGCCGCGATGACGCCGAGGTGCTCCGCGTTCAGGCGTACCTGCTCGAGACGAAGTCCGACTACGCCAGCGCTATCGCCAGCTACCAGAGCGCCGTCGAGCGAGCTCCCGAGCGCTCGTACCTGTGGATCAGCCTGGGCGCGGCCCTGCGCGCCGGCAAGCGGTACGAAGACGCCATCCGGGCGTACCAGAAGGCCGCCGACCTGTACCCGCAGGACCCGCGCGCCGAGGGCGGCATCGGCTCCGCCTACTACGCGCTAGAGGACTATGGGTCGGCGCAGAGCCACCTGCGGCGAGCGGTGGAGGTGGACCCCGAGTACGCCTACGGCTGGGGCCAGCTGGGCTGGGTGTTCTACGTCCAGAAGCAGTACGACAACGCTGGGCCAGCTTTCGAAAAGGCCGTGGAGCGCGAGAAGGACCCGTCGAAGAATGCGACCTACCGCCACGCCCTGGGCTGGGTCTACGTCAACACGAAGCAGTACGACAAGGCTCGGCAGTCGTTCACGAAGGCGCTGGAGGAGGACCCACACCTCGACGGCGCCAGGGACGGGCTGGCGGCGGTGGAGAGGGGTTTGGCGGCGTCGCCGACGCCGCTTCGATGAGTCCGGCGCGCCAGGCCGCGCCGCAGCTGCGCATCTGCATCGTCTACTCGCGCGTCGGCGGTGGCCACCTCAGCGCGGCCCGCGCCATCAAGGCGGCCCTTGACGACGTGCCGCCAGCGAGCGCTGTCGACACGCACCTCGTCGACGCCTACCTGGAGTGCTCCCGTTGGCCGGTCAGCCGCTTCCCGGACGTGTATGCCAGGGTGGCGCGGCACCACCCGGCCCTCTGGTCGGCCTTCTTTCGCGCCACCGACCGCCGTCTGCCAGTGGTGGACGTGGACGCGACTCTGCTGCTCGAGCCGTTCATGCGCGCCGGGCTCCAGCGGCTGCTAGCCGACCAGCGGCCAGACGTCGTGGTGTCGGTCTTGCCGGGCGTCAACGGCGTGCTCGCGCGCGCAGCCGCGGCCGTGGCGTCCCGGCCGCGCCTGGAGGTAGTCCTCACCGACTGGTACGCGGTGCACCGCACCTGGCTGGCTCGCGGCGTCCAGCGCTACACGGTCGCCACCGAGCCCGCGCGGCTGGACTGCGTGCGGTACGGTGTGGACCCCGCGATAGTGGAAGTAGTGGGCCTGCCGGTCCGCGCGGCCTTCGTGGACCCGCCGTCGCGGCCGCGGGCACGGGCCGCCCTGGCCGCGAGCATCGGGCTCGACCCGACCCGCTTCACCATCCTGGTGATGGTTGGCGCCGAGGGCTCGCCGCGCTCCCTGACCAACGTCCGCGTCATCCTGGGGCTGGACCTCGATGCGCAGGTGGTCGTGCTGTGCGGTCGGGACGACGAGCTACGCCGGCAGGTTGAAGGGATGGCCCGCCGGCCGGATACGTGCGTCCTCGGCTTCCGCGACGACGTGGTGACTCTCATGCGCGCGGGGGACCTCCTGGTGACCAAGGCGGGCGGTATCTCGCTGGCCGAGGCGTTCTGCTGCGGCGTGCCGACGGTTGTCGCGGACGTGCTCGCTGGGCAGGAGTCAGGCAACCTGACGTACGCGCTCCAGCGGGGCGCGGTCGCCTACGCGCCGCACCCGCGCGCTCTCGGCGAGCTCGTGGCCGCGCTGCGCCACGACGACGAGCGGCGACGCATGCTCGGCCAGCGCGGCGCGGCGCTGGCCCGCCCGGACGCCGCTCGCGTTATCGCGGCCGGGCTGCTGGCGCGCTACGGCCAGGGCTCGGCGCTGTCGGGATCCACTATCTAGGTATCTTGGCGCCAGGCGCGTAGCGCGAACAAAGGCAAGAGCCTAAGCAGGTGGAGCTCCGATGACCAGAAACGAGCAAGACTTAAGCCTCGAGACCACCTGCTTAGGCTCGTATGCCGCCCAGGCGACTGATCATGCCGCCGTCGACCCAGATGATCTGGCCGGTGATGTAGCTGGCGCCGTCGCCGCACAGGAACACCGCCAGCGGCCCGATATCCTTCGGCCAACCGACCCGCCCGGCCGGGATACGCTGGCCCCAGTCTTCGCGCTGATAGTTCGGCATGTCGAAGTAGCGCTCCACTTCGATAGCGCCCGGCGCAATCGCGTTCACCTGGATGTTGTACGGCGCCAGCTCGATCGCCGACGCCTTGGTGAACATGTTGATGCCGCCCTTGCTCGCCTCGTAGTGGGCGTGGCTCGGCACCGCGGCGAAGCCGTGCACCGAGCTGAGGTTGACGATCCGGCCACCGGACTCCTGCTTGATCATCTCGCGGGCCGCTCGCTGGGTGCAGAAGAACATGCCCCGCAGATTGACGTTCAGCGTCTTGTCCCACTCCTCGGGCGTCATCTCGAGCAGGGGGTGCGGCTCGGTGATCCCGGCGTTGTTGACCAGGATGTCGACCCGGCCGAACTGTTGCAGGGTGGCGTCGAACAGCGCCTGCACCTGCGCGTAGTCCCGGACGTCGCACGCTTTTACCAGCACCGAGGCACCGCCCTCGCGCAGCGTGGCGGCGGTACGCTCGGCGCCCGCCACGTTGCTGTGGGGGCTGGCGACGACGGCCGCGCCCGCCTGCGCCAGCGATTCGCAGATGCCAGCGCCGATCCCCGTGCCGCCACCAGTGACGATCGCCACCTTGCCAGCCAACGTGTCCTTGGAAAAACCCACGTGCGCGCTCCTCCAGTACCGCGGCCGACGCCACCGAACCGGCATCGTACAGCACCTGCGCAGGCCGCGGGCGGCAGGCGGGCGCTGGCACGTACCGTGCGATGAGTCCCCAGGGGTCTCGTACTCCACGACGTACGGAGGGATACTCGTTATGTTCCAGTTCATCCTGGGCACAGCCATCGGCCTCTTTGGTGGCTACCTGTACGGGTCTGAGCGCGCCCGCGAAGAGGCGCGCCAGCGATTCCAGTCTGCGCCGGAGCCGTTCCGGCGGGCGACGCAGTCGGTAGCATCGACGGCGGCCAACAGCGCTCAGCGCCTGGGCGACAGGCTAGCCAACGCGCCGGTCCCAGACTCGATCAAGGGCGCCGCCAGCAGCGCTACCTCCAGCATGCAGTCCGCTGTGCAGGGGATGGGGCAATCCTCGCCGAAGGCGCCGGACATCATCCGGCCGACCAACGCGGAGATCTCAGGTCGGCCAGCCGAGCCGCTGCCGCGCATCGATCCCGAGTGACCCTACGCAAGGCACGGAACGATGATCGGCCGGGGCGCGTTGCCGCGCTGCGCGGCATCATCTTGCAGAACGATGGGAAGAGCACTGTCGGCCGCTACTTCATCCACCCGTTCGAAGCCCTGGACCGCGCGGTCGCCGGGGTCGTCGAGACACCGGGTGGGCCGCCGGTGGCCATGCATGCTGGGCTGCACGTCGTGCTCGACGACGGGCGTGAGTTCGTCGCGGAGCAGCTCGTCGGCACGCCCTACATGGATTTCCATAGTGGGCTGAACTGGACGCCTGTGGAGGAGTTCCGCACGCGGGACCATGGTGGCTGGGACGTCACCGTCCCCGCGACAGCTCTCCGTGGCATCGACGAGTCGGTCGTGGCGGAGACTGTGGAGCGGCTGAACTCCATCGTCGGGCACCCGTTCGTTGGCGAAGACTGCACGGCCTTCGTCGAGCGCGCCTTCGACGGTCGTCGCCTCTTTGCCGACAGCCCCGTCCTCCAGGCGCTCGGCATCGGCATGAGAATCGGCGACCCAGCGCTGCCGCTGCTAAAACCTGACGTCCGGCTGGACGATCGGTCCGAGGAGCTGCTGCGCGCCGACGCCCTCAGGGAGCTGCCGGACGCGTTGGCTGGGGCGTCTGCGCCGAACAGCCGCGTCTGGTTCCGCCGGCTCATGCCGACGATCGTCGCCGGCGCGGCGGGCGGTTACGTGCTGGCCCGGGTACTGCGCCGCTAGCTGCCACATCCATCAGGCAGAGGCAGAGGCAGAGGGAGAAGGAGAAAGAAATTCTCTATGACGATGACCCAACGTTCGACTGTCGTCGGCGTGTTCCACAGCCGCGACCGGGCGCGCGACGCCATCGAGTCGCTGAAGGATGCCGGCTTTGCGCCAGACACGATAAGCATCCTGACACCCGACCAGGGCGACACGCAGGCTATGGCCGACGAGACGGGGACGCAGGCCGGCGCGAGCGCCGCGACCGGCGCCGTGGCCGGTGGCGTCCTTGGTGGTCTGGGCGGCTTCCTGCTTGGCATAGGGGCTCTCGCCATCCCTGGCATCGGCCCGTTCATAGCGGCCGGCGCCTTCGCGTCGGCTCTGGGCGGGGCGGCCATTGGCGCGGGCGTCGGCGCCATCGCTGGAGCCCTGGCCGGTATGGGCGTGCCCAGCGATGAAGCCGAGTACTACGAGGCTGAAGTGAAGGGTGGCCGGACGCTAGTCGCCGTGGGCGCCCAGGGCCGCTACCAGGAGGCGCGCGACATCCTCCGCGGCCACGGGGCGTACGACGTCGAGACGCCGGACAGCGCCTCGGCCGCGATCCCCGCTGCTCCGACACCGGCGGCAGGAACGGCACCGCCAGTGGCGAGCATCGCCGACACCGGCCCTGGCGAGTCGCGGGCTCGCTCGATGACCGGGCGCGAGACGCTCGAGCTGCGCGAGGAGGAGCTGCGGGTCCACAAACAGATGGTCGAGGCCGGCGAAGTCCAGATCACCACGGAGGTTGTCAGCCAGGAGCGGACCGTCCAGGTGCCAACGATGCGGGAAGAAGTGACAGTGGAGCGCCGCACCGTGGAGAGACGGCCCGCCGACCGGCCGATTGGTGAGCAGGAGATCATCGCCGTCCCGTTCCGCCACGAGGAAGTGACCCTCGTGAAGCGCCCGGTGGTGTACGAGAGGATCCGCGTCGGCACCCGGGCTGTCCAGGAGACGCGCCACGTCTCGGGCACCGTCCGCCGCGAGGAGCTCGTGGTCGAGCGCGAGGGCGACGCCAGGGTGGTGGAAGGCGTCGGCGGTGACAGCGCACGCGCCGGCGAGGTGGCAGAGAGTGCCCGGGACACACGGTGAGGAGGAACTGGGTGGAGCTTAGCGCTCAGGCGAAGATCGGCGGGCGGTCGCGCGAGCGCTTGAGCTCGTAGAAGCCCTCCGTCGTCGCGACCAGCAGGAAGCCGTCCCAGAGTCGGCCCGCCGCCTCGCCGCGCGGGATGGGACTGACCACCGGGCCAAACAGGCCCACGCCGTCCACCGCGACGATCGGTGTGCCGACGTCGCTGCCCACAAGCTTCATGCCCGCGTCGTGGCTCGCGCGCAGCGCCGCGTCGTACTCCGTCGAGGTGGTTGCAGCCGCCAGGCCGGGCTCTAGTCCGACCTCGGCCAGGGCAGCCTCCAGCAGGGCGCGGTCGCGCGTGACCTTCTGGTTGTGGATACGGGTGCCGAGGGCTGTGTACAGCGGCAGGACCACCCCGTCGCCGCTGCGCTGCTGGGCCGCGATGCACAGCCGAGCGGGACCCCAGGCGGCCACCATACGGCTCTGGTAGTCCGGATCCAGGTCGCGCCCCTCGTTCAGCACGGCCAGGCTCATCACGTGCCAGCGCACGCTCAGGTCGCGAACGGTGGCCGCCTCCAGCAGCCACCGCGAGGCAATCCAGGCCCACGGGCACACGGGGTCGAACCAGAAATCCACGGTTGTGGCCATGGTGAGCACGATAGCAGGCTCGGCGACGTCTGCTGGCTGCTGGCACGGGCTCTGCGGGACATGGCGCAGGCGGCCGGGCGCGCGGGCGAAGGCCGCCGAGAGGGAGGTCAGCTGTGACTGAGGGCTCTATCTTTCCCACCCGACCCATGGACCGCGTCCGCGAGGGGATGACAGTCGTCGATGCCGCCGGCCGGCGGCTCGGCAAGGTGGTGCGGCTACGCCTGGGCGACCCGGAGGCGGCGACAACCGAGGGCAACGAGCCGACCGGGGACGCGGCCGGGGTCGTCTTCGCGCCCGCCGCCAGCACCGGGGGCACACCAGCTGTTGGTGGCGCGGTGCCGTTCGTGCGGGGCGCCGACGACGAGGGCGACGTGCCGGCGTCGCTGCGGCGCACGGGCTTTCTCGAGCTGGACGGGCCGGAGCTCGCCGGCGCCGAGCGCTACGTTGCCGCGGACCGTGTCACGGAGGTGTCCGGGGACACTGTGCAGCTGTCGGCGGTGCCCACCACGACCGGGCTCTGAGGCGCCGGCCCTGGCGGGTGCACGTGGGCTGGCCCCATGGTTAAGAGTCAAGAGTTAAGAGTAAGAGTCAATAGTCAACACGCGAAGACGGTATCCTCGGTTCACGTGTTCGGGGGGTGACTGACAGTGGAGTGGTGGACGGCCGTGCGGCTCGCGGCTCAGGGGCTCCTGGACCAGCACGGCGTGCTGGCCGCCTTCCTGTTCATCCTGATCGAGGAAGCCGGTGTGCCAGTGCCGGTCCCGGGCGACTTCATCATGCTCGTCGTGGGGGTCCACGCGCGGCAGGGGCAGACACCCCTGTGGCAGGGCATCGTCGCGATGGAGGCGGCGACGGTGATCGGCTCCACGTTCCTGTACCTGGTGGCCCGCCGCGCCGGGCGCGGGCTGGTCTACAAGTACGGCCGTTTCATTCACCTGAACCCGGCCCGCCTGGACCAGACCGAGCGCTGGCTGACCGAGAAGGGGAGCGTGGCGATCGTCCTCGGGCGCCTGATACCGGGCCTGCGGATCGCCACGCCGATCACCTGCGGCGTGTTCGCCGTCCCGCTCTGGCGGTTCGTCCCGGCGCTCGGGGTTGGAGCGCTGGGGTACATCCTGCTGTACACGCTGCTCGGGTACTTCCTCGGGCCGACCGTGCTGGCGCTGCTGGAAGGGATACACCTGCCGTTGGGCCTGCTCGGCTCGCTCGTGCCGCTGGTCCTGCTGCTCGTGTGGATCGTGCGCACCCGGCGCGCGGTGCGCCCCGACCCGAGGCAGCCGACGGGCGTTCTCGAGCGGGGCCACCGCCTGCGCGACGGTGCCGTCGCCGGCGGCCTGGCCACGGTCGTCTCGACCCTGGCCCTCAACGTCATCATCCACCTGGCCGGTGACCTGGCGCTGCTGGCGCCGGGAGCGCTGGTCGAGCAGACGGCGGCGCGCCTGGGTGCCGTCATGGTGGCCCGCTCGGCCGGGCCGCTGCTGTTCATCCTGGCGGTGCCGGTCTTCATAGCGGTGGGCATCCTGTGGGGCATGGCGTACGCCGAATGGGTGGAGCCACGACTGCACTGGCCGGACTGGCTGGAGGGCTTGGTCTTCTCGCTTGTGCCGCTGGCGGCGGCGCTGCTGGTAGTGCTGCCCGTCCTGCAGTCCACGCTGCCCGGGATCGGCGTGATCGGCGCCGTCGGAGCGGCCGGCGAGCTCGTGCGGCACCTCATCTACGGGCTGGTGTTGGGGCTCACCTACCCGCTCCGCCTGCTGAGGCGGCCAACCGAACAGGCTGCCGCGCCACCAACCACGGCGCTCCTGCCCGGCCCGCTGGCGGAGTCGCCGGGAGCGGCCTCTTGACCAGCCCCGGATAGGCGGCGGGTCGTCAGCGGCTCAGGACACCAGGACGAAGCGGAGGCCGCCGTTGGACAGGACGCCGAGCGCCCCGAGGTCTGCCGCCAGCAGGAGACAGATCCGCGCCAGACGGGTGCGACCGAGGTAGGCGAGCACCAGGATGGCGCCTACCGAGAGGGCGACCGCTGTGATCTTGAGGGCGGCGAGCTGGCCCGCGCCGCCAGTGAGGAGGACTTCCCGCATCAAGGGGTTCATCTCGGACTGGATGCCTGAGGCGACGACCATGCGCAGGGCGGTCAGGAGGTCGAGGGCCTGCATGAGGAAGGCGAGCAGGGCGAACGGGATGAGCTGCTTGGAGCCGACCATACCGCCAGTCTACTACGTCGCCCGTTCTTCCACTAGGAAAGTGGTACAGAGGCGCGAGAAGGCGCGGGCGGCAGCCCGCCCGCGCCCTTTGTGCCCGCGCCCGCTACGCCAGCGCCGCGCTCACCGCGCCAAAGTGCCCCATGATCTCACGGAACGACTGCACCACCCCCGTCTCGTAGTACACGATCCCCCGCTCCGCGCAGAACGCCCGCACCACCGGCTGCGCGCGCCGCAGCCGGTTCCGCGGCATCGTCGGGAACAGGTGGTGCTCGATCTGGTAGTTCAACCCGCCGTACACCAGGTCCGTCACCGCGCCCCCACGCACGTTCCGCGCCGTCAGCACCTGTTCGCGCAGGAAGTCCAGCCGGCCGTCGCCCCGCTCCACCAGCGGCATCCCCTTGTGGTTCGGCGCGAAAATGCTGCCCAGGTACATGCCCGCCACCAGCCGGTGCACCAGCGCGAACGTCAGCGCTTCCCCGACGCCGATCAGCGCCGGCAGCAGGACGAAGTACACGGCGAAGTGGCCCACCAGCAGCCAACCCTCGCCCCGCGATGCGCCCGGGCCCCGGCGCCAGGCAAACGCGATGCTCTGCTGGTGCATGCTGAAGAACTCGAGGCTGAAGATCGGGAACAGCAGGGGCACCTGGTGCCGGATCACCCACCGCACCCAGCGTGGCCGACCCAGCGCCTGCTCTGGCGTGGTGGCCAGCAGCAGGATGTCGATGTTCGGATCCTCCCCCATCTCGTTCGGGTGGGCGTGGTGGGCGCTATGGTTGTCGCGCCACCAGCCGCGGCTGACGCCGAGCAGGAAGTTCCCCACCAGCAGACCCACGACCGTGTTGGCCCGACCAGACGGGATAATCTGTAGGTGCGCCAGGTCGTGCCCCAGAAGGGCGATCTGGCCGAACACGAACGCCAGAAAGACGGCATCCACCAGCCGTACCCACCACGTGCCAGCGCCCACCAGGAGCACGCCGAGGCCAACCGCCAGCAGGGCGGCCGTCACCGCACCTTTGCGGGCGTAGTAGCCGTACTGCCTGTTCATGAGGCCCTGGGCGTAGACGCGCCGCTTCAGGTCGGCGTAGTCGTTCCGTGGCGCGCGGGCCTTGGGGGTGGGGGCTCGAGGTGGACGCGAAACGTCAAGGATCGGCTCGTTGTCGAGCACGACGGCGGTGGTACGGGGCATAGTACCTCCGGCGCACGGGGCGCAGCTGGGCAGCCAATAAGCAATGAGCGCTCGGGTGCCTCCGCAGCCGCGCGGCCGGACGAGCTCTGCACCCCCACGAGTGGCGAGCTAACTAATTTAATTCAGCGCCACGGGCTGCATGGCCGACCGGGGTGCATTGTACTGAGCGGGGCAGGGAGGGCCCTCGCCAATCGGGTCGGCCCCGCGCGCAGCCTTCAGTCAGACCCCGCCACTTCCGCAATGCCGCGTCGGCGTCGCTATCCGACCGCGACCTTAGAATTAAAAATCCGTCTCCTGCAGCCGCGCTACGCGCTCGAGCTCGTCGCTGGTCAGCGGTGGCAGGTCCGAGGTCGCCATGTTCCACTCCAGCTGCTGCCGATTGGCCGACCCGGCGATCACCGTGTTGACCCCGTCCTGGGCCAGCAGCCAGGCGAGCGACGCCTGCGCCAGCGACCGCGTCGGCGTCACCAGGAACGCGAGCGCCCGTGCCTTCCGCACGAGCTCGAGGTGCCGCTCGCGCGGCCACACCGACCGCTGGTCGTCGGGCCGGAACGTCGTGTTCTCGTCGAAGGCGCCCGTCAGGTAGCCGTTGGCCAGCGGCTCGCGGACGACCACGCCGATGTTCCGCGAGCGCGCTTCGGGCAGCACCTCCCGGGCGAAGTCCGGCCGCAGCACGGACAGCGGGATCTGCAGCACGTCCAGCGCCCCGGTCCGCACCAGCTCCAGCGTGTGCTCGGTGTCGTAGCTGGCCGACACGCCGATCCAGCGCACCGTGCCCTGCGCCTTGAGCTCCTGCAGCGCGGCCAGCGCCTCGCCATCCCCGAACTCCTCGCGCGACGGCGAGTGGAGCAGGTCGATGTCGATGGTCGCCACGCCCAGGCGCTGGCGGCTCCTGTCGACCTCGCGGAGGACGGCGTCGCGGCTAAAGACCCGGCGGTAGTGCCCGTCCTCGGCGAACACGCACAGCTTGGTCTCCACGGTGACACGCTCCGGACGCCCCGCCAGCGCCCGCGCCACGCGCCGCTCGCTCTCGCCGTCGCCGTAGATCGGCGCCGTGTCGATGAAGTCCAGGCCGTGGTCGAGGCCCCAGTGGATCGTCCCGATCGCCTCTGCCTCGGCCACGTCGTCGTAGCCGGCCGGGTCGCTGTTGGCCGACGACCGGCCGCGCAGAAAGTAGGCCCCGCCTAGCTCCCAGGCGCCAAGCCCGATCTCCGACACCCGTTTCCCTGTTCTTCCCAGAGTCCTGTAGCGCACGCTGACACCCACCTTCTCGCCTGGCCGGCCGTCGGAAGCGCCGGAACGCCGGCCCTACTGGTACTGCGTGACGAGCTCGAACTGCTTGGGGAAGTCCGGGCCGAGGATCTCCTGGAGCCGCTTGTGCTCCATATCCCGGACGGCCAGGGCCTGCTCGGCGACCTTGTCGGCGATCGCCGCCGGGATGACCGTGATGCCGTTGTCGTCGCCGTGCAGCAGGTCCCCCGGGTGGACCTCCATGCCAGCGATGTTGACGGTCGCGCCCACGTCGTAGATCGACGGCTGCCCGTGGGCGACCACCAGGCCGCGGGCGAAGTAGCTGAAGCCGCCCAGGGCGGTCACTTCCCGCACGTCGCGCAGGCCGCCGTCCGTGACCAGACCAACGGCGCCGACGCGCTTCATCGTCGTCGCCATCATCTCGCCCGCGTGGCACGACAGGTTGATCTTGTCGGGCTCGCCGTCGTTGCCGATGACGACGACCACGGGCAGCGGCTGCATGGTCGCAATCGCCCGGTACAGGTCGGTGTGCTCGCGCCGGTCCTTGCTCTCGGTGGTGCTGTCGCCGTGGCAGGTTACCGCGTAGCCGAGCATCGAGCCGAGTCCGGGGATCAGGCCGCGGATCTCGGCGCCGCAGTAGCCGGACACGCGCGTTCGGACCTTGAAGTGCTCGATCGCGTTGGCGATTGTCGGGCTGTCGATCGCGCGCAGCGCGTCCAGCTGCGCCGGCGTCAGTGTGGCTGCCATGGTCGTCTCCTTGCCTGGTGGCGGCGATTGTACGCCCCGCCTCACAAAAGGCCGCTCATGGTGAGCCCGCCCTTCGTCCTTCGGCAAGTGGCGGGAGCAGCCGCCACGCTTCCGCGGCTCAGGATGAGCTCAGGGTGAGCGGGCATGGACCATTTGGGCTAGCCCGGGTCGCCTGCCTCGGCGGCCGCGAGCTGGCGACGCAGGATCTTGCCCACCGCCGTCTTCGGCAAGCTGGGCCGGAACTCCCACCGGGTCGGGATCTTGAACGGCGCCAGTCGCTCGCGGCAGAAGCGCTCCAGCTCCGTCTCGGTGACGCTCGCACCTGGCCTGAGCACCAGGTACGCCTTGACCGTCTCGCCGCGGTAGGGGTCGGGGACACCGGCGACGCAGCACTCGCCGATGGCCGGGTGCTCGTACAGCACCTCCTCGACGTCGCGCGGGTAGACGTTGAAGCCGCCGGCGATGATCATGTCCTTCTTCCGGTCGACGATGGCGAAGTAGCCGTCCTCGTCCATCGTGCCGAGATCGCCCGTGTACAGCCAGCCATCCCGCAGCGCCCCGGCGGTTTCGTCAGGCATGTTCCAGTAGCCCGCCATCACCTGGGGGCCGCGGATGCGGATCTCGCCGACCTCGCCCGCCGGCAGGACGCGGCTGCCCGTCTCGACGTCCACGATGTGGCACTCGGTGCTCCGGATCGGCGGCCCCACACTGCCCGTCTTGCGCAGCCCGTGCGACGGGTTGCTGTGCGAGACCGGCGAGCACTCGCTCAGCCCGTACCCCTCCAGGATGGCAACGCCGAAGCGCTCCTCGAAGGCGCGCAGCACCTCGGCCGGCATGGGGGCGGCGCCCGAGTTGCAATAGCGCAGCGACCCGAGCCCGTACTCCGCGGCATCGGGGGCGGCGTTCAGCGCCACGTACATCGTCGGCACGCCGGGCAAGTACGTCGGGCGCGTCGCCTTGATCGTCTCCAGCACCTCGCGCAGCTCGAAGCGGGGCAGCAGGATGACCTCGAAGCCGCAGGCGAGCGGGAAGTTCATGCCCACCGTCATCCCGTAGGAGTGGAACAGCGGCAGCGCTGTCAGCATCCGCTCCTCGCCTGGCCGGCCGCGGTCGGGGTGCCAGGCCTGGACCTGCTGGACGTTGGCGACCAAGTTGCGGTGCGTCAGCATGGCGCCCTTGGGCACGCCCGTCGTGCCGCCGGTGTACTGGAGCGCCGCCACGTCGCCAGGATCGATGCTCACCGCGGGTGGCGCCTCGGCCGCGTCCGCCAGGGCCGCCTCGAAGGACGCCGCTGGCGGCGCCAACGTGACGTCTCCCTTCAGGCGAGCCACGAGCACGTGCCGCACCCGCGGCAGCCGCGGCAGCGCCGCCTGGACCACCGGGTAGAGCGCATCGGCGACGATGATGACCTCCGCGCCGGCGTCAGCGACGAGCTGTGCCAGCTCTCGTGGCGTGTACAGAGGGTTGACCTGGGCGACCGTGGCGCCGGCCCGCAGGATGCCGTGGAAGGCGACGACGTACTGCGGGCAGTTGGGCAGCATGACGGCGACGCGCTCGCCCTTCGCCACACCCAGGCGGGCGAGCGCCGCGGCGCAGCGGAGGACCTGCGCCCAGAGCGCGCCGTAGCTGAGCCGGAGCCCGAAAAAGCGCACCGCCGGCAAGTCCGGCTGCTGCTCGGCCACGTCCGCCACGAGCTGGTACAGCGGCACGTCGCGCGGCTCGATAGACGCCGGCACCCCCTCCGGGTAGTGCGCCAGCCACGGCCGCCCTTCGCCGGACACGGACCCGGTCATTGCGCTCCTTCCCCGCGCCGACGGGACCCCGTCTCACCGATCGGCGGACCGCTCACCGGTTCAGTCTACACCGGCAGAATCCCGGTCGCGGCCGCTCGGCCCTGAGCTGCTAGGCATACTGTCCTTCAATGAGGAGGACACCATGAGCACAACGATCGACCCCATCGGGCGCGACCCGGACCTGCTCGAAGGCCAGGCTGCCTTCGCTGGCACGCGCGTGCCGGTGTGGATGCTGTTTAGCTACCTCGTTGAGGGCGCCTCGCTGGACGAGTTCCTGGCCATTTACCCGCAGGTCGACCGCGCCGCCGCGCAGACGGCGCTGGAACGCGCGTGCCAGGCGCTCACGGGCCAGCCAAGCAGTGGGGATTGAATGGTCTCCACCGCCGACGCTCGTAGATGAGAATCTTGACCCCGATCTCGCGCCCGCCCTCGCCGGCGCGCTCGGTGCCAAGGTGTCATCGGCGCGCTCCCGCGGCTGGCTAGGACTTAAGAACGGGCCGCTGCTGGAGGCGATGGCCGAGGCCGGGTTAGGCGTGCTGGTAACGGGCGACGCACGGCTCTGGCGGGAGCGGCGCGTCCTGCTGGAGCGCCATCGCGTGGGCGTCGTTCTTGTGCGCCAGCCGCGATCGGCTGTCGCACGGGTTGCGGCCATCGCGGCAGGGGTGCGCGCGGTCCGTGCCGGCGAGCTCCGGGAGGTCCCGGCCTGACCAACTCTGCCTTGCGGCACCGTCCCGCGCGGGGTGTCGGCGCTGCTTGGCCGGCTCGCAACCGCCAGGTCCGGTGACGAGTCTTTACCGACGGGTCGGCGCCGCGCGTGGTCGGGTTCATCACCACCTCACCATTCCCGGCGCTGCTCCCAGATGTGCTCGGCGCAGCGGACGGCCAGCGCCTGGATCGTCGACGTCGGGTTGACCCCGCCGCCGGTTGGCAGGCTCGAGCCATCCACGATGAACAGGTTCGGCACGTCGTGCGCGCGGTTGTGCCCATCGACCACGGAGGTCGCGGGGTCGTCGCCCATGCGCGCCGTCCCCATCAGGTGCCAGCCCCAGATCGGCGACAGGCCGAAATCGCGGACGGAGCTCGCGCCGGACGCCTCCAGAGTGGCGTGCGCCTTCGCCAGCATGTCGGCGCCCAGCTTCTTGCTGTTCTCGCCCAGGCGGTAGTACGTCTGGGCGCCGGGCATGCCAAAGTCGTCCAGGTTCGTCCAGTCGAGCTCGACGCGATTCTCCGGCTCGGGCAGGTCGTCGCCACAGAGGTACAGCACGATCTCGTGGTTCAGGTACCGGTCCATCGTCGCGTGGTGCTCCTGTCCCCACGGCGCGATCTGCGAGGCGAGGTTCAGCGGCGACCAGCCCATCGCGCCGCTGATGATGAAGCCGCGCAGGTAGTCGCGCGCGGGGTCCGTCTCGTAGTGGTGGCGGGTGGACACGCTGCCGCCCCAGGTGCCCCGCCAGGCCTCGACCGGGTCGTCGAAACGCCCGACGGCGAAGCTCTGGACGTGCACCATGAGGTTCTTGCCGACCATCCCGCTCGAGTTGGCCAGCCCGTCGGGATGGGCCGACGAGCGGTTCAGCAGCAGCAGCCGTGGCGTCCCGATGCCACTGGCGCTGAGAACGACGACCCTGGCGCGCGCCTC
>JAABUQ010006245.1_pt1 | contig 18229 bp, 17 predicted proteins | sample 5560001 | NCBI WGS metagenome assembly JAABUQ01 (sample SAMN10711888, study PRJNA513371) | rock metagenome | isolation source: Antarctica rocks | place: Antarctica: Victoria Land, Finger Mt nord | collected 2015-12-18
CGCCGGTGAACGAGGCCACCGCGCCCGCGACCTGGTCGAGCAAGGGACCGGCTTGCGACGCGTCGTCCACGTCCTTGGCGGTCAGCGTGCAGGCCACGATCCGGCCGGTGCCGGCGTCCACGCCCAAATGTAGCGCCCGCCACGACCGGCGTGTCGCCGTCCCGTGCTTCTCGAGCAGCCACTCGCCCTTGCCGCACAGCTTCAGGCCCGTGCTGTCCACCAGCAGGTGCATGGGCTCGCTGTCGGCACCGGCGCCGGCGTTCCCCGGCCGCGGCACCTCCAGCGTCGCCGCACGCCGGCTGAGGGTTGTGTGGTCCGGCACGCGCAAGCTGAGGCCGAGCAGGCTGACGATGGAGCCGAGCAGCCCCTCGGCCTGCCGGTAGGCCAGGCGGAACACCGCGCGGATCGTGAGCGCCGTCAGGATGGCGAGCGATGAATACCAGGGCTGCCCACCTCGGGTCGTGCGCGGCTCGGCCGCCCACGCCGCGATCGCCTCGTCGGTGAACCAAACCGTGAGACTGCCTCGCTGACGCAGGCTGGCGTCGTAGGCCGGCCAGTTCGTCACCTTGTGCTGCTGGCGCGGGATGTGATGGCGGCGGTCCTGGTTCAGCTTGAACGGCAAAATGGGCATCCGGAGTTGGAAGGGCGATCCCCTACGTCACCCAGCACATCAGCACCACCGCCCGATCCATGCACCACGCTAGCGCAGGCTGATAGAAGTCTGCTTAGGGCGACCTGGAGACGTCATGCCACCTTAACGAAACAGCGAGTGAAGGTTCTGTAATCATCGACTTGCCCGGCGCCATCACTCCGAACGCGTGAGATTGATCCGCAGCCACAACCGGCTGCTGAGGTCTCGCCGATCGATGCCAACGATAAATCAGGCTGGTGCAGACGCCATGCCGGCGCGCCAGGTCCCGCATCCGGGCTCTTAGGTATCACAAATACTACTCATCAGTAGAAATGCCATCTGTCGGTAATATTTCTCTTGCGCTTGGTTTCGCCTTTGGGCACGATCACAGCGGGAAGGAAATATGATGCCGCTGGCAAGCCAGATGGAGAACCATGGGCTCCGGACGTCGCGTTGCATGCGTGACGGATCGAGGCTGGGACGGTGAACGCGCTTGTCGAGCAGCTGCTCCAGACGTTGTCGGCAGGCGTCACAATCGGCTGCATCTACGGCCTATTATGCGTCGGCTTGGCCTTCATCTTCGGCATTATGCGGGTCATCAACTTCGCGCAGGGCGAGTTCATGATGGTCGGCATGTACTTGGCGATCTTCATCGGAAGCTACATTCTTCCCGTTGCGGTGTTTGGGTTGGCAACGCCGTTCTTGTCTGCACTCTTGGCCGGTCCGATCCTGTTCTGCGTGGGGTTCCTGCTCAACCGGTTCCTGATCTCGCGCACGACTGGGCTGCAGGCGAGCAGTTCGACGGAGGCGCACCAAGGGCAACTGATCTTGACGCTCGGCCTGGCACTCGTGCTCCAAAACGGTGCGCTGTATCTGCTGGGATCGGCCCCGGTCGCGGCCACGACGCCGCTCTCCTCCTCGGCCTGGGAGATCCCGCTGCTTTATGACGAGTTCAGCGCCGTGTTCCTCAACAAGGCACGGGCCATCGACGCGATCCTCTCGGTCGTGATTGCGCTCGGGCTATTCTGGTTCATCGGCAGCACAAGGCTCGGCAAATCGCTGCGCGCGGCCGCGATCAACCCGGAAGCCGCACTGTACATGGGCATCGACGTGACCCGGGCGCACCATATCGCTTTCGGGCTCGGCACCTCCATTGCGGGCGTCGCCGGAGGCCTGATCGTCATCTACTACCCGGCGCAGCCCTATGTCGGCGTCGAGTTCATCATCGTGATGTATGCGGGCGTGGTGCTGGGCGGCATGGGCAGCATCGTCGGCGCTTTCTGGGGTGGCATGACCATCGGCCTGGTGCAGCAGCTCTCGACCATCGTGCTCCCGCTGCAACTGCAGAACGCCGCCATCTTCGTGGTGTTCGTGCTGATCCTGCTGCTGCGGCCGCAGGGGCTGTTCGGCCGCAGCGTGGAGCGGGCCTGAGCATGCGCGGGCGCCCAGCAACCTCGCTTGCCGTAATTCTGCTTCTCGTCCTCGGCTGGCTGGCGCTCGGCTTTCTGGTCGAGAATACTTACTACCGGCTGCTGCTGATTCTGGTGCCGATCTGGGCCGCGTTCGGCGTTTCCTGGAACATCTTCAGCGGCTATAGCGGCCTGGTCTCCTTCGGCCACGCCGCCTTTTTCGGCATCGGCGCCTATACGGTGACGCTGCTGCTGGTGCACTTCGATATCACGCCCTGGTTCGGGATGCCAATCGGCATCCTGGTGGGCGCCATCGCGGGTGTGGTGATCGGCTACCCGACATTCCGGCTGCGCGGCAGCTACTTTGCGCTTGCGATGCTCGCCTATCCGCTGGCTCTCGTGTACCTGTTCGACTGGCTGGGCTACCAGGAGGTCACGCTGCCGATCAAGCGTGAGGCGCCCGGCTGGTACATGCAATATGCCGATCAGCGGGTTTATCTGGCGCTCGCGCTGGGGCTGCTGACCGTCTCCCTGCTGATCTCGCTGGCGATCGAACGGTCGCGCTTCGGCATGTCGCTGTTGGCGATCAAGCAGAACGAGCTGGCGGCCGAGGCGGCCGGCGTGGACACGCTGCGCTGGAAGCTCCTGGCGATCATGGTCAGCGGCGCCATTGCCGCCGGCGCGGGCGGCCTCTATGCCGTCATCCTGCTGGTGGTGACGCCGCAGAGCGTGTTCGGGCTGGTCACCTCGGCGCAGGCGATGATCCTGCCGCTGTTCGGCGGCGCCGGCACGCTGTGGGGGCCGCTTATCGGCGCCGCGATCCTCGTGCCGCTCAGCGAGGTGCTGCACGCGGAACTCGGCAGCCTCGTCCCGGGTATCCAGGGCATCGTATACGGCATCGCCATCATCCTGGTCATTCTGCTGGCGCCGGAGGGGATTTACTGGCGTGTCCGCGACCTGCTTCGGCGCCCTCCCCCGCCCGTACCACTGGTCGCTTCTGCGCCCGTCCTCGCCGCGCCGAGGCCGGAACGGAAGCCGCCCTCCACAGAACCGCTTCTCGAGGTGCGCGGCATTTCCAAGACATATGGCGGGCTCAAGGCCGTGCAGGATGTCTCCTTTGACGTAGTGCGGGGAGAGATCCTCGGCGTCATCGGCCCGAACGGCGCCGGCAAGACCACGCTGTTCAACCTGCTGAACGGCCTCGTGCGTCCGAGCGCGGGCCGGGTCCGCTTCAACGGCGGGGACATCACCGGGCTCAAGCCCAACCGGATCTGCCATGCCGGCGTCGGCCGGACTTTCCAGGTCGTCCGCACGTTCCCGCGCATGTCCGTCGTCGAGAACGTCGTGGTGTCGGCCTATGCGGCGCATGACAGCGAGGCCGCCGCCTGGGCGGGGGCCAGGGCGGCCATCGCGCGGGTCGGCTTGGCTGCAAACGCGGAGACTGCTGCGGGCAGGCTGACCAACAAGGAGCTGCGCCTGCTGGAGCTGGCGCGCGCGCTCGCCGGCAAGCCGAAGCTGGTGCTGATGGACGAGCCGCTGGCCGGGCTCGGCGCCTCGGAGACACAGGAGATCATCGCCCTCACCAGGGCGCTGCCCAGCGACGGCATCACGGTCGTCATCATCGAGCATACGATGCACGCCATGGTCAACACGGTGGACCGCTTCGTCGTGCTCGACCACGGCCAGTTGCTGACCGAAGGAGAGCCCGAAGCGGTGATGCGGGACCCCCGGGTGGTCGAGGCCTATCTCGGCCGGAAATGGGCGGCGACCTATGCTGCGACTTGAGGGCGTCAGCGCGGCCTATGGAGGCTTGCGGGCGCTGTCGGAGGTCTCGATCGAGGTCGGCGACGGGCAGTTCGTTGCTGTCGTCGGACCGAACGGGGCAGGCAAGACAACCTTGTTCAAGGCGATCTCGGGCACGGTCACGCCGACCGCCGGGCGCATCCTGTTCGAGGGCCGCGACCTCGGCGCGCTCGGCCCGGCTCAGCGCCCGCATCTCGGCATCGCGCACGTGCCCGAAGGCCGCAAGGTATTCGGCGCCATGACGGTGCTGGAGAACCTGGAGATGGGCGCGACCACCAAGGCCGGCCAGGCGCAGTGGAAGGCGAACCTCGCGCGGATTTACGCCCTGTTCCCCGTCCTCGCCGAGCGCCGCGCGCAATATGCCGGCACGCTTTCGGGCGGGCAGCAGCAGATGCTGGCCATCGGGCGCGGCATGGCGTCCTCGCCAAAGCTGCTCATGCTCGACGAGCCCTCGATGGGGCTGGCGCCGGTCGTCACCGACGCGATCTTCGAGCGCATCCAGGAGCTGCACCGCGAGTTCGGGCTGACCATCCTATTGGTCGAGCAGCGGGTCGCCGAGGCGATCGAGCATTGCGATTATGGCTACGTGCTCGAGACCGGGCGTGTCGCGCTGAGCGGCACGGTGCAGCAGCTTTCGGCCGATGACCGCGTGCGGCAGGCCTATCTTGGAATGTGATCGTTTAGGGAGGCCAACAATGAAGCGCAGAGAGTTCATCGCGTCCGCGGCCGCCGCTGCCGTCGGGACAGGGCCCGCCCGCGCCCAGCCGGCGGAGGTCAAGGTCGCCCTGATTACACCGTTGAGCGGCGCCTGGGCGCGCTCTGGCGATCTGGCCCGCAAGGGGGCTGAGCTTGCCATCGACGACATCAACCGTGCCGGCGGCATCAAGGCGCTCGGCGGCGCCAAGATGAAGCTGGTACTTGCCGATACCGGCGACAGCCCGGAGAAGGCCAAGAGCGCGGCGCAACGGCTGATGGCCCAAGAGCCGGACCTGGCCGGCGGCGCCGGATCGGAGATCAGCTCCTTCACGCTCGCCGTGACCGAGGTCACCGAGCGGGCGGAACTCCCCTGGCTCACCCTGGCCTATTCCGACACCCTGACCAACCGCGGCTTCAAATACGTGTTCCAGACCTCGCCCACCGCCGACCAGCAGGCCGCGGCCGCCATGCCCACCATCTTGCAGGTGGCGCAAGCCGCCACCGGGTCGAAGCCGACCAAGATGGCGATCATCATGGACAACACGCCCTCGCCTGCGAGCTTTTCGAAAAACATGCGCGGACCTGCCCTGGAGAAATTCGGCCTGACGCTCGTGGCCGACCAGATCTACACGCCGCCGATTTCGGACGCCGCGCCGATCGCCCAAAAGATTCGGGCCGCCCGGCCGGACTTCCTGCTGTTTCTGCCCACCGCCACCCCGGATATCAAGCTGGTCATGGAGAAGCTCTCCGAGGTCGGCCTGGGCGGCAAGCGCCTGCCGGTGATATCCAACGGAGCGCCGATCGGGTCGCCGGACCTGCTCAAGCTCGCCGGCAAAGACATCATGGAAGGCACGATGTTCATCATCGCCAACTGGGGTGCCAAGGGACTGGAGGACCTGACCAAGCAGTTCCGGGAGCGTACCGGCGAACCCTGGATCACCCAGGACAGCATCTCGAACTACGGCCACATGTGGCTGCTGAAGGAGGCGATCGAGCAGGCGGGCTCGGCGGATCGCCGCAAGGTCGGCGCGGCGCTGCACGCCATGGACCTCAACGAGGGACCCGGCGCCCAGACCTTCCCGGGCGGCCACATCAAGTTCGACGAAAATGGCCGTCGGGTCGGCGCGCCGCTGGTCATCGTGCAGTGGCAGAACGGCGAGCCGGTGACGGTCTATCCGCCGGAAGCGGCGTTCTCGAAGCCGATCTGGCCGAAGCAGTAAGCCGACAGGGAGGACATCATGCCGATCTCGAGACGTGGCGTGCTTCAAGCGGCCAGCTTGGCGGTACCGTCGCTGTGCACGCCTGCCCTCATCCAGCCGGCGAGGGCCGCCGGTCCCATCCGCATCGGCAGCCTCGCCGATCTCAGCGGCTCGAGCTCCACCGATACGGGAATGCCGACCGTATATGCGGCGCAGATGGCCATCCAGGATTTCGGCGGCGAGGTGCTTGGCCGGAAGGTGGAGCTGCTCTGGGCCGACGACCAAAGCAAGCCGGATGTCGGACTCGCTTTCGCCCGCAAGTGGCTGGACGAGGACGGCGCGAGCGCTCTCATTTCCAACTCGCTCTCGTCGATCGGCATCGGCATGAAGCACCTGTGCGAAGAGCGGCACAAAGCCTTTCTCGTCGGCCCTTCTGCGAGCTCGACCTTTACCCAGGAGCAGTGCTCGCCGTACACGGTCGTCTGCGGCGTCAACACCTATTCCATGCCGAAGGGTCTCGTTTCGGCCCTGGTCGCCAAGGGCGGGGATAGTTGGTTTTTCATCACCGCGGACTACGCCTTCGGCTACGCCCTGGAAGCGGACTCCGCAGGCTTCGTGACGGCGGCCGGCGGTAAGGTCCTGGGATCCATCCGTTGCCCGATCGCGACCGCTGACTACTCCAGCTTTCTGCTGCAGGCCCAAGGGTCCGGGGCGAAGGTGATCGGCCTGGCGGTCCAGGGCGTGGATTTCCAAAACCTGGTCAAGCAGGCGGCCGAGTTCGGGCTGGGCCAGCGCGGCCAGACCGTGGCCGGGCTGTTCGTGCTCGACAACCAGATCATCGGCGCCGGGCTGGAGAACGCTGCGGGGATGGCGGCGGCCGGCGCGTTCTATTGGGACATGAACCCGGCCACCCGCGCCTTTGCCAAGCGCATGATGGAGCGGACCGGCGGCATGCCGCCGAACGGCGTGCAGGTCGCCCCATACAGCGCGACGATGCACTTTCTGCGCGCTGTCCAGGCTGCCGGCACGACCAACGGGCCGGAGGTGGTGGCGCAGATGAAGCACATGCCCATCGAGGACTTCTGGAGCAAGGGCGTGGCTGTCCGCGAGGATGGGCAGGCGATGCGCCCGATGTACCTGATGCGCGTTAAGAGCCCGGCCGAATCTACCTCGAAATACGACGTGTTCAAGCTGGAGGGTGAGATCGCACCGGCGGACGCCTGGCGCCCTCTCGACCAGAGCGCGTGCCCGTTCATCCGCAATGGCCGATGACCGCCTGACGGAGGACGGCAAGACGACCGTCTGCTGGATTCCGATAGCGTCACCGCGGCTTGAAACGGGGCAGCGTGGCTTCCGGGGTCACATCGTCGAACACGACCTCCACCGGCAGCCCGACTCGCAGGATCTCGTTCGGAGCACCGACGACGTTGCCGGTCAGCCGGACCCCCTCCTCCAACTCGACCTGGACCGCGTTGTAGGGGATGTCGGCGGCGAAAGCCGGAAGCCAGGCTTTGTAAACGACCACCCAGGACGAGACGGTGCCCCGACCGCTTGACTGCTTCCACGTCAGATCGTCGCCGAAGCAGTAGGGGCAGACCGGGCCCGGCGGCCAATGCGGCCGGTCGCAATGCCGGCACCATGGCAGCATGATCTTGTGTTCGCGGCAGCCCTCCCAGAACGCCCGGTTGTCCGGGGTGAGGCGCGGGACCGGTTTCGCCGCCTCATGTGTGTCCATGTCGCCCCTCCTCTATCGCCGCATAATGACAGAATCGCCCCAGCACGTGCCCCATTGCAGCGCCTCGGCATCGGCGATCTGCCGCGGTCCCGCCGTCCCACGAAGCTGCCGCACCATCTCACAGATAGAATTCCAGCCGCAGACATGGGCCTCGGAGAGCAGACCGCCGGACGTGTTCACCGGCAGGTCGCCGCCCAACTCGATCCGGCCCCCTTGCACCCAGGACGCGGCCTCGCCGGGTCCGCAGAAACCGAAGCGTTCGAGCGCGAACAGCACCAGCGGCGAGAAGGCGTCGTAGGTGTAGAAACCCTGGATCGCATCGCGGTCGATCCCTGCCCGGCCATAAACCGTCAGGTCGCGCTCCCGGGGCGTCGTGGGACTTGCCGGCTGCTGGTAGATGCCGAGCCCCGGCGGCGCGAAGATGAACTCGCTGCGCCCCGACCGCACACCCTGCATCCCCGAGATATAGATCGGCACGTTCGGCATGGACCGCGCGCGCTCCGCGCTGGTCAGCAGGACCACGGCCGCGCCGTCGGTGATCAAGCTGCAATTGAACAGATGCAGGGGATCGACGACCATGCGGGAGGACTGGTGGTCCCCCAAGGTCAACGGCTGCTTCATGACGGCGTAGGGGCTGAGCAGCGCATGCTTGCGGAACGCGATCGGCATCGCGGCCAACTCCGCCGAGGTGGCGCCATACAGCGCCATGTAGCGCCGCAGCGCGAAGGCCGCGCCCACCGCCGGGGAGGTCAGTCCATAAACGGGATTCTCGCCGTGGGTGGCGCCCTGCTCGCGCATGCCCTCGGGGTCGCCGGGTCCGCCCAGGATGCTCAGCTCGCGGGTGAAGCTGATTGCCGTGATGCAGGCCACGACGCTCGCCATGCCGCAGGCCACCGCCATGGCCGCGTGCTGCAGCGAGCTGGTGACGAAGCGGCCATGGGTCCAGCTCTGATGGACGTAATCCACCTCGAGCCCATAGACCTCCGCCATCCGGTCGTAGTCGGCGCCGAGCGGCCAGCCCATGTGCAGCGACAGCCCGTCGATGTCCTTGCGTTCGAGCTGGGCGTCGGCCAGGGCGGCCCGCAGCGCTTTGGCGCCGAGCCCGAGCTGGCTGATGGGCAGATGGCGGCCGAATTCACTCTGGCCGATGCCGACGATCGCCACTTCGTCCCGCAGTTGCATGAGCTTCGTCTTTCGTCGAGGCAGGCCAGTAGGCACCGTCCCAGGATGCCTGTCCAGATCGGGTATGCACCAGGCTGACCGAGGCTGCCTCGGGCCGCTGAAAGCGACGCCGCTTTACATGCCGGCCAGAGGGCAACCGAACAGGGCTGGCGGCGGATAGGCGTCCGGGGTCGGAACGGTGCCTACCCGCTTGAAGACGTCCCATTTTTGGTCGCCTGCGCTGTGCGGCTTGACCTCCCAGACATACATCGTGTGCGGGACGCAGCCATTGGGCTGGATGCGTACGTTCTCGTTGTAGAAATCGTTGACCGACAGCTCGCGCATCTTCGTGGCCACCGCGTCCCCATCCAACGTCCCCGCAGCCGTGGCGGCTTTCAGCCAATGCATCACGCCCGCATAGGACGCCGCGTTGTACTCGTTGGGCGGCTTGCCCATCTTGGCGGCGTAACGGTCGGTCCAGGCTCGCGTTTTCGGCGACAGCGCCCAGTAGAACGAGTTGGTCAGGACCAGGCCCTCGCAGACATCCTGGCCCAGCGACAGCACGTCGGAAACGATCATCAGCAAGGTGGCCAGGCGCTGGCCGCGTTTGACGATCCCGAACTCGGAGGCCTGCTTGATGCAGTTCTGCAGGTCCGTGCCGGCATTCGCCAAGCCAATCACCTTGGCGCCCGACGCCTGAGCCTGGATGAGGTATTGCGAGAAGTCAGCCGTCCCAGCGGCGCGCGGGCGCTGCCCAGCACGCGGCCCCCCGCCTGTTTGACGAACTCCTCCGTATTGCTCTGCAGCGAATAGCCGAACTCGTAATCGGCGGTGATGAAGAACCAAGTGTCGCCCCCAGCCTTGGCCAGCTCGCCGCCGATGCCCTTGGCCAGGGCATAGGTGTCGCAGGCGAACTGGAACCCATACGGCGAGCACTGCTTGCCGATGAGCGCCGTGGAGGTCGGTGTGCTCATGAGATAGATGCGCTTGCGCTCGCGGGTGATCTGCTGGATCGCCAGCCCAGCCGAGGAGCCGCCCCCGTCCGCCAGCACGTCCACGCCACGGTCGTCCAGCCATTCGCGCGCCAGGGCGCTCGCGACGTCGGCCTTGTTCTGGTCGTCGGCCTGCAGGACCTGAAGCGGCCGGCCGAGCAGGGAGCCGCCGAAATCCTCCACCGTCAGCTCCGCCGCGGCCTTGCTGCCCGGCCCGCCCACGTCCCGGTACGGACCGCCCACGTCGCTGAGCAGCCCGATCTTCACCGGGGCCGAAACGGTCTGCGCACGGATGATGCCCGGCCGCGCGAGCGGAAGCGCCGCAAGCGCGCCGGCCGTTGCCCGCCGTGTCATTTTGATCATGATCGTTTCCCTGCCCTTGAGGCTTATCGGCTTTGGTCAGGCGATGCGGTAAACCTGCGCGGCGGTGTCGTGGAACAGCTTGGCCTTGTCTTCGGCCGACGCGCCCTGGGCGATGCGCTTGAAGGCGTTCCACAGCACGGGGTAGCTGAACATGGCCTTGTCCACCGGGAAATTGCTCTCGAACATGCAGCGCCCGGTGCCGAACGCCTCGATGCAGGCCTCCATGTAGGAGCGCCATGCCGCCGCGAGATCCTCGGATGACGGCGGGCGCGGCCGTTCATGGAACGCGAACCCGGCCAGCAGCATGCCCAGTCCGCCCAGTTTGACCGAGACGTTGGGGCACGCGGCCAGCTCCCGCATGCTCGCCCGCCAGGTGGTGAACACCTCGTCCCGCCTGCCCTCGTAGCGGCCGATACCCAGCCGGCCGCCGATGTGGTCCAGCACGATGGTCGTGCCCGGGTAGTCCCGCGCGAGTGCGGTGAGCTCGCCGATCTGCGGGTGATAGAGCCATGCGTCGTAGCTGAGCCCGAACCCTGCCAGGCGCGAGAACCCGGCGCGGAACCGTGCGTCTCCCATCATGCCGGCCGGCGGCGGCGGCGCGATGCTGGCCCAGAACGTCTCCTCCCGCGCCGTCAGGTGCCTGATGCCGCGGAAGCGGCCCGCCGCCGCCTCGATATGTGCCTGCAGCACGGCGTCCACACTCTCGCCAAGGTTGAGGTCGGCGTAACCGACGATCCCGGCGCAGACGCGGGTCTTGCTGCCGCGCCGCATGGCCTCCTCGGCCACGGCGGTGACGAACTCGGTCTCGCCGACCGGGCGCAGCTCCTTTGGGCCATCGGTCCGATGCGCCCAGCTGCACTGGGCGAACACGGTGGCGACGATGTTGTGGCCGCTGCCGGTATCGGCCAGCAGCTCGTCGAGGAAGTAGCGCTGCCCGTTCCGCTCCCACAGGTGATGGTGCGGGTCGATGATCGGCAGCGCGGGCTCGATGATCTCCTCGCTCGTCAAAGCCAGCCAGGCTGGCCTTGGGCTCGGGTGCTGGAAGACGTGGGGCGCCTCAGTGGCTGACATGGCTGGTCCGTCAGGCTGGGATGACGGGCCCGGTGCCCACGATCGTGGTACGATGCATGACCCGGCGCTCACGCGGATCGAAGGGCGTCACTGCGTGCATCGTGCAGCGGTTGTCCCACATCACGACGTCGTCGGTCTCCCAGCGGTGCGAATAGACGAACTGATCCCGACCCGCGAAGGCGGTGAGCTCGTCGATGAGCTGCTTGGCAGACGCCTTGTCCATGCCCTCGACCTCGTCATTGTAGATCGGGCTGATGTAGAGCGACTTGCGGCCGGTGACGGGGTGGCGGCGGACCATGGGCTGCCAGATCGCGGGCACCTTGGCCTTCTCCTCCTCGGTCATCTCCTTGAGCTTGGTCAGCGTGTGCAGGTTGCCGAAATTATGCCGTGCCTTCCGCCCCTCGACCTGCTGCTTGAGGCGCTCGGGCAGCTGCTCGTAGGCCATGTACATGTTGGTGAACTGCGTCTCGCCGCCGGTGCGGCTGACCTCGATCCCGTGCAGCAAGGCGCCCATGCAGGGAACCTGCAGATAGGAGCTGTCGGTGTGCCAGAACTGGGCCAGCGCCACCTGCTTGGCCACCGGGTGGTCGGGCGGCATCAGCACGCCCGCGTCGTCCACGTTGGAGACGCGGAAGATCTCGGGGACGTGCGCCGACTTGATGATCGTTTGGTGGAAGATCTCGGGCTCGCCGAGCAGGCGGGTAAAGGCGACGTGCTCCTCGTCGGTCACGCGCTGCCCGGGGAACACCAGCACGAGGTGCTCCATCCAGAGGTCGTGCACCTCCTTCAGCAGTTCGGGGCCGGCGTTGCGCATGTCGAGGCCGCGGACCTCGGCGCCGAGCGCCGGGTGCAGCTTGCGGACGGACAGGCGGGAACGGGTCGCTTCGGCTGTGGCGGACATCTGATTCACCCTAATGTTTGTCGTTGAGCTCACTTAGTTCTGCGAGCTTTGTTAGAGCTTTTTCCGATCGAAGTGGATCGGAAGAAATCTCTAACTATTTGTTATATCGAGCAACATCCGATCAAAAGAGCAGATTGATCGGATGTTGCTCTAGTCCGGCTGTTCGGCGAACTCGAACCCCATCGTGCGGGCGTGGTAGAACAGGCCGCCATCCTGCACGATGAGGAACATGGCCTGCTCGTTGCCGCCATTATGGTGCGAATGGACCGACACGGCTGGCGTGATGCTGGTGGCCCATGGGGCCCAGTCCTTGCGCTTGCCGTCCATGATCGAATAGCAGCGCTGGCCTCGGATGATCAGGCTGACGGCGACGGCATTATGCCGGTGCGGGCGCTGCGTGGCGCCGCCGGGCAGCGAATTCATCGCCAGCGTCAGGGTCGGCAGGATGTTGCGGGTGGCTTCCTGCCGCTCGGCCGAGAAGATTAGTGCCGACCCGGCGATCCCCTCGTCGCGGCCGACTTCGTAGATCAGCTCGATCTGGCGCTGGATCTCGTCGCCGGTAAAGTGGACGATGTCGGTAGGCGCCGCGTCTGGAGTGGGCGGCCGCAGGTTCTCGAACGCCAGTTGGGGCTCGTTGGTAACGACCCAGAGCACGGCGTCGGCCTCCCCTGCGGCGTGGCTGAAGGGGCTGCCCCCGGGGAGGACAAAGAGATCCCCCGCGTTCCACTCGAGGCTGGCGCCGGTGCCCGAGGTGGTGCCGCTGCCCTCGATGACGTAGCAGATGACCCCGCTCGCGGCGAAATCGGTCTCGAGCGTCTCGCCGGCGCGGATACGGGCGTAGCGGGCCAGCACCAGCGGGCTGGTCGCCGAGAAGCGGCAGGCGAGTTCCTGCGAAAGGTCGCAGGCGATGAGCCCAGTAGGCGTCGCCGGGTCGAGCGCCCTGAGAGGTTCGGCGGTGAAGATGTGGTCGGGCACCGGCGGCAGCTTCACGTTGAAGGCGTTGCCGGTGTTGAAGAACCGGCCGCGCGACTGGGCGGGGCTGGACGGTGCGCTCGGGTGCTGCGCTGGCATGTCGGCGATGCTTTGCGGGCGGCTCGTTTCGAGCATGGTGTCCCTCCGTTGTTTTTGGTGCCTGTTAAGACATTGGTGCTTGGCATCGAGGCAGAAGTCAAGCAGATGATTTAATCGTTCGCTCGATTTATGCGGCGTGCCGTGGCAGGCGCATTCGTGTATGATGGCCCACGAATGACACGGACTGTCGATGAACGAAGCTGCCAACGAGATTAGGCCAAAACAGGTGTCCGACGCCATTCAAAGCACTGTCCCGGCCAAAGGCACGCGGGAGCGCATCTTGGACACGGCCGAGCAGCTCTTCGCGCTTGAAGGCCCGGCGGCGGTCACCCTGCGATCGATCGCCGCGGCCGCGCAGGTGAACGTGGCCGCCGTGAACTACCATTTCGGCTCCAAGGATAAGCTGTTCGAGGAAATGTTCCTGCGGCGCATTGCTCCCCTCAATGAGCAACGGCTCGCTATGCTTGCGGAATGCGCCGAAACGGCCGGGGGCGCGCCGAACCTCGAGGCGATCATCACCGCCTATGTCATGCCCGCGCTGCATCTCACCGACCGCGCCAGCGGCAGCGCGCGGGCGATCGTGGTGCAGTATTCGCTGGGCCGGGTGCTTGCGATGCCCGAGGTGGACACGATGCTGGTCCGCTACTACGACCGGGTGCGCACCGAGTTTGTGGCGGCCCTGCAGCGCGCCGCGCCGCGCCTTGCCGCGCATGAGGTGGTCTGGCGCTACTACTGGATGGGCGGCAGCGTCATGGTGTCGCTCGCGGTGCCGCCGGGGATGGTCGGTCCCGCCGGGGGCACCGGACAAGCCAGAGCCCGCCGGGGCAGCAGCGGCATCGCCGGCGAGCTCATTGCGTTCCTGGTCCAGGGCTTCGGTTCGTAATGTCACGACTTGGCCATCATGCGAAGCTGAATCCCTTGTAACCCTGGCCCGCTACCTCGTTGCAGATCCTGGCATAATTCCCCAGCCCCCCGACGTAGGGCAGAAACACGCGCGGCTTGCCCGGCACATTGGCGCCCATGAACCAGGAGTTGGTGCAGGGGAACAGGGTGCGGCCGGCGACCGTGTTGACCTCCGCCACCCATTCCTCCTCTGCATCGGGCTTGGGCTCGATGGTCTCGAAATCGCGCTCGAGCATGTGCGATGCACTCGGCCGTCCATCTCACGTGCTGCTCGATGGCGACGACGACGTTGGTCAAGATGGACGGGCTGCCCGGCCCAGTGATGATGAACAGGTTCGGGAAGCCCGCGGTCATGATCCCGAGCAGCGTGCGGGGGCCCTCGGTCCACTTCTCCTTCAAGCGCTGCCCTGCCCGGCCGCGTAGGTCGATCCGCCCGAGCGCCCCGGTCACAGCGTCGTAGCCGGTCGCGAAGATGATGCTGTCGACTTCGTAGAGCACATCGCTGGTCCGCAGCCCCGCGGGCTCCACCGCCTCGATGGGAGACTGGCGTGCATCGACGAGCGTCACATTCTCGCGGTTGAACGTCTCGTAATAGTTCGTGTCCACGCAGATGCGCTTGGTGCCGATTGGGTGGTCCTTGGGGGCCAGTATCTCGGCGACCCTCGGGTCCCGGACAGTGGCCCGGATGCGCTCGCGCACGAACCCCGCCGCCGGCTCGTTCGCCGCCATGTCGAAGTAGAGATCTGAAGGCGTGGGTGTAGTTGGGCCTGCCCCGCGCCCAGCGCCGCTCGAACTCCGCCCGGCGCTCCTCGTCCGACACCTCGAAGACGCCGCGCTGGCCGTATTCGTAGAGGATGCCCGAGCGGGTTTCGCGGGCGCGGTGCGCGGCGTAGTTCGCCTTCCACTCCGCCTGTTGCTCCTCGGGCAGCGGCTTGTTCCAGGCCGGGATGCTGAAATTGGGCGTCCGCTGGAACACTGTGAGGTAGGCAGCTTGCTGCGCCACGACTGGGATCGTCTGCACGCCCGACGACCCCGTCCGGATGACGGCGACGCGCTCGCCGGTGAAATCGACCGGCTCGTGCGGCCAGCGGCCGGTGTGGAACCAGCGCCCCTGGAAGCCGTCCAGGCCCGCGATCTCCGGCCTCATCGCTGCCGAGAGGGCGCCTATCGCCATGATGCAGAACCGCGCGGAGACCCGGTCGCCGCGGTCGGTCTCAACGAGCCAGCGCTTGGCCGCCTCGTCGTAATGCGCCGCGGTCACCCGCGTCTCGAGTTGGATGTCCCGGCGCAGGTCGAACCGGTCCGCCACGTGGTCGATGTAGCGCAGGATCTCGGCTCGGATAGCGCTCGGTCCAGTGCCAATCCTGCTGCAGCGCCTCGGAGAACGAGTAGGAGTACTGCATGCTCTCGACATCGCAGCGGGCGCCCGGGTAGCGGTTTCAGTACCAGGTGCCCCCAACCCCGTCGCCCGCCTCGGACACGCGGGCCGCAAGGCCGAGCTGCCGCAGGCGGTAGAGCATATACAGGCCCCCAAATCCCGCACCGACCACGACAGCGTCGTAGCTTGCCGTCTGAGTTCCTTCTGCGGGCTGCCCCGGCTGGTCATCCATCATGCATTCTCCTCCCTGTTCGTTCTTGCTCGCGAGCCCGACATTTACTTTGACTGACGGTCGAGACCGAAAACATACTGACAGGTAGAAAAGGCTGTCTAGAAGAATTTAGGCCTGCAAGTGGCCGAGAGGGGGAAACGGTGCGGCAAGATTCCGGCGTCGCTGGCATGCTCGGGTAGCTACAAACCCATGCTCGACTTCATTCTATCCCAGATCGCGGCCGTGCTGCTGGTCTGCTCACTATCGTCTTCGCGAGAAGCGCTTGTGACAACGGGCCAACGAAAACCGCCACTTCCAACGACAGAGGGATAGGTATGCAGAAGCGGTTCGCCGTCATCGGCGCCGGGGCCGCCGGCCTCCGCGCGGCCAAGAACCTCGTCGCGGCCGGCGTCGGTGTCGTGATCTTCGAGGCGGGCTCGCAGATTGGTGGCTTGTGGGTTTACGACAACGATAACGGGCTCAGCTCGGCCTATCGCTCGCTGCACATCAACTCGGAGGCGCGGGTCAGCGCCTACGGCGACTTCCCCTTCCCGCCGGACGCGCCGCTCTACCCCGACCATGCAGAGATGAAGCAGTATTTCCGCGAATACGCCGAGCATTTCGACCTGGTCCGCCGGATCCGCTTCAATAGCCGCGTGGCCTCGGTGACACAGGAATCCGCCGGGCTGAAGGTCACGCTCGCGAGCGGCGAAGTGGCGGCGTTCGACGGCGTGGTCGCCGCCAGTGGCCATCAGAGCGCTCCCCGCCACCCGCCAGAGGTCAAGGACTTCACCGGCGAATATCTGCACGCCCATGACTACCGTGTTCCCGAGCCGTTCACCGGCAAGCGCGTGATGGTGATCGGGCCCGGCAACAGCGGCGTGGATATCGCCGCCGACATCTGCACCGTCACCGGGCACACCGTGCTCTGCGCCCGCTCGCCCGTGCTCATCATGCCGCGGATGATGTTCGGCGTGCCGAACTCGCGTACCCTCGTCGCCATCGAGAAGCCATGGGTTCCCTGGCCGGTGCGCATCTGGGCGCGGGCCTTCCTGACCCGCATCTTCCCGGGCAGCATGGAGCAATGGGGCTTCCGCACGCCGAAGACGCGGACGCACCCGATCAGCCATCCGACGCTGATCGCGCACATCGCGTGGAAGCGGATCGGCGTGAAGCCGGGCATCCACGCGATCACGGGCCGGGAGGTGCGCTTCGTGGACGGCACCACCGAAACCCTCGACAGCATCATCGCCGCGACCGGCTACCTCACCCAATACCCCTATCTGTCACCGGCCATGCTGCCGCTCGCCGGCACGCGGCCGGTCCTGTACAACCGGGTCGTGCATCCCTCCGTATCGGGGCTGTTCTTCATCGGACTATTCGACGCCAGCGGCGGCAGCAACATACGGATGATGGACGACCAAGCGGAGTACATCTCGGCAATCGTCACGGGCCAGGTGAAGCTGCCCGATCAGGAGAGCATGATGCGCGCCATCGACGCCGACCACGCCTGGGCCGCCAAGCAGTTCCCGGACAGCCCGCGCTACGGGCTCGAACTCGACCCGTGGCGTAATCGCGGCCTGCTCGCCCGCGATTACGCGCGGAACGGCGTGACGAGGCGGCCCAAATCGCCGGCTACAGTGCGGCCGAGCCGGGCAGCCTAGGCGATGTACGATCTCGGAGGCCAGGCGGCCATCATCACCGGCGCTGCGAACGGCATCGGCCGGGCCATCGCGTTGCGGCTGGCGCGGGAAGGCTGCCGCGTCGGGCTGTTCGACATCGATGGCGCGGGCGCGCACGCCACTGCCGAACTCGTCCGCAAGGCGGGCGGCACGGCGGCGGTCGCGGTCGGCGACGTGGCAAGGCGCGAGGAGGTGGACCGGGGCGCGGCCGAACTGACGCGTGAGTTCGGGAGCATCGACATCCTGGTCAACAATGCCGGCATCCTGCGGACCGCACCCTTCCTGGAGCTGACCGACGCAGCGTGGCACGACACGTTCGGCGTCAACCTCGATGGCGCCTTCTACTTCTCCCAGGCGTTGCTGCCGGCCATGGTGGCACAGCGCGCCGGCGCGATCGTCAGCGTCGCCTCCTTTGCCGGAAAGAAGGGCCTGGCGAACCATGCCGCCTACAGCGCCAGCAAGTTCGCGCTGATCGGCCTGACGCAATGCATGGCGGCCGAGATGGCCGAGCACGGCATCCGCGTCAACGCGGTTTGCCCCGGCATCATCATGGACACTGGAATGCGCGATGTGGCGGAGGCGTCGGCCAAGGCGGAGGGCCGGCCCCCTGTGGAAATCCGCGCGCAAGCGGTCCCGATGCGCCGGACCGGCAACCCGGACGAGATCGCCCGCGTCGTCACGTTCCTGGCGTCCGGCGAGGCCGGCTACATGACAGGCCAGGCCATCAACGTGACGGGCGGCCTATGGATGAGCTGAAAGGAGCCCAATCTTGATCCCGCGCACGTTGTTCTCCGCCGAGCACGAGTTGTTCCGCGACCAGGTCCGTCGGTTCATCGCGGCCGAGATCACGCCCTATCACGCCGAATGGGAGAAGGCCGGCATCGTGCCCCGCTCGGCCTGGTTGAAGGCCGGCGAGGCCGGGCTGCTGTGCACCGAGGTGCCGGAGGAGTATGGCGGCGGCGGCGGCGGCTTCCTGTTCGGCGCCATCATGATCGAGGAAATGGCCCGCGCCGGAGCTACGGG
>JAABUQ010006246.1_pt1 | contig 18226 bp, 17 predicted proteins | sample 5560001 | NCBI WGS metagenome assembly JAABUQ01 (sample SAMN10711888, study PRJNA513371) | rock metagenome | isolation source: Antarctica rocks | place: Antarctica: Victoria Land, Finger Mt nord | collected 2015-12-18
GCGCGAGAAGCGCCGCTCGGGGCTGCTCAAATCGACAACCATACTGGTCCAGGCCGGGGCATCAGCATGACGGGGGTGGCTGGGTTTTCAATGTCGCCAGTGGCTGGGTTCCTGGTGTCGCTTGATAGTGCGAGGAGAGCGCGCCGTAGACCAACAGTCTGCCGCCCGGTTGAAGTCCTCGCGCCACGGCGGCACCGACTCGACCGCCGACGCAATCGATAGCCTTTTCGAGCCGGCCGCTCTCGGCGGTGCGCGCGAATTGAACCGGCCAATCCCCATCGTCCGTGCACAAGGTCAGGTCGCCATCCAATTCCGCGATCTCAGCGACCTGCGCGGACCGCCGTACCAGGTTGAGCGTGCGGAACCCCTCGCTTCGCGCAAGCTGCAGCACGAGACGGCCGACGGTGGATCCGGCAGCGGTCTGGGCGAGCCACTCGCCCGGGCGAAGGCAATGCTCAACCAGGGTCAAAACCAACGCGGTAAGGGGATTGATCATGGCCTGGGCAGCGTCCTGATCGCTGACCGCGTCGGGGACGGGAATGACTCGGTCTGCCGGAGCAACCACCAGCTCGCGCCAGTTCGCCCAAACATCCAGCAAGACGACCCGCGTTCCCGGCTTGGGGCCATCTACGCCGGCACCCAGTGCTTCGACGACGCCCACACATTCGATACCGGGACTGGTCGGCAAAGCAGGCGTTCGACCGAAACGGCCCCGCATCACGTGCAAGTCGGCCGGGTGCACAGGAGATAGCAATACGCGCACAAGGATGTCGCCAGGGCCGGGCTCAGGGTCGGGAATGTCGCGGATATGGAGAATATCCGCTGGTTCACCCGTCTGTTCAAAGATCATAGCTTTCATGTCTTCGACACGTCCTTATGTGCGATCACGCGAAACGCGCAGCCAAGCCTTTGATGGCCGATGACTCTGGACAGGGCCGGCGTGCGGCAGCCTATCCCGCAGCCTCGATCAACACGTGCTCCAACTCCTCATCGAGTTCGCAACCGGTTTTGGCTATCTCCTCGTTTCCAAACTGATCGAACAGGGAGGACGGCAAGTCGTATTCAAAGACGGCGCAGTCCTGATCGTCCTCGTAGAGTACAATGCGCAGCGGTGCGTATAGCCCCGCGGCCAGGCGGTAGCGGGTCATGCGCTCGGCCGTCAACGGATTGCCGATCTCGAATTGGATCGCCTTTTTCGCATGTCCCTCTGCGGCAACGAGCGCCCCATGATCGCGAGTCTCGAACAGCCAGAGTTTTGGCCCGGCGGCGCGTCGTTCCTCGATCTCGGCAGCATTTGCGCCTCTCAAGACCTTCATGAGCTGCGTATCAAGCGCCGGTACGTTTTTGACGAGTGCATCACGCACAGCTTCAAACGGTCGTCCGCATGAGATCGTGACATGGGTGACCCTGACGATTTCCACCCCGATCGACATCTTGGGCGCCCGGGCGTTTTGGGCTGATTGGTTCTCTGCGGGACGAACCTCGGCAAACAGCATGTTCAATCCCTCGGCGAGCGTGGGATGGGTCAGGATGCCGTCGCGTAACGCGGTGAACGGCAACCCGCCCAGCATCGCCATCTGCACCACCGCCATCACCTCGCCTGCCTGCACGCCCAGCATCGCGAAACCCAGGATACGGTCGCTGTCCATCGCGACCAGCGCTTTCATGAAACCCTTGCGCTCGGACAAGGTGCGGGCGCGGGGGACGACGTCCATCGAGAGCGTCGCCAACCGATAGGAAATATCTTGTTCACGCGCCTCCGCCTCGCTCAGCCCGACCCGCGCGAACTCCGGCTCGATGAAGACGCAATACGGCACCATCCGTCCCGCCGTCGTGCGCGTGCCTCCGATGATGCCGCTCTTGGCGACGCGGTAGTCGTCCAGCGATACATGGGTGAACATCGGGCTGCCCGCGACCTCGCCCATCGCCCAGATGTCCGGGGCGGAGGTCTGCAGACGCTCATTGACCCGGATGAACCCACGAGCGTCCAGCTCCACGCCCGCGAGATCAAGTCCGATGCCGGCCGTCATCGGCTGCCGCCCTGCCGCCACCAGCAGATGCGACCCGACGAAGGTCCGACCGTCCGCCAGCCGGACCGTCACCTGTTCGCCTGAGCGCCCCGTAACCTCCGTAATACGCGCCTCAAACACGAGCTCGATGCCGTCCTCGGCGAACTGGTCCCCGATTGCGGCCGCTACGTCGGCGTCTTCGCGCCCTGCGAGCTGGCGGCCGCTCTCGATCACCACCACCTCGCTGCCCAGCAGGCGGAACGCGTGAGACAGCTCCATGCCGACGTAGCCGCCACCGATGACGAGCAGCCGCCTTGGCAGCACGTCGAGGGTCAGCGCCTCGACGTGAGTGAGCGGCTCCGCTTCACGCAGGCCGCTGATGGGCGGGATGGCCGCCTTTGTCCCGAGATTGAGGTAGATGCGCCCGCCGGTCAGGCGACATAGGCCGCCTTCTGCCGCAACCTCGATAATGCGCGGCTCGACGAACCGCCCCCAACCGAGCACGAGCTCGAACCCGCTCGCCCGGAAGGCCTGGCGATTATACTCGACCATGCCCGCCACGACCGCGGCGGTACGGGCAGCGACCCGGCTCATGTCGACGGAAACCGGACCTGTTCGGACCGAACCGAACTCCTCCATGCGGCGGGCGAGTCCGGCAATCTGTGCGCTGCGGACCAGGGTCTTGGTCGGGATGCAGGCAATGTTGATGCAGGAGCCGCCGATCATGCCTTCCTCGACGACGGCGACGCGCTTGCCTGCCGCCGCCTGATCCATCGCCAGCGTCTTGCCGGCCTTACCGCCACCGAGGACGAGGATATCGTACGTTTCGACGTTGGTCATAACGATCTCCGTGGGTCAGGCTATGTATCGCGCCTGAAAGCGATTGGCCGGGTTCGGCCGGAGTTCGGGGAGCGCTGGCTCATCAAGGCCGTCGGTCTAGGAACTGGCTGCCGGATTGCGCGTCACGCCAACCGCCCATGAGAAGCCGATCACGGCTCCCTTCGCGAACGGCAGCAGGGCGAGCGTCGCCAGCAAGAAAATGGGAATCGCCACGGCGACCTCGAACAAGGACGACATCGCCCAGGTCCGGTCGGCAAAAAACAGGACCGGCATCAGAAGATGCAGCACGACGAAGATCGTGACATACGGCGCGAAATCGTCCGACGGATACTGCTCGTTGTCGTTGCCGCACACGGCGCAAACTGGGCGTATCGCCAGATAGCCGCAGAACAGCCTCCCCTTGCCGCATGCCGGGCAGGCCCGACACATGCCGCGTCGCAGGCCAGTCAGCACGACCGGTGAAGACCGTAAGGTGGCGTCGGGTAACACGCCCGCGAGCGCCTGGCCGCTAACCATTTCAGACGGCATCTCTGCTACTCCTGGTAATCAACAACGAGAAAGCATCAATGGATGGCTCTGAAGAATCAGGGCGCCTCCATCGCGTCCACCCAGGCGGCAGCCGCGATGGTGTTCGACGGGTAGTCGATTTAACCCCGCGGAGGCATCGGTGCGCTTGTTGCTGCCATCAGCCCGAGTCTCTTGATCCTGGCACGATCACGCATTCCACCGAGACTTCCGAATGACCTCGCAGAAGTTGCCGCGAGGGAAGTGCGGCTCCTTGTCGGCCATGACGTCCGCCTTGACGTTGCCGAACGTCGTCTCCGGCTTGTGCCGGATGCCGTCATAGAATGCCTGGACAATGTCTTCCTTGAACCGCTCGGTGCGCGGGTAGGCGCTCACCACCGCCTCCCGGACGTCATCCGCAAAGTCGCCATAGCCGAGCCCGAGTACATCCATTTCGACGCCGGCCGTGACGAGCGCGATCACGGGATGCATGTGCTGCGGGATGCCGGGCGTCGTGTGCAGGGCGATCGCAGCCCAGACTGTGTCCATGTCGGCCCGTGCTATGCCGTGGCTTTCGAGGAACGCCTTTGCAGCATTGGCGCCATCGACCTCGAACCGTTCGCCGGTGCTGCGATGTCCGGGCACCAGGCCGATGTCGTGGAACATCGCGCCTGCGTAAAGAAGCTCCAGGTCGAACGTCAGACCACGTTGCTGTCCGGCAAGCGCGCCGAAGCAGTAGACGCGGCTGGAATGGTTGAAGAGCAGGTCGCTCTCGGTGTCGCGCACGAACTCGGTAACGGCGCGGCCGAGTTTCGTGTCCGGAACTTCCGTCCTGTGGCTTGAACGGTTCATCTCACGCTGCCTTGCTCAACGAGACGCCGTATCGCGCGGCAGGCTCGGCGTGCGACAGATTGGGTGCCAGGATCTGGCGGGCGGCCTCGAAGCGATCCCAGTCGGCCACGTCGGGCAGCGCCGGAATGGTCACCAGCTCGCCCTGGTCAAGTCCCGCGAGCGCTGCGTCGACCATGTCCTCGGCCGACATGACGATCGCCGACGGCAGGTTCGCCAGCGGAAAGCCCGAAATGTCCCAGAACTCGGTCGCTGTCGCGCCGGGCAGGACCGCCTGGACCCGGATGCCCCGTTCGGCGAGCTCGTGATGCAGCGACTGGCTCAAGGCAAGGACGAATGCCTTGCTGCCGCCGTAGACTCCGTTAAGCACCTCGGGCACGACGGCGACGATCGAGGCGATGTTGACGATCGTGCCGGCGCCGCGCGCCGCGAAACCAGGGACCACTGCATAGGTCAGCCGGGTCACTGCGCCGACGTTGAGCGCAATCATGTCGCTCATCTTGTTCACATCCGAGACGAGCAGGGACCCGGCTGCCCCGATGCCAGCATTGTTGACCAGCATCGTGATGCTGGCATCCCTGCGAAGGACGGTCTCGACCCGGCCGAGGTCCCCCGCATCTGTCAGATCGGCCACGATCGTCTCGACTGCACGGCCCGTCGTGTCGCTCAACCGGTTGGCAAGCGCGCGGAGGCGGTCGCCGTTCCTTGCGACGAGGATCAGGTCGTGGCCCCGTCGGGCGAGCCGGTCCGCGTAGATCGCGCCGATTCCCGACGATGCGCCGGTGATCATGGCAGTGCCCTTGTGGTCGGTGTCGGTCATGTGAGGTCTCCCGTCCCACCAACCCAATGGCGGTGTTCGAGACAATACGTATGCGTGCTCGCGTTCGGCTCAAATGTCATATATACCACGTTTTGGGACAGAGGAGAGCGCCATGCTGCGACTTGGATACATCGTCGCCCCCGGCTTCCAAGTGATGGGCTTCGGAGCGTTGTCCGTGTTCGAGTTTGCCAACCAGGCTGCCGGCGAGCCATTTTACGACGTGCATATCTTGTCGGAGACGGGCAGTTCGGTCCGCAGTTCGCTTGGGCTGGCCATCGACAGTGAACCACTCGACGAAAGCCACTTCGATACGATCCTCGTCGGCGGCAGCACGGGCCTCGTTGCGCCGTCACCTCGCCTCATCGCGTATGTGCGAGACGCGCTTTTGCAATGTCGGCGGGTCACGTCAATCTGTACGGGCGCATTCGTGCTTGCAGAAGCTGGAATTCTCGATGGTCGGCGCGTAACGACACACTGGGCGCATGCGCGCGCGCTTCAGAAGCTGTTTCCGCTGGTGAAGGTCGAAGAGGACCGCATCTTTATTGTGGACGGGCCGGTGTGGACTTCGGCCGGCATGTCCGCCGGGATCGACCTCGCGCTGAGCATGGTCGAGAAGGATCTCGGCGCCGACATCGCCCGAATGGTAAGCAAGTCGCTGGTCATCCACCATCGCCGCGCCGGCGGCCAGTCGCAGCATTCGGCGTTGCTCGAGCTCGATGCCAAGTCGGATCGCATCCAGAACGCCCTGGAATATGCCAAGCGCAACCTGCGCACTCCTCTCTCGGTCGAGCAGCTGGCCGATGCCGCGCATCTCAGCCCGCGCCAGTTCAGCCGGGCCTTCCAGGCCGAGACGGGGCAGTCGCCGGCAAAGGCGGTGGAGAACATGCGTGTCGAGGCGGCGCGGGTGATGATGGAGCAGGGGCGGCATCCGATGGACGTGGTCGCCAACGAAACCGGCTTCGCCGATCGGGAGCGGATGCGGCGTGCATTCCTTCGCGCCTACGGCCAGCCGCCGCAGACGATGCGCCGCAATGCGCGCGAAGGAGCGCATGCCTGATCAGGCGGTGCCGCCGCGCCACCAGTCGGCACCTGGCCCTGAGAACCAAAGTGCCCCCCGTGGATCACCCTGGATACGTTTCTACCTGCTGCAATCGATCGCTACGCCTGTTTTAGCCGGGCAGGGTCGATCGGCAGCGTGCGCAGGCGTTGGCCGGTAGCGGCGAACACGGCGTTCACGACCGCCGGGACGATAGCCGACGTTCCCGGCTCACCCATCCCGCCGGGCGCTTCCGAGTTGCCGACCACATGCACCTCGATGGCAGGAGCCTCGCTCATGCGCAAAGCCTGATAGGTGTCGAAGTTGCTCTGTTCCACACGCCCTCCTTTGAGGGTGATGTTGCCGAACAACGCAGCCGAAATGCCGAAGATCACGGCGCCCTGCACCTGTGCCTGAACGGTGTCGGGATTGACCACAATCCCGCAATCAACGGCGCAGACCACCCGGCGAACCCGCACCTCCCCCGCTTTCGACACTTCGACTTCGGCCACCTGCGCCATGTAGGTCCCGAACACGAATTGAAGCGAGATGCCGCGACCGCTCCGTGCGGGAAGGGGTTGTCCCCAACCCGCCTTTTCTGCAGCGAGCTTGAGGACTGCCTTGGCGCGCGGGACGGCATCCAGGAGCCGCAATCGATAGGCGACTGCATCCTGCTTCGCCGCAGCCGCAAGCTCGTCCATGAAGCCTTCGACCACGAAAACGTTGTGAGACGGCCCGACGCTGCGCCAGAAAGCGGTAGGGATACCCTGAGGCTCCACGCGGAGGTATTCGACTTGCGTGTTCGCAATCGCGTAGGGCAGGTCGATCGCGCCAGCGATGGTGTCGGGGTCAAGCCCATCCTTGAACGCCGGCGGCAGCCATCTTGAGATGACCGAGGAGCCTGCGAAGCGGTGGCTCCAGGCCACCGGCAACCCCGTCGCGTCGAGGCCCGCGGACATGCGGTCGACGTAGGCCGGCCGATACATGTCGTGCTGGATGTCCTCCTCGCGGCTCCAGATGACCTTGACGGGACCCTCGACGTGCCTCGCGATCTGGACCGCCCGCGTGATGCCGTCCACTTCAAGCCTGCGGCCGAAGCCGCCGCCGATCAGGTGGTTGTGGACCACGACCTTATCCGCAGGCAGCCCGGAAGCTGCCGCGGCGGCGGCCTGTGCCCGAGCCAGCACCTGGGTGCCCACCCACACCTCGCAGCTATCCGCACGGACGTGGACAGTACAATTCATCGGCTCCATCGTAGTGTGGGCCAGGAACGGCAGATGGTATGTTGCGTCCACCCGAATGGCGGCATTGGCTAGCGCGGTCGCGGCTTCGCCCGTCTTCTCCGCGACCGGACCCGGGTTCCGGGTCGCCGCCGCCAGGATGCCAACGACACCTGCGGTGTCGAGCGCGGCGTTGGGTCCGTCATCCCATTCGATGACCAGCGCGACGAGCCCCTTGCGAGCCGCGCCCATGTGATCGGCCACGACAGCCACCGCATCGTCGAGCTGAACAATCTGCCGCACCCCTTTAACGAGCTTCGCCGCCGCATCGTCCATCGTTTTGACGCGACCGCCGAACACGGGGGACTGCGCGAGTGTCGCAATCTTTAGCCCAGGCAGTTGAACGTCGATGCCGTAGACGGCTGATCCGTCTACTTTGGACGGGGCATCCAGCCGCTTAGCCGGCGTGCCGATGAGCTTGAAGTCTTGGAGTTGTTTCAGCGTCACCGTCCGCGGGACATCCATGCGCGACGCATCGCCCGCGAGATCGCCGTAGGCCGCACTCCTCCCCGTCGACAGGTGGACCACGCGCCCGCTCTGTGCCCGGCATGTCTGCGCCGCAACGTTCCAGCGATGTGCCGCGGCAGTCACCAGCATCGTGCGGGCCGTTGCACCCGCCTGCCGCATCGGCTCCCATGCGGCGCGAATCGTGGTCGAGCCGCCGGTTCCCTGAAGACCGAAAAAGGGATTGGCGTATAGCTTATCGTCCGGCGGCGCGTGTTCCAACTCGACATGCTGGAGTTCGACCTCCAGCTCTTCGGCGATCAGCATCGGGACTGATGTGTAGGTGCCCTGCCCCATTTCCACGTAGGGCATGGTTAGTGTCTGTCCGGGATCATGTTGTTGATATAAATTGATGTTCCTTCCATCGGCGCATGTCAGGTTGGTGCCTGATCACCTGATGCGTGCTGCATTTCCGTCCCTTGGCTTGTGCAAATCCGCATGCCGTAGGGGAATGTTTTCAACAACATGATCCCGGACAGACACTTAGAACGATACGTCCGTCGGTTCCGATACGGATGAATGCGTTCGGCGCGAAGCCGGTCAAGGCCGGCTCGTTGGCGTGGCTGCGCGACACTGGCAGCATCAGGCTCAGCAGGAAGCCTCCACCGACCGCCCCACCGGTCTGGAGAAGCGAGCGTCGCGATACGCGCGCGGGCGATACAACTGCTGGTGAGTCGAGATGGACGATGCGGTTGGCAAACATGATCAGCCCTCCTGGGTCAAAGATGCGGCATGCTTGATCGCGGCGCGGATGCGCACGTAGGTGCCGCAGCGGCAAATGTTGCCCGACATGGCGTCGTCGATGTCGGCATCCGACGGGTGTGGGTTGCCTGCGAGAAGAGCCGAGGCGGACATGATCTGGCCCGACTGGCAATAGCCGCATTGAACGACCTCGAGATTGAGCCAGGACTTCTGGATCGCAGCGCCGGCCTTTGTCCCGCCGATCGCTTCGATCGTCGCGATCGTCGCGGCGCCGATGCTGTCTATTGGCGTGACGCAGGCCCGGGTGGCGACGCCGTCGATGTGAACCGTGCACGCGCCGCACAACGCCATGCCGCAACCGAACTTCGTTCCGGTCATCCCGAGCATGTCGCGCAACACCCACAGCAGCGGCGTGTCGCCATCGGCATCGACGACGTGTTCCTGCGCGTTGACCTTGATTGTGTAAGCCATGAAAGCCTCCAATCTTATGGTCGTGTTGAGAAGCCCATCAATGCGCCGCGGCTCCCGCCCCCGCTGTCTTGCGGGCCAACAGCAGCGCGACGGCAGCGACGCTGAGCAGCACGCCGATCACCGCGAAGGTGTCGCTGAACCCCATGATGAGCGCCTCGTGCCGCACGGAATTGCCGAGGGCGACAATCGCCTTGTGCGCGGCGACGGCAGGGTCGGTGACCCCGTGCGACGTGAAGTAGTGCGTCATGGTCGCCAGACGCTGGCGCACCTCATCCCGTGAGAGCGTCACGGACTGGCCGATGATGTTGGAGTGGAATTGTTCGCGCTTGGTCAGGATCGTTGCCAGCGTCGCGGTGCCGACCGCACCGCCAAGATTGCGGAGCATGTTCGACAGTCCGGATGCAGCCGCGGCCTCGTTGGCAGCGATCCCTGCGGTGGTAATCGCGCTGATGGGCGTGAGCACCAGCGCCTGGCCGATCGCGCGCACGATATTGGGGATCCAGAACTGGTCGCCGGCCGTGTCGGGGGACAAGGTGGTGTTCATGAAGCAGCTTGCGGCGAAGATGCTGATGCCGAGGCAGCCGATATAGCGAACGTCGAACCGCTTGATCAGCCAGGGGACGAGCGGGATCAGCAGCAACTGCGGCAGGCCCGTCCAGGCCAGCACGTTGCCGATCTGCTCGGCGTTGTAGCGCTGCACCTAAGCCAGGTATTGCGGCAGGATGTAGACGGTCCCGAACAGTGCAAAGCCGACGAGGACGTTGGCTATGACGCCGATACCGAAATTGCGGCGAACGAGCAGCCTCAGGCTCACGAGGGGCTTGCTGACCACCAGCTCGATCCAGACGAAGGCGCCAAGGAACACGGCAGCGATGACCGCGAGACGCAGGCTGAACGGTGAGGCGAACCAGTCGTCCTTGTTGCCCTCCTCCAATACGGTCTGGAACGCTGCCAGCCCAATCGCCATCGTGACGATTCCGGCCCAGTCACCGTCCCTGAGAAGGGTGAGCCGCATCGGCTGACGTTCAAGCGTCAGTGCCAGCGCTACGAACATGACGGCGCTCGGCACCGCATTGATGAAGAAGATCGTCTGCCAGCCATAATTCTCAGTCAGGTAGCCGCCGATGGTCGGCCCGATCGCCGGGGCGAAGGTGACCGAAAGCGCGAACAGCGCCAGGCCGATCGGCTGCTGCCGCTTCGGCAGCTTGGTCAGCACCATGGTAAACGCCATCGGGATCAGGATGCCGCCCGCAAAGCCCTGGAGGCCGCGCATGAGGATCATCGACCCGAGATCGTGGGTGAACGCGCAGCCGATCGAGAACAGTGGGAACAGGACCACATTGACCAGCAGGTAGCGCCGGAACGAGAACACCCGGCTCAGGTAGTCGGTCAGCGGGATGACGACGATCTCGCCGATCAGGTAGGACGTCGAGATCCAGGCGCCGTTGTCGACGCCCGTCCCGATCCCGCCTTCGATGTCGAGGAGCGAGGCATTGGTGATCTGGATGTTCAAGATCGCCATGAAGGCGCCGATCATGCACGCGAGTACGGCGATCCAGTCCTTTGTGCTCGCACCGGGAGATACGGTGGCGCTCATGGCGCCCCGCCCATCGTGACCAGCTTCTCGGCGCCCGGCTTGGTATTGATGACCGGAGTGACCGACATGCCCGGCCTCAGGTCTTCCAGCACCGTCGCGCGCGGATCGAGGGTGATCCTGACGGGGATGCGCTGGACGATCTTCGTAAAGTTCCCGGTCGCGTTGTCGGGCGGAAGCAGCGCGAAGGCTTGCCCACTTGCCGGCGCCAAGCTGCCAACCCGGCCCTGGTATGTCCGGCCCGGGAACATGTCGACCTCGATCTCGACAGGTTGGCCCCGGCGGACCTCAGTGAGCTGCGTCTCCTTGAAGTTGGCCACCACGTAGACGGAAGCGGTGGGTACCACCGACATCAACTCCGTCCCTGCCTGAACATACTGGCCAACGCGCAGCGTACGATTGCCGACAACGCCGTCCGCGGGCGAGGCGATGGTGGCGTAGCCGAGATTGAGCTCGGCCTGGTCCTGCACCGCCTGGCTATGGGCAAGAGCGGCCCGTGCCTGGGCCAATTCCGCATTTTGCAGGCCGACCTGCGCCACGGCGGACACGAGCGCCGCCTCGTCTCGCTGGATGACTGCCAGGGCCGCGGCGGTACGCGAGGCTGTTTGCTGTGCGTTCTGCACCGACCCAAAACCGGTGCTCGCCAGATAGGCATAACGCTTGCTGTCCTGCTCAGCAAAGATCTGGTTAGAACGATCAACGGTGATTGTGGCTCTGGCAGACGCGGTATTCGACTGCTGGACTTCGATGGCAGCCTGCTTGCTTGCGATCGTCGCGGCAGCGGCGGCGACATCAGCGCGGGCTTGTCCAAGTGCGACCATGTAATCGCGCGGGTCGATCCGCGCGAGTACTTGCCCTGCCTTTACGTTTTCATTGTCGCCCACCAGGACCTGGGTCAAATACCCTGGTACCTTCGGTGCAATCGTGACGGTGTCGGCCTGGATATAGGCGTCGTCCGTCGAGACATGAAAACGGCCAATGAGCCAATAATCACGACCGAAATAAAATCCACCTCCGAGCGCGACCACCCCCGCGCCGATCAGAAGAAATTTCCGTAAAGCGTATTTTCTAGTTATTGGAGACGCTTTTACCGAACCATCCGTCTCGGCCGATAGATCGGGACCGACCTCGAAGCTTCTTTTCTTCAACGAAGCCGGGCTACTTTCAAGGCCGCCCGGCAGATCAGGAAATAGGCGAGGGTCCGTTATTTCGCTACTATGCATATCCATTATGGTGGGCTCGGTGGATTTCAAGTTATGATCCATGGCGATCCGACTTAGCGCCTCCCATAAGGGTTAGAGTCGCGCGACTTGCGGGCCGCGTGAGTGAAGCAATAAAGACTTGGCAATGTTGGCGTGGTAAGTCGCCTCTCCCCCAAGTCGGACCGTCGGCATATCGGCCCGATTGGGGAAGTCCACTTATGACTTCAGGAAGGCCAGCAAGTCGTCGTTCAACCTGTCCTTGTGATCCACCGGTAGGCCATGCGAACCACCCTCGTAGATCAGCAGATCGGCCATTTTGACGATCTTCGCGGCCGCCTTCCCAGCGGCATCGATTGGAACAATCTGATCGTCGCTGCCATGCACGATCAGGGTGGGAACGTTGATCTTTTTCAGATCTTCGGTGAAATCGGTTTCTGAAAACGCGCCGAGGCCGTAATATACAGCCAGCATCCCGGTTGCCATGCACTGCCGCCAAAAGGAATCACGGACGCCTTGTGAGATCTGGGCGCCAGGGCGGTTGTGGTTGAAGTAGGGTAGTGACACGTCGATGAAAAACTGGGCGCGATCGGCCTGCACGGCAGCGCGCATGCCATCGAAGACCTCAATCGGTATGCCGCCGGGGTTTGCTGTTGTCTTGAGCATCAATGGTGGAACGGCAGCCACCAACGCCAATTTGGCGACACGGTCCTCCCCGTGGCGTCCGACGTAGCGGGCCACTTCGCCACCGCCCATGGAATGGCCGACGAACGTTGCGTCTCTCAGATCGAGAGCCTCGACCAGCGCCGTCAGGTCGTCGGCGAATGTATCGTAGTCGTAGCCCTGGCCTGGTTGACTGGAGCGGCCGAAACCGCGTCGGTCATGAGCAATAACACGGTAGCCATGCTGTGACAGGAACAGCATCTGGTTCTCCCAGAAATCCGACGACAATGGGTAGCCGTGGCTGAAAACGACCGCGGGTCCGCTACCCCAGTCCTTGTAGTAGATGACGGCGCCATCGTTCATGGTCAGCGTGTTGGAAGTGAGCTTGCCGGTTTGGGCGGGTGATCCGGCTTCGGGAACAGCGCCGGTGCGGATGACGAGTGGATCGCGTCGAGACTCGGCTGCCAGAGTCTTCGTTGCATACATGATGTCGTTCCAATCATTGGGCAGGCCGGCCGAAATTGGCACGGCGTTTGGGTTCGTATTTGCATAGCTGCGCGTCTCGAAGCGGTCGCGCAGTCACCGCCCGACAGCGTTCATGAGCCTATCCTTGGCCCAACGCTTCGCCTGACCGGCCTCCAAAGCGCCACGAGCGCGGCGGTCGCCAACCCTGCTTCAGGAACGAAGCGTCACATCCAGCGTGATGGTAGTGTTCAGCAGCTTCGACACTGGGCATCCAGCTTTGGCCGCCGCGGCGAGCTCTTCGAACTTCGCCTGATCAATGCCCGGAACGGTTCCCGCGAGCGTCAGGTGCACGGCGGTGATGGCGAAACCATCTGCGACCTGATCCAGCGTGACCTCCGCCGAGGTGGTCATCTCGTCCGCTTTGAACCCGGCCTGTCCCAGGATCATCGACAGCGCCATGGTGAAGCAGCCGGCATGAGCGGCTCCGATCAACTCCTCCGGATTGGTTCCAGGCTTTCCCTCGAACCTGCTGCCAAAGCCGTAGGGATAGCTGTCCATCGCCCCGCTCTTCGTGGAGATAGCGCCTTTGCCATCCTTCATGCCGCCGTGCCAGACAGCCGACCCACTGGTCTTCATCGCGATGTTCCTTCCTTGTTGGATTGTAGTTGCGGGGCCTGATCGGGCTTCGCCGATCGCTTCCGGCAAAGCCTGTCTACGCTCACTGGCGTCCGGCATGAATGTCAGATATGCCACCTTCTAGGACGTCAGGTCGCGTCGACCATCGTCTTGTGCTTGTTCACCGCCAAAGCGAAAATCGGCAAGATGCGGAAAACGGTCGTTGCGCATCCGCTCGTGGGTAAGCATACAAATTGCCAGGTGCCGGACAGGAGACCCAGGCTGATTTCCCGCCAACGACGATCTTTGCAGTGAGCAGGATATCGTGGGCCCGTCTACATCCGATCAGCCACGAAAACGTACCATCAAACTCCCTGCACGCCGCTACGGCTACCCCCGCGGCCGCGGGGCGGCGTTCAACGCCTGCAACGTTGCAGGCTGCAACGTAGCCTTGCCGTCCACCATTGACAGCGCGCTGGACGGCACCCTCGCTTCGTATATTCCGTCGAACGTGAAGTAGAAGCCGATCATGATGACCACGGTTCGCCCGCCGTCTGTTAGGCGCCGTACGCTGCCGATCCGGTTACCCTGGGCGTTGTAAAGCCAGCCCCCGACGGCGCTGGCCGCGAAGGAGGATGATGGGGCAGTCTGAGCCATCGCCGCGCCGCCAACGGCTGCACCGTCGATGGGAAGGGCCAGAACGACGGCTAGGCTGAGCAGGCGTGTGTTCATGATCATGATTCCTTGTGTTGGTAGGTGCGAGAATGGTCCGCGGATGAAGCCGGCGTCGGCCCCCCATGCTGCCGTTGCAGGGTTGCGGGGTAGCCATGCGGCGCGTCACTCGCGGGAAGGCACCTCCCCCGGGCCGGTTCGGTCGTCCGTCTATCTTCGAACTAAGGATAGCTGTGGTCGGTCGCGTGGCCGGAAGCGAACTGGACAGCGCCCATCAGACGCAATCCATGTCTTCGCTGCATCTCCTGCAAACATCAGGTCGCAGAGGAGACCCGGGAATTGGTGTTTCCGATTGCCGACATCACCAGCTAGAAGTGGAACCCATCCTTCCATTTCTAGGAATAAGCATGGACCGTCTCGATGCCATGTCGATCCTATCGGTGGCTGCCGAGGTGGGTAGCTTGTCCGCTGCTGCACATCGGCTCGGCATCCCTCTTGCCACCGTCAGCCGCAAGGTCTCGGCGCTCGAGACGCACCTGAAGATGCGCGTGCTTAACCGCTCAAGCCGGCAGCTGACGCTGACCGATGCGGGACGGTCCTACGTCGAGGCGTGCCGGCGCATTCTTGACGATGTGGAGCAGGCCGAACGCACGGTCTCTGGCGAATACAGCGCACCGAAGGGCGAGGTGGTCATTACGGTACCGATCGCATTTGGCCGACTGCATGTCCTCCCGGTCGCGGCGGAGTTCCTCAAGGCGTATCCGAAGATCGACGTGCGGCTCGTGTTCAGCAACCGTGTGCTCAATTTGCTGGAGGACCACGTCGATTTTGGTGTGCGCCTCGGCGACTTGCCGGACAGCCGTCTGGTCGCAATGCGCGTTGGCTCGATCCGGGGAGTGGTCTGCGCCAGCCCCGCCTACCTCGCGGCCTGGGGCGCGCCGCAGACTCCGCAAGAACTCGCCGCGCACGACTGCATCACCTTCATTTCCCGCGGGCAGCAAACCGACGCCTGGGACTTCCCGGCCGGCAAGGCCCAAAAATCGGTTCCTGTTCATTCACGGCTGGTGGTCGATGCGGTAGAAGCGGCTGTTGACGCGGCCGTCTCGGGCGTGGGGATCACCCGCGTGTTCTCGTATCACGTCGCTGCGGCGGTTCGCGCTGGAACACTCATTATCCTACTGCGACCGTTCGAGCCGGCTCCACTCCCGGTCAACCTTGTCCATACCGAAGGGCGGCTCCTGCCGCTCAAGCTGCGGGCATTTCTCGACTTCGCAGCGCCGCGGCTGAAGGCGGGGCTGGCAGACGACGTATCGTAGGCAAGCAAAGGATTAGTCGGCGCTGACGGCCACGACGCTCTTGAAGCCGTCGGGTTCCTGAGTAGGTTTCTCAGTGTCTGTCCGGGAGCATGTTGTTGAAAACATTCCCCTACGGCATGCGGGTTTGCACAAGCCAAGGGACGGAAATGCAGCACGCATCAGGTGATCAGGCACCAACCTGACATGCGCCGATGGAAGGAACATCAATTTATATCAATAACATGATCCCGGACAGACACTCAGGCGTATGTGCCTGTACGCCACCCTGCTAGCGTGTCATCGCAACCTTGTCCACGAACTGTGGCCGTTGCGCTGTCGGGCCATCCGCAAGCGTTGCGGCGCGGCCATTCTTCCTGGGTGAGTGCTGAGTGTGGTTGGTCTCCTTGTGAGTCAGTACAGATACCGAACCCAAAGGAAATCTGAATTTTCAGCATATTGAGGCGCTAATTAGTAACTGGGGCAAAACCCCGGGCACGCAGTTGCAGCAGAACAAAGGTCAGAGTGGGTCGGTAACTCCACCGCCTTGAATCTATTCGGCTTTCTTCGTTCTCTTAGTGATATAGACTTGAAGGCGGTTCGTCTTTGCCCGGGGATTTGCCCCAGTTACGCTAATTAGCATCGAGACCCACCGCTGACTTACACAATGGTGGCTTGCCTGGGCTTGGAGGGCATGCGGAAGTGCGGGATGCCCACCGAAGGAGGGAGGCGCAGGTGATGCTGCTTGCACGGTCCAGTGAGCAGCCCGCTTCGCCCGGGGATGGTCAGCCTGAATGCGCCAGTGTCGCGTGCAACTGGGCGACCGCGGCTGCACCCTCTCCGACGGCGGCGGCCACACGCTTGGTGGAGCCTGACCGCACGTCCCCAATGGCGAACACCCCGGCGACGCTCGTTTCCAGCCCGAGCCGCAGGCCGGAGGGCTTCGGGCATCCTCCCCCATCAGCAAGCTCGCCCGTCATCACGAACCCTTTCGCGTCGGTATGGATGGCGCAGCCCGCAAGCCAGGCGGTGTTTGGCTCGGCGCCGACAAACAGGAACAGGTGCTGCAAACGAATTGTCAGCATCTTTCCTGTGCCCCGGCTGCGGAACGTGGCGCCTGAAAGTGCCACCTCCGGCTCGCCATCGAGCGCCACGACCTCCGTCCCAAGGTACATCTCCACGTTGGGCAGCGCCGCGATGCGCTCGGCCAAGTAGCGCGACATCGACGCCTCCAGACTGGCACCGCGTACCACGAGGTGCAGCCGCTTGACCTTGGGCGCCAGGTAAGCCGCCGCCTGGCCGGCCGAGTTCCCTCCACCGACCAGCGCCACCTCTTGGCCCTCGCACAGCTTGGCCTCTACCGGAGAGGCCCAGTATGCCACGCCGGCACCCTCGAAGGTCGAAAGGTTCGGGATGCCCGGACGGCGATAGCGCGCACCGGATGCGATCACGATGGTCCGCGCCTGAACCACCCGCCCGTCCACCAGGATGAGGCGCAGGCCGTCCTCCACCTCGCAATCGAGCCGGGCCACCTCCAGCGGGATGGCGATCTCGGCACCGAACTTTTGCGCCTGGGTGAAGGCGCGGGCCGTCAGCGCGATGCCAGAGATGCCTGTGGGGAAGCCGAAATAGTTCTCGATCCTTGCCGACGCCCCTGCCTGCCCGCCGAATGCGTGCGAGTCCAGCACGATCGTGGAAAGCCCCTCGGAGGCGGCATACACCGCGGTCGCCAGTCCAGCCGGGCCTGCGCCCACCACCGCCACGTCGAAACGCTGATCCAGCCGCAGCTCCGGTGTGATGCCAAGGGTAATGCCGAGCTGCGTGTCGCTCGGCCGCTTCATCAACGTGCCGTCCGGGGCCAGCGCGATTGGCAAATCCTCGTCGTGCAGCGCGAACCGCTCGATGATGGCGGCGGCGTCGGGGTCGGATGCCGGGTCGAGGACGGTATAGGGGTATCCGTTGCTGCGGAGGAAACCTTGCAGCCGCACCAGCCGCGGGTCGCCCGCCCTGCCGACAAGCACCGACCCGGCGACCCCTTCGGTGATGAAGGCAGTGCGCCGCAGGATGAAGGCGCGCATGACGATCTCGCCGATCTCGGCAGACCCGATCACCAGTGCGCGCAAATGGGCGGCGTCAAACGACACGACATCGCACCCAGCCGGGCCAGCACGTCCCTCGACGAGACTGGGGCGACCGGCAAGTTGGGTGGTCTCGCCAGTGATCTGACCGGCTTCGTGCAGCGTCACCTTCGAGGGGCGCCCCATTCCATCGTAACGTATGATCTCGACAGTGCCGGACAGCAGCAGAAAAGCAGGGATAGCCGCGTCACCAGTTTTATAGAGCACCTGATGTGGGCCGTAGTGCCTCAATGGCGTGCTGGCAAAGTGAAGTGCAGCTTGGCGCTGCAGGTCCGACAGGATGGGAAACATCTGAAGGCGGCGCGTGTCGGCGATGCTCATCGATCGTGTCCCTGAACGGATGGAGCAGACTCTGTGACCCACCATGGCGGAAGCTATAAGGGCATCGAAGTCGCGTTTTCAGACTCGCTTGGCAGTAGCTACCTCGGTCAGGCACTTGGGGCGATCTCAGAGGTGGCCGGCTTCGTCGAGACACTGTTTCGCTTTGGATAAGTGGGGCCTCTGCCGATTGTTATGGTGTGGTGCCGTTGGCGGGGCGGTGTGCAGGGAGGGCGTAGCCCGACCGGAGCGACG
>JAABUQ010006247.1_pt1 | contig 18225 bp, 20 predicted proteins | sample 5560001 | NCBI WGS metagenome assembly JAABUQ01 (sample SAMN10711888, study PRJNA513371) | rock metagenome | isolation source: Antarctica rocks | place: Antarctica: Victoria Land, Finger Mt nord | collected 2015-12-18
AGCCAGCCCAGGCGCCAACACCGGCCGGCGCGGCGAAGCCCGCGGGTGCCACCGCCCCCACGTCGGCGCCGCAGCAAGCATCCGCGGCCGCCAACGGTCAGAAGGTGTCGCTGCGCTGGTTCTTCTGGACGGGGACCGAGGAGGAGGTTCAGTTCTGGCAGAGCCTGGCGGCCGATGCAATGCAGAACGTCCCGAATGTCGAGATTAAATTCGAGACCGACGCCTTTGCTAATTTCTGGACCAGGCTGCCGACTATGGTCGCCTCGGGCAGCGTGCCCGACCTGATCGGCCTGCAAAGCCTCCGAACTGGCTCCTTTGCCTCGCGCAACATCTATCTGCCGCTTGACGATCTGATCGCCGCCGACAAAGACGTCAACATCGACGACTTCAACAAGGGCATCCGCGAGGGGTTATCGTACAAGGGCAAGATCTACGCGCTGGCCTATGACTTCGGCCCCATCGTCCTGTACTACAACAAGTCGCACTTCGACAAGGCAGGAGTACCAGTTCCCAAAGACGACTGGACGTGGGACGACTTCATCCAGACCTCCAGGGCGTTGACGCGCGACATTAGCGGCACCGCGGTCATGGGATTCGCCGCGCCCAACACCTTCGACGTGATGATCCCGTTCATCTTTTCCAACGGTGGCGACTACGTCGATTCCGAGTTCAAAAAGTCACTCCTCAGCACACCCGAGACCATCGACGCCATACAGTGGTACGCGGACCTGATCTACAAGCACAAAGTGTCGGGGGTAGTGGACGATCCGGGCAACGCGAACTGGGGGAGCGATCAGTTCTACGGCGGTCGGGCGGCGATGTTCACCACGGGGCCGTGGAACTTTGTCAACGCCCGCTCCAAATTGAAAGATGTCTGGGATGTGACCCTTATGCCGCGAGGCAAAGCGGGCAGCGTGTCCTCGATCGCCGGCTCCGGGTTCGGTATTGCGACGGGGACGAAGTTCAAGAACGAGGCCTGGCAGGTCTTGAAGTACATCACGAGCACCGAGGGTTTGAGTAAAGTCGCGAGGGCCGGCCGCGGGTATCCGGGCCGGGTATCTGCCCAGCCGTCTTTCTATCGCGCGGAGGTTCCGCCCGAGCACCAACAGCTCATTGCCACACAGGCCGCAACAGGCAAACCGTACCGCACCAACAGCACTTGGCAGGAGACCCTCGATCAGCTCAAGAGAGATCTTGTGGACCCCATCACCGTCCTCGGCAAGCCTGTAGCAGAGACGCTCAAAGCCGCCGAGCCTGCTTATCAGGCACTCCTGGACAAGGGTGCCCAGGTCTGAAGCGGGGCCGTCGTTGTGAGGCGGGCAATTGCAGCTCCTCAGGTCGGCATTGGCCAACGCCCGCGGTTGTCTCTGGCCAGGCAGGAAGAGCTGCTTGCGTACCTGTTCATCATGCCCAGCTTGCTCGGGTTCGTCATATTCCTTGTCGTCCCGATGGTCGCTTCGTTAGGCATCAGCTTCTACGACTGGGAGCTGCTGAGTCCACCACAGTTTGTTGGGCTAAAGAACTTCGGCGCGCTGTTTACTGACGTTATCTTCAGAGACGTCGTCGTCAATACCGCGTACTACACGTTCGGGTTGGTGCCGCTGAACCTCGTGGTTTCGCTGGGCCTGGCAGTGTGGCTCAACACGAGGCTTCGCGGCCTGATGTGGTACCGAGCCGCATTCTTTCTGCCCGTGATAACGGTGACCGTGGCAGTCGCTTTGATCTGGCGCTGGATGTACGAGCCGCGGGCCGGGATCATCAACACGGGGCTGCGGGCGATCGGGCTGCCTGGTCCGGCCTGGCTGGGTGATCCGCACTGGGCTATGGCAGCCATCATCATCATGAGCGTCTGGAAAGGCTTCGGCTACAACATGGTCCTCTTTTTGGCAGGCTTGCAGGGCATCCCCATTACGATCTATGAGGCTGCCATGCTCGACGGCGCCAACGCCTGGCAGCGGTTCTGGAAGATCACGCTACCCCTCTTGAGCCCGATGGTGTTTCTGGCCGTGGTGCTGACCGTGATCAGCTCGTTCCAGGTCTTCGACCAGGCCTACGTCATGACCAATGGCGGGCCGGCAAACGCCACCAATACGATCGTGCTGTACATCTACCAGAACGGTTTCCAGTACTTCCGCATGGGCTACGCGTCGGCTATCGCCTGGGTGCTGTTCGGCGTGATCTTTCTCTTCACCCTGGCCCAGATGCGCTTGCAGGGCAGCTGGGTGCAGTATGAGTAGACCGCACGCATGATTCAGGCCCGCTCACCAAGGCGGGTGCAGCTGCCGAGCTTGTTTGCGCCGTTCAGCTACATCGTGCTCACGCTGCTGGCGGCCGCATGCCTGGTGCCGTTCGTGTGGATGCTGCTCACCGCGTTCAAGCCCGACAACGAAGTGTTCAGCCGCGCACTGCTGCCGTCGAGACTGGCCTGGGAGAACTTCCCTCGAGCGTTCACGTTCTTCCCGTTTGCCCGCTTTCTCTTCAACACGATGGTGGTCGCGGTGGGCAGCACCGGCCTTCACCTGGTCACCTCGTGCCTCGCGGCTTATGCATTTGCTCGGCTGCGATTTCGCGGCCGCGAAGTGCTGTTCTTGGTGTATCTCGGAACGCTGATGGTCCCGCAGCAGGTGACGATCGTGCCCCTATTCCTCATGATGCAGAACATCGGCTGGGTGGACACATTCTGGGCGCTGATCCTGCCGGGTGCGTTCCATGCGCTGGGCGTCTTCCTTCTGCGCCAGTTCTTCATGACCATCCCGCGCGAGTTGGAAGAGTCGGCGTTCATCGACGGTGCCAGTCGGCTACGCATCCTCTGGCAAATCATCCTGCCGCTCTCCAAGCCGGCCCTGGCCACTCTGGCAGTCTTCACGTTCATTCGCGAATGGAACTCGTTCCTGTGGCCGCTGATTGTCACCACATCGCCGGACATGCGCATGCTGTCGGTCGGCTTGAGCCTGTTCAGCGGACAGTACGGGACCGAGTGGCACCTGCTGATGGCCGCCGCCACGGTCACACTTCTGCCAACGTTACTCATCTTTGCGTTCGCACAACGTTACTTCGTTGAAGGCATTGCCTTAACTGGATTTGGAGGAAGGTAAATCAATGACGACGGCGACCGACGACGGCGCGATCCGAGTAGGGTCCGAGCAGCGGGCCGACGCACGCGGGGATGCACGGCTTGACTGGTTTCGAGACGCGCGATTCGGCATGTTCATCCACTGGGGCCTGTATGCGCTGCCGGCTGGCGAGTGGAAGGGCCAGGCAATCCCGGGCATTGGCGAGTGGATCATGCTCCGCGCGCGTATCCCGGCCGCCGAGTACGAGCGCCTGGCCGAGCAGTTCAATCCCGTCAAATTCGACGCCGACGCGTGGGCCTCACTCGCAGCCCGGGCCGGCGCGAAGTACCTGGTGATCACCGCCAAGCACCATGATGGCTTCTGCATGTACGCGACCCGCGGTGGCGACTACAACATCGTCGACCGCACACCGTTCGGACGTGACCCGATGCAGGAGCTCGCCGCGGCCTGTCAGCGCCATGGCGTGCGCCTGTGTTTCTACTACTCGCAGACCCAGGACTGGCACCACCCTGGCGGCGACGGCAACGACTGGGACTACGAAGAGTCCGCCAAAGACTTCGACGGCTACGTAGAGAACTACGTCAAGCCACAGGTCCGTGAGCTGCTCACCAAGTATGGGCCGATCGGATTGATCTGGTTCGACACTCCCAAGCGAATGACCCCCGGGCAAAGCCGTGAGCTGGTTGACTTTGTCCACGCCATCCAGCCCGAGTGTCTTGTCAACGGACGCATCGGCAACGGGCTCGGCGATTACGCCCAAACCCGCGACAACGTCTTCCCCTCCGCCGAGGTTCAGGCGGACTGGGAAGCGCCGGCCACTATCAACGACACGTGGGGCTTCAAACGCCTAGACAACAACTGGAAGTCACCAGCTGACCTCGTCCACAAGCTGGTAGACAGCGCCAGCAAGGGTGGCAACTATCTCCTGAACGTCGGGCCGACCGCCGAGGGCGTTATCCCGCAGCCCAGCGTTGAGCGCATGCAGGCGATCGGCGCGTGGCTGAAGGTCAACGGCGAGGCGGTCTATGGCACGCGACCTGGACCATTGCAGGGCAGTGACGCTTACCGGACAACGCGCCGCGGCTCGAGCGTGTTTCTGCACGCGTTCGATTGGCCAGCAGACGGAGTCGTGCGGATTCCGTCGCTGACTGCGGGGGTAACCGGTGCACGGTTCCTCGCGACAGGGGCGCCTGTCCAGGTCCAGCGCGACGGAGATGGCTGGCAACTGCACACCGGCGCATTGACCGCCCCGGATGCCCTCGACACCGTTCTCGTCCTGGAGTTGTCCGCCTGAGGCGGTTTACGGGCAGCCGCACGAGCGGCGAATGCGAATCTGGGTGTGCAACACCGTTTCGCGAGCCGGCGATTCGTCGCCGCCGAGCCGCGCGATCAGCCGCTCCACCGCGGTGCGCCCCATCCCCCCCGATCTCGACGTAGGCCAGACGGTGTTGATTACCCACGTCGAGGCCGAGCGCCGGGCCATACCCCTCCACAGCGCGTGCACTTCGCCAACTCGCAGCTCGAAACGGCAATCGTTCAGCGCCTGCACGCCCGTGGACGACTCGTGAAACCCGTCCATGCGGTGTAGATCGGGCCGGTGTAGCGGTGTAGCCTGTCCGCTTGACGCCGCCATAGCGGCCGGGTAGGTTAGCGCTATCAGTCCGTCAGAGCAATCGCCCCAATCGCCGACGGCGATACCCCTGCCCACGCGAGTTCTCGGCCCGACCGGGCTGCAAGTGACTACGCTGTGTTTCGGCTGCGCCGAGATCGGCAGCATGGCCGAGACGTTCGCTTACTCCGTACCCGAGGACCGCGCGATCGAGACCGTCCGGGCGGCGCTGGCCAGCCCCATCAGGTTCCTCGATACCGCGGCCTCGTATGGCGATGGTGAGAGCGAACGGCGCATCGGGCTGGTGTTGCGCGAGCGGCAGACCGGCCTGCTCCCGAACTATGTCCTATCCACCAAAGCTGACCGCGATCTGAAAACCGGCGACTTCAGCGGCGATCAGATCAAGCGATCGATCGAGCGAAGCCTGCGTCTGCTCGGGCTCGACCGACTGCAGCTGGTCTTCCTGCACGACCCGGAGCACACCACGTTCGACGCGGTCATGGCGCCGTCCGGGCCGGTCGAGGTCCTCCAGCGCTTCAAAGCTGAGGGCGTGATCGACCATATCGGCGTAGCCGGGGGTCCGATCGAGTTGATGATGCGGTATGTCGACACAGGCGCGTTCGAAGCGGTGATCACCCACAACCGTTTCACGCTCCTGAATCGCTCGGCCGAGCCGCTGATCGAGATGGCCAGCCGGCGTGGCCTCGGCGTGCTCAATGCCGCTCCGTATGGCAGCGGCATGCTGGCCAAGGGCCCAGAAGCGTACCCGCGCTACGCGTATAGCCAGGCTTCCCCCGACCTTGTCGCCAGGGCTACGGCGATGGCCGACGTCTGCCGCACGTATGGCATACCTCTGGCGGCGGCAGCGCTGCAGTTCTCCGTGCGCGACCCCCGCATCGTTTCAACCATCGTTGGGATGAGTCGTCCCGAACGGTTCCAGCAAACGCTCGACCTCGCAGCCGTGCCGATCCCGGAGGAAGTGTGGCCTGAGCTCGACAAGCACCTCGGCCCGCTCGGCGATCCCGAAAGCGGACGCTAGCTTCGCGAAGAACGTGCCCGACGTTCCTATCGTCGATGCACACGTCCACCTTTGGGACCCGCGCCGGTTCCGAATGCCCTGGCTGGACGACAACGCCCCTTTGCATCAGCCATTCGGCCTTGCTGAGCTCGCCGAGCATACCCACGGGTTGCCGGTGGAGGCCATCGTCTACATGCAGGTGGACGTCACCCCAGCGTACGGTCTGCTGGAGGCCGCCTGGGCGCTGGCCCAGGCCGAGCACGATCCGCGTGTGGCTGGCGTCGTCGCGTGGGCGCCGTTGGAGGACGGTCACGTGGTCAGCTCCTACCTTGATGCACTCGCCAAGCTCGGCCAGCCGTTGAAGGGAATCAGGCGGCTGATCCAGTCGGAACCCGACCCGAACTTTCACGTTCGCCCGGCCTTTCTCGACGCTCTGCGTCTATTGCCCAGGTATGGCCTCTCGTTCGACATCTGCGTTCGGCACCAGCAGCTGAGGCGAACCATCGACATGGTGCGGGCGTGTCCTGAGACAGCCTTCGTCCTGGATCACCTGGCCAAGCCGGACGTGAAAAGCCATCGCCTCGACCCGTGGCGGGCTGAGATGGCCGAGCTCGCCGAACTGCCCAACGTGGTGTGCAAACTGAGCGGCCTGGTCACCGAAGCCGACGACGCGCACTGGACACCCGCGGACCTCGAGCCGTACGTCTCGCACGTCCTGGCCACCTTTGGCGAAGACCGGGTGCTCTTCGGCGGTGACTGGCCGGTGGTAACGATGGCCGCCACCTACGGGCGGTGGGTGAGCGTCCTGGACAGTCTCACGTCTGGCCTGGAGCCGAGCGCCAGACGCAAGCTATGGGCCGACAACGCCCGCCGCGTGTACCGTCTGCAAACCTCTGCCTGACGTCTCACTGAAAAGCGGGCATGACCTCGTCGACGAAGAGTTGCAAGTCGTCAGTCTCTGGAAAGCGGGCAAAGACCATCTGAAAGTGGTCGAAGCCTAGCCCGACCAGCCCCTGCAGGTGCGAGACGAGCGCGGCTGGCTCGCCGGCGAAAGGTGGATTGGGTCCCTCCAGCTTTGCGCCTGCCCAGCGCCTGGCCTCGGAGCCGTCGCGCGAGAGATACACCGTCTGCGTAATGGTTTTGCGGATGCTGGCGTAGTCGCGGCCGACGTCCCGGCAATGCTGCTCCAGCACTTCGAGCTTGTGGCGCAACACGGGCACCGGCCGGGTCACCGAATTCCACCAGTCGGCATATTCGGCCACCGCCCGCAGGGTGCGCTGCTCGCCGTCGCCACCGATCATCACCACCGGCGGCGGCTCGGGGCGCGGCTCGCAGTACGCGTCCTCAATGCGGTAGTGCTGGCCGTGGAACGTTGCCGGCGAGTCTGTCCACAGCGCACGCATGATCTGCAGGCCCTCGACCATCTGCTCGATGCGGACCCTGGCCGAGGGGAACTCGTAGCCATACGCGCGGTATTCCGCCTCATGCCAGCCGGCACCGTAGCCGACAATCAAGCGTCCGCGGCAGAACGCCTGCAGACTGGCCGCCATCTTGGCCATCAATGCTGGATGACGGTAGTTGTTTGCCAGGACGATCGTGCCTAACAACGGACCCGGATACCGAGCCGCAATCCAGGTCAGCTGCGTCCAGCATTCCATGCGGAACGGCTCAACGGTCATAAGATGGTCGGAAACCCACAGCGACGCGAACGATTGACTGGCGATATCCAGGGCATCCTGCAGGTCGCGCACGAAGGTGCGCGTTGGAAAATGCTCTACCCCGCGTGTGCCGCTGGGCGGGTTGTAGCCAAAGTCGACTCGCCGCGGTTGGGGCAACACCATAGGCTTGCGATCCTACTGCTTACAGACGCTGCAGGAGCAGCAGGCCGAGCAGCACCAGGCCGGCGCCCACAAGCTTCGGCGCCTCGAAGGCCTCGCCGAAGGTCAGCGCGGACAGGACCCCGCTGACCAGTGGCGTCAGCAAGGTGAAGCTCGAAGCCACTGCCGCACCTCGATGGGCGATAGCCCAGTTCCACACCATGTACGCCACGTAGACGGGCAGCACGATCATGTAGACCACCACAACCCAACTCCCGGCAGACACCCCGCGCCAGTCCTGGGCAAGCGCAGCGGGCAGGGAGATGATTAGGAGCGGCACAGCGCCGGCGAGCACTGTGTACGCGGTGTAGGTGGCGGTTGCGTAACGTCGCACCAAGGGACGGTTCAGGATGCCGTAGGTGGCAAATGAGACGGCCGAGCCAAGGCTGAGCAGGTCGCCCTGGAGGGAGCCAGGCGTGCCCAATTTGTCGATCACGAAGACCAGCGTGCCGGCTAGCGCAACGGCTACCCCGAGCCAGGCGCGCAGCGGCGATCGCTCGCCAAGCAAGGTGAGCCCGACAATGGTGACCAGCGGCACGGTACTGATAAGCAAGGAGCTCGAAAACGGCGACGTGCGATCGAGACCCAGGACGAACCCGAGCTGATAGAGCGTGTAGCCGCATACGCCCACGACGCCGAAACGCACCAGGTCGCCTCGCCAGATCGTCCAGCTGGCTCGGCCTACGCCGACGCTCCAGCCCAGGACAAAAAAGGCCAGAGCGGTGATGCCAGCAAATCGGGCGAAGGCAAACGCCAGCGGAGAGATCTCCTGGAACGCCTGCTTGGTCAGAACAAACGTCGAGGCCCAGACCAGGACAACGCACAACAGGGCCAACTCGGGGAGTCGCGCGCGGATGAGTGCTACCACGAGGACGTGAACCCAGGATTGCGCCCCCGAGTTGCAGCCAGTCGAGGCTGCACGGAGCGTACGCGGTGGCCCGGGCGGGGTATATGCACGCTGCTCACGTGCGATTCCGCGACGTCGCCAGACCGGTCCGATGCGGACTCTGAGTGTCTCAGAACATGGAGCTGGAGAAGCCGCCATCTACGGGTAGGGCGGTACCCGTGACGAAGTTGCTGGCCTGGCTGCAGTAGAAGACGCCGGCGCCCGCCAGATCCGCCGGTTTGCCCCATCGGTCCGCCGGGGTGCGATCCGCCACTCGTTCCTCCAACCCGGGCAGGTTTCGGCGAGCGCCCTGGGTCAGCTCAGTATCGATCCAGCCTGGCAGGATACAGTTGACCTGGATGTTGTCCTTGGCCCACGCCGCGGCCAGGCTCCGGGTCAACTGCACCACCCCGCCTTTGGTGGCCGCGTAGACAGCCGCCACATCGAAACCGAAGATACTCGCCATCGACCCGATGGTCAGGATTTTCCCACCCCCGCGGCGTTTCAACTCCGGATGCACAGCCTGGCAACACGCGAACACGCTGGTCAGGTTCGTGTCAACGATTGAGTGCCACTCCACCAGCGAATACGCTTCGGGCGATTTGCGGGCATTCATGCCCGCGTTGGCAACCAGAATATCGACTCCGCCGAGCCCGCTGACGGTGTCCGACACCATCTTTTGAACCTGAGCCTCGTCGACCACGTTGGTACGCAGCCCCAGCGCTCGGACTCCGAGCGCCTGCAACTCGGCAACCGCGGCGGATGTTTTGTCGTCGTTTCGCCCGGCGACTGCGACGTCAGCCCCGGCTACAGCCAGGCCACGCGCGATGCCGAGGCCGATGCCACCATTTCCACCAGTGACGATGGCGACTTTACCGTGTAAATCAAACACCCCTATAGGGTAGCCGGCAGGGTGGTGGACGGTTCAGGCGCTCTTGAGCTCCGGGACCATGGTGAATCCAAAGCGACGTAGCGTGCGGCGCGCATCACTGGTCAGCTGCTCGCGCTCGGTGGCGGTCCATCCGCCACACAACCCGGAGCCCTCTCGCTCGAAGCTCAGGCTCATCACACCGTCGTGCTGGACCTGTTTTCTCAGATGATTGAAGCCAGTTGCCTGGACGGCGGAACTCAGCTCCTCGCTGATCTCCTGTCCGACAGGTGACGAGAAGACCACGTCAAACCGAGTGTGAGGCGGCTTTGAATTGAAGCTTACTGTCACGCCTGGCAGTAGTTCCGAGACTGAAGCGGTCTGGACGCGACGAGCTTGTGCCATGGTGTTGGCTCCTCATGTGGCGCATTGGGCGACGCACACTACTGCACGCGCGTGGCTGCCACAAGGCTCTCGGACAGGTCCGCCCGAGTGATACGCGGTGAGGACGATCATGACCCATACTGACGAAGGACGATTGGCCAACCCGACTGGTACCACCGACCCGTGGCTGGACCCAGCAGCGAAACAGACACCACCATCAGTATGGGTCCTCCGCCGGCGGGTGACCACGATATGTGAAGGACGCGCCTTCAGCAGAAGATCGGTCCATCGAAGACCGGTGGAACCCACCGCGCACGCTGCCTGGCGTGCATGATCACCGCCAGTGACACCGCTACAGCCCTGGCTGATCGCCCCGGGAACGGCCGCCGACGCTAATGCAATGGTTGCCCTGGACGAGCGCAACTTCGCCCGCGGCGACCGGTTCAGTAACCGTTTGTGGCGGACCATTCTGGAGCAGACCGCCAGTGGCAAGATGCTGACGCTGATCGCCCGCCAGCAGGACACGGTTGTGGGTGCGATCGTCGGCGAGTTCCAGCCGCGCTTGCACAAAATGAGCGTGTGGTCCATTGCGGTGGACGAGGCTCAGCGCGGGTCGGGACTGGCTCGAGAGCTCATGGCTGAATTGGTCCGACGGACTCCAGCCGCCTGTAGCCTCGTCGGGCTCGACGCGCGGCAGGACAACCTGCGCGCGCGGCGGTTCTACGAGCGGCTCGGGTTTCGCCAGGAGCGCCAGATCCGAGGCGCGTATACCGACGGCACGGACGCCATTCGCTACGCCACCGATCTGGAAGCCTTGCGCTCTGCACTTCGCCAGCCAAGCTCTACCAGTTGACATGTGTACAACATTTCGCTTGAATAGAGCACGCGGCACCTGCCGCGCATCATGAGTCTGCCTGCTACCCCGACCACAGCTGCGACTGCTTCCGGACATGAAGAACCAGTCGACGCTGCCCTGCGAGCACTCGCCGACGCCAACCGGCGGCGAATCCTCGCCTTCGTTCGCGACCAGCCCCGCGCTGTCGGAGAGATCGCCCAGGCGGTAGCCATGTCGCAACAGGCCGTGTCTTTTCACCTTCGCGTCCTGCGTGGCGCCGGCCTGGTCACCGAACGCCGCGAACGCACCCGCCACCTGTTCCTGGTGCGCACCGACGCGCTGCTTGCCGTCCGAGAGCTCCTCGACGGCTTCTGGCCAGCCCGCCTGGCCGCGCTGAAGCAGGCAGCCGAGGCCAAATCGCGCCGAGCGGCGCCACGGGAGCGGCCGGACAGTGCCTGATTTCTCCACGTCGATCGACATCGACGCACCGCCGGAGGTAGTGTTCGCATACCTCGTCACAGCCGAGGGCATCCTATCCTGGATGGGCGAGCATGTAGAGTTGGAGCCCTATCCGGGCGGACGGTTCGCTGTCGACATCAACGGCGTGCCCTTCCGCGGCCAGTATCTGGAGATTGACCCGCCGCACCGAGTAGTCGTGTCCTGGGGCATCGCCGGCCGTGACGATTTCGCACCCGGCTCCTCGCGCGTGGAGTTCACGCTCAGGCCGACCGCCACCGGTACCGCCCTGAGCCTGCTGCACCTGGACCTGCCCGACGCAGCGAAGCGAACGCATGCCACCGGCTGGAGCCACTACCTGGGACGACTGCGGCTCGTATGTGGTGGGGCGGACCCCGGTCCAGACTCGTGGATCCCTGGTCGGGAGCCGGAGGCCCTCAGACGAACGTGACCGCCGAACAGCTGATTGCACAGCACCTGTTCGAAACGCTCGCAGCCGAGCAGCTGCGTCAACCTGGAGTCGCTCGTCGCCGCATGTTCGGCCGCGACGGCCTGGACGTTAGCGGCACCTGCTTCGCGTTCCTCAACCGCGAACGACTGGTGGTCAAGCTGCCCGCGGTCATGACCGCGGCGCTGCTGGCGACCGGCCAGGCCAGGATCGCTACCGACCTGAGCCCCACCATGCGCAAGTGGGTCTCAGCACCCCTGCCGACCGGCGGTCGCTCAGAACCCTGGCGTGATCTGCTGACCGAGGCGCGCGCGCTCGCCGCATCAAGACCACGACCCTAAAGCCTTCGTCAACGCACGTTTCTGAAAGGACTCGCGGGCGTCGTGCTCGATGCCGGGCTGGGGTCCGCCCTAAGAAATTTAGTGAAGCCTCGGCTTATGCTTTGCAGGACAGCTCACACCCAAAGCAGCGAGGCGCACCGTGAACAGCAGCCCATCCGGCTCTCGTGGCCCGCGGCCCCTGAGCGACCACACCCTGAGCGAGCTAGGCCGCCAGATTGCAGTCCCCACCTATGAACGAAGCACTTTGCGGCGGTCGATCGTCCACCTTGGCGTCGGCGGATTTCACCGAGCCCACCAGGCGGTCTACCTCGACGATCTGGCCGAGCGACGCATCACCACCGACTGGGGCGAGCGCGGCGTTGGTTTGCTGGAGGGCGATCGCCGCATGGCCGAGGCGCTGGCGCCCCAGGATCATCTGTACACCGTCGTCGAGCGGGACGCTCGGGGCGATACAGCCCGGATCGTGGGCTCGCTCGGGGACTACGCTTTTGCGCCCGCGGATCCGGAACAGGTGTTGAGCATGCTGGCGGACCCCCTCACGCGTATCGTGAGCCTCACCATTACCGAAGGGGGCTACCTGGTTGACGACAAGACCGGAGTCTTCGACAGCACCGCCGCCGCGGTTCGCCAGGACCTCGACCGAGCTTCGCCGAGCAGCGTGTTTGGTTACCTGTACGCCGGGCTCGACCGGCGCCGACAAGCCGGCCTGGCGCCGTTCACCATCATGTCCTGTGACAACCTGCAGGGCAATGGTCGCGTCGCCCGAACGGCGGTGACCTCGTTCGCGCGTTTGCGAGACGAGCGTTTCGCGAACTGGATCGAAGAGCACGTGGCCTTTCCCAATGCCATGGTCGATCGCATCACCCCCCAGACGACCGACGCCGACCGAGCCATGGTCGCCGAAACCTTTGGAATCGCCGATGCCTGGCCCGTCGTCACCGAACCGTTCAAGCAGTGGGTCCTCGAGGACAGCTTCTCCAAGGGCCGTCCGCCGCTCGAAGAAGTCGGTGTGCAAATCGTCTCCGACGTGCATGCCTACGAGACGATGAAGCTGCGGCTGCTGAATGCCTCGCACCAGGCGATGGCCTACCTGGGCACACTCGCTGGTTACCAGTACGTGCACGAGGCTATGGCCGACGCACACCTGCAGTCGCTCGTGAGACGGATGATGGACGAGGAGGTGACCCCCCTGCTGCCGCCCGTGCCCGGCATCGACGTGGCTGAGTACAAACGCACGCTCGTACAGCGTTTTCTGAACCCAAAGATCAGAGATACGCTCGCCCGTCTGGCGTTTGGTGGGTCCGATCGGATGCCCAAATTCCTGCTGCCGTCGCTGGCCGAAGCGCTGGCTCAGAAACGTCCGCACGCGCTGCTCACGCTGGCGACGGCCGGCTGGCTGCGGTACCTGCGGGGAGTAGACGAGCATGGCGCGGAGATCACCCTGCAGGACGATCGTGCCGACGAGCTCCGCTCCCTGGCCCAGCAAGGCGGATCTGACCCCACACCCTTGCTTACGGTTCGGCGAGTCTTCGGCGACCTCGGCCAGCACGAGGCGTGGGTGGCCGAGGTGAGTGCAACGCTGCGCGACCTTGACAGCCGCGGCGCTCGGGCGATTCTGGCGGCTGTCTGAGTGCTCCCGTGACCGACCTCGTGCTCGGCATTGACGTGGGTACCAGTGGACTCAAGGCGGTGCTGCTGGACGGCGAAGGACGGATTGTAGACGAGGCCAGCGCCAGCTACGACGTACACAGTCCGCAACCTGGCTGGACGGAGCAGGACCCAGAGGACTGGTGGACCGCGACGCGAGCTGTCCTTGGCACGCTGTGGCAGCGGGGAAGCTCGGCAGACGACATCGCCGCGATTGGACTCACCGGCCAGATGCACAGTCTCGTACTGGTCGACGAGGTTGGCGCGGTCCTGGCGCCCGCCATTCTGTGGTCCGACCAGCGTACGGCAGCCGAATGCCGCGAGATTGACGAGCGGATCGGGGCGGCGGAGCTCATCGCTCTCACCGGCAATCGAGCGCTGCCCGGGTTTACCGCCCCGAAGCTACTCTGGGTAAGGCGGCATTGGCCGGACGTCTACCGCCGCGCCCGCAGCATGCTCCTGCCCAAGGACTTCGTCCGCTTCCGCCTCACCGACGCGCACGTGACCGACATATCCGACGCCTCGGGCACGCTCCTGTTCGACGTGCGGCGCCGAGGCTGGTCTGAGCAGGTGGTGCAGGCCCTGGACATCGCCCCGCGGCTGCTGCCGAGGGCTGTCGAAGGCATCGCCCGCACTGGTGCTGTGAGCCAGCAGGCCTCCAGTGCGACGGGTCTCAAGACGGGTACGCCCGTGTTCGCCGGGGGTTCGGACAATGCCGCGTCGGCCGTCGGGCTCAACGCTGTCGATCCAGGCCTGCTGACCCTTTCCATCGGGACGTCGGGCGTCCTGTTCGCGCCGCTCGACCGTTACCCGACGGCACTCGACGGTCGCCTGCACGTGTTCTGTCACGCTGTGCCCGATCGGTGGCATCTCATGGCAGTCACGCTCAGCGCGGGCGGCTCGCTCCACTGGCTACGTGACCTGCTCCAGCCAATTTCGCCGGCCGCGGGCGACGCGGCGTACGAGTGGCTGGTCGAACGCGCGGCGGTCGCGCCGGTCGGCAGCGATGGACTGGTGTTCCTGCCCTACCTGACTGGAGAGCGTACGCCGCACGCCGATCCAGATGCGCGGGGTGTTTTCTTCGGACTCCACCTCGGCCACCGGGTCGAGCACCTGGTCCGCTCGGTGCTCGAGGGGGTCGCATTCAGTCAACGCCAGGGGCTCGACCTCATGCGGCAAGCCGGCGCGTCGACCGGTCTGGCGCGTGGAGCCGGCGGCGGCCTGAGCAGCCCGCTCTGGCGACAGATCCTGGCCGACGCGCTGGGACTCAGTGTTCAGACGACCAAGTCGGCAACCGGCGCCTCTCGCGGAGCCGCCGTCCTGGCCGGGCTGGGGGCCGGCCTGTACTCGACCAGCGAGGTGGGCGTAGCCTGGGCCCAGCAAACGGTCGACCACCCCGACCCGCGGCGCCAGGCCATCCTGGACACATCGTTCAGCGTCTACAGCGCCCTGTACCCAACCCTGGCCCCCCTCTTCGCCGCGTCCGCCGCGTCAACTTAGCGCGCCAGCCAAACAGTCTTCGGCGCCCGCCACCAGCCCCTCCGGGCCGATCGATGTTGAACGGATTGGGCTAGCGTTCGCTTGCGGCGGGCGTATCTTTTCGGCTGAGCGCCTGGCGGTGTCTTCTGGGATTCTGGGCCCGCCCCCAGGGGTGCTTGACAGTGCGAGTATGCCGATCCAGCCTCCATCGAACCGGTTGCGCAACCGGTTCGACATACTGGACCGTGGTCGTTCACGCTAGGGGGAACCGCAAAATGGGCCGACGCGGCGTTGCTCGTCTCGTGATCCGGACTGCGATCGCATCTTCAGACCCGTATTGATGGGTCCCTACCAGAGGAGTGCCATGCGCGCTTTTCCCAGTTCTTCCGTCCTTCTGTCCGCCGCGGCGGGCGTGAGTCTCTTCCTCGCGGCGTGTTCGCCGGCCGCCCAGGCGCCGGCACCGACCACCCCGCCGGCGGCTGCGAAGCCAACCACCCCGCCCGCAGCGACTGCCCCGCCCGCCGCAAGTGCGGCACCCGCCGCCACAACCGCACCCGCGGCGACAACCCCACCCACGCCGGCACCCGCCGCGGCAGCCGCTGCTTCACCATCGGCCGCGGCCCAGCCAATCGCCGCCGCGAAGCCAGCCGCCAGTGGCGCCACCGGCACCGTCAACGTTGCCATGGTCGGCAACCCGCAGATGAAGACGCTCGAGCAGCTCAAGGGTGACTTCGAGTCGTCCCACCCGGGCATCACCCTCAACCTGTTGGTTCTGCCCGAGAACCAGGTTCGCGACAAGGTGACCACCGACATCTCAACCAACGCCGGCCAATTCGATCTGGTGACCATCGGCATGTACGAAGTGCCGCTGTGGGCCAAGAACAACTGGATCGACGAAGTCGGCACCACGCTCCAGCAAGATGCAACGTATGACTTCAACGACCTGATCCCGAGCATTCGGGCTGGCCTGGAGTACAACGGCAAGCTGTACGCGGCGCCGTTCTACGGCGAGAGCTCAGCGCTGTTCTATCGCAAGGACATCCTGCAGAAGGCCAGCGTCGACATGCCCCAGAAGCCCACCTGGGACCAGGTCGCGGCCGCCGCCAAGGCCGTCCACAATCCGCCCAACCAGTTCGGCATCTGCTTACGCGGCCTACCCGGCTGGGGCGAGCAGCTCGCGCCGCTCGACACGGTCATCAATACGTACGGCGGCCGCTGGTTCGACCAGACCTGGATAGCCCAGCTTGATTCACCCGAGTCGTCCAGCGCGATCAAGTTCTATATTGCACGGTCAAGACCTACGGCGAGCCAGGCGCCACGCAAGCCGGCTTCACCGAGTGCGAGACCCTGATGGTCCAGGGCAAAGTTGGGATGTGGTACGACGCCACGTCCGCGGCCGACCTGCTGTTCGACCCGAAGCAGAACCCCCAGCGCCAGCGACATGGCCATGGCGTACGCGCCGACCAAGGAGAAGCAAGATAGCGGTTGGCTGTGGGCCTGGGCGTTCGCTATGGAGTCCAACTCCAAGAATAAGCCCGCCGCTTACGAATTCCTGAAGTGGGCGACCTCGAAAGACTACGTCAACCTTGTCGGCCAGAAGTCCGGCTGGGGCGCGGTGCCATCTGGCGCCCGCAAGTCGACGTACGATCTCCCCGGCTACAAGGACTACGCGAAGGATTTCGCGGCGGTCACGCTGGACTCGATCCAGAAGACGGACCCGACCAAGCCGACCGTCCAACCCGTGCCCTACACTGGCGTCCAGTTTGTGCAAATCCCCGAGTTCCAGGACCTGGGGACGCGCGTCAGCCAGGAGTTCGCTGCCGCCATCGCCGGTCAGCAATCGTCCGACGACGCCATCAAGAAGGCGAACGACTACGCCAATCAGGTCGCCAAGCAAGGGGGCTATCAGAAGTAGACATTCCTCCCGCGGTCGGGCGTCCACCACCCAGTGTGTGGCGCGCCCGACTGGGATCGATTCCGAGGTCGCCCCATGAGCACCCAAACGAACATCCTGGCGCTCGAGCGGAGACGCGTCCCGTCTCTGCCCATCGTCGGCGCCCTGCGCAACTGGTCCATCGGCAAATCACTGGTGGCGCCGGCGGTCATTTACGCGATCATCGTCACCCAGCTGCCGTTTCTGCTGACCGTCTGGTACAGCCTGCAGCGCTGGAATCTGCTGCGGCCAGACAACATCCAGTTCGCTGGACTCGACAACTACCGCTTTGTCCTCACCGCCGATCCCGTTTTCTGGCCGGCCTTGATCAACACGCTGATTCTCACCGTCGGCTCGGTCATTCTGGCGCTCGTCTTCGGACTGCTGTTCGCCGAGCTGGTGAACCACCGCTACCCCGGCCGCGGCATCGTCCGCACCATGTTCATCACGCCCTTCCTGGTCATGCCCGTGGTCAGCGCGCTCACCTGGAAAAACATGATGCTGAACCCGGTCTTCGGCATCGTCGACTATCTGATGCAGCTGGTGCGTCTGCCAGCCGTCGACTGGCTGGCCCAGTTTCCCTTGACGGCGATCACCGGCATCGTCGTCTGGCGCTGGGCGCCATTCATGATGCTCATCCTGCTGGCAGGCATGCAGTCCATCAGCGATGAGATCCGCGAGGCGGCGCGTGTGGACGGCGTCAGCACCATCCAGGAGTTTCGCTACATCGTCCTACCCCATCTGAATCGGTTCATCCAGCTGGGGGCGTTGCTCGGCTCAGTCTATATCGTTCAGGAGTTCGACAGCATCTACATGACCACGCAGGGCGGCCCAGGCACGGCCAGCACGAACCTACCGTTCCTGATCTACCAGATCGCGTTTGCCAAGAAGGACGTTGGCGAGGCGTCGGCGCTCGGCGTCATCCTGACCATCATCGCGGTCCAGTACCTGCTGCGCGTACTGTCGCGCTTGACGGAGGCTGACTGACCGATCATGGCTATCCGCGCACTCACACGCCGCGCGTCCGCCACGCCAGGCATCGAACGGGCACCTGTCGGGATCGCCATCGCCGGCTGGTTCTTCGCCCTGGTTGGCTTCTTTCCCGTGCTGTACCTGGTGGCCACAAGTCTGAAAACCGAAGCCGCGGCCGTTGTGCTGCCGCCGACGTTCATTCCTCTGCCTGGCCTGAACCTGGCTCCCACGGACATGCCGCCATTCACCTTCAGTCCGACGTTCGAGCAGTATCAGACCATCCTCGACCGGGGTTTCGGGCCCTTTTTTGGTCGGTCCGTCGTTGCTGTCTCGACTTCGGCGATGCTGGTCCTGCTGCTGGCCATTCCGTGCGCATACGCGCTCGCTTTCCGCATGAT